>Ga0181520_10007402_pt1 | contig 16207 bp, 14 predicted proteins | sample PEATcosm2014_Bin_29_FD_132451 | JGI IMG/M metagenome (GOLD analysis project Ga0181520, IMG submission 132451) | Peatland microbial communities from MTU Mesocosm Facility, Houghton, MI, USA - PEATcosm2014_Bin02_30_metaG | ecosystem: Environmental > Terrestrial > Soil > Wetlands > Peat | place...
CGGGCGTCGTGCTCGAGAAGGTTGTGCTCTACCACGATCACCTTCTTCCCAGCTACCTGGGGCCACCAGAGAGCTTCCACCGTTGAGCGATCGCGTTTTTCCCTGCGCGCTCAACTCGAAGAGCTGAGAACTAGCCTTTATCGATCCATCCGCCGCCAACGACTTCATCCCCGTCGTAGAATACAGCCGCCTGCCCCGGCGTCACGGCCCTCTGCGGCTCGTCAAAGGTGGCAACCACCTGGCTTGAATCATCGCCGAGCACAGCGGGTTCGATGGTCGCCCAGGCCGGCTCGTGCCTGTGGCGGATCTTGGCCCGCACACGCATCGGCCCCGCCAGCCCCGCAATCGAAATCCAGTTCATCCGGCTCGCGCGCAACGTCTTCATCGCAAGCTCCTCATCCGCCCCGACGGTCACTCGGTGGCTGGCCGGGTCGATCTGGATCACATAGAGCGGCGATGGCGAACTCACGCCCAGCCCCTTGCGCTGGCCGACAGTGAAGTTGGAAATCCCTTCGTGACGCCCCAGCACCTCGCCCGTCGTGGCGACCAACTCGCCCGCCGTCTCCGGCGGCGCTTCGCCCTGCTCCTCCAGGTAGGCCGCGATGAACGCCTTGTAGTCGCCGCCGGGAATGAAGCAGATCTCCTGCGAATCGGGCTTCTCGGCCAATGCCAGTCCGTGCGCGCGCGCCATCTCTCGCACCTCCGGCTTAGTCAGCCTCCCCAGCGGAAACATCGTCCGTGAAAGCTGCTCCTGCGTCAGTCCAAAAAGGAAGTAGGTCTGGTCCTTCGCCTTGTCGGCCGGACGCTTCAGAATCCAACGGCCACGCCGCTCATCAAACTCGTTCAACGCGTAGTGCCCCGTGGCGATGCGCTCCGCCCCAATCGATCGCGCCGTGTTGAGCAACTGGTCAAACTTCAGGTGGTCATTGCAGAGCGAGCAAGGAATCGGCGTTCGCCCGGCCAGGTACTCGTCCACGAACGGCCGCACCACATCGCGCTCGAACCGCTCCTCCTGGTTCACCACGTAGTAGGGAATGCCCAGGTGCTCGGCTACGCGGCGCGCGTCATAGACATCGTCGAGCGAACAGCAACGGCCAGCTTTCGGAGCCTCGGGAATGCCGTGCTTCCCCGCCAGACGCATCTGGTCCCAGAGCTGGAGCGTGAGCCCAACAACAGAGTGCCCCTCGTGCACCAGCACAGCCGCCACCGCAGAGGAGTCGACTCCCCCGGACATGGCTACGGCAATGGTTTTGCTCTCGATCATACTTTCTAGCCGCAGAGGCCCTCACGGCTGCGCTCTGCTTTCATTCAGATGCTTGAATGTGCCACCGGGCGAATCGGATCGTCGATCCATCGCGCCCCGCACAGTTTTTCCTTCCCGCCTGTCTTGCCCGATTATCCCAGGGTTCCCGTTACTGCTGGCGAAACCGACCGCACGTGTTCTACGGCCTGCGGCACCACCTGGAGCGCGTAGTCAACATCCGCCTCGGTCGCGGTCTTGAGCAGGCTGAAGCGCAGGCTTGCTCGAGCGCGGGTTCTGTCGAGACCCATCGCCATCAGCACGTGGCTGGGCTCGGTGGCACCCGAGTGGCAGGCCGATCCGCCGGAAACCGCTACACCCTTCATGTCGAGCGCGATAACAAGCGCCTCGCCTTCCACGTTCTCGAACCAGATATTCGATGAGTTCGCGACGCGGGCAACGGGCTTTCCATCCGCGCCCACGCCGTTGACGCCCGTTCCAGGAAGTTCGAGAATCCCTGCTTCCAGCCGGTTACGCAAGCCAGCGAGCCGGTGAATCGTCCCGTTGTCGAGCGAGGCCATGGCCAGTTCAGCTGCCTTGGCCAGGCCAACGATTCCCGGAACATTCTCCGTCCCGGCGCGTCTCCGCCGTTCGTGGCTCCCGCCCACCAGCAACGACTCCACCGGCGTCCCTTTCCGCACAAACATCGCGCCAATGCCTTTGGGCCCGTGCATCTTGTGCGCGCTGATCGAAAGCAGATGGCAGCCAAATCGCCGCACGTCGAATTTCACTTTGCCCGCTCCCTGCACCGCGTCGATGTGGAAGAACACGCCCGTCGCGGCAGCAACCTTGCCGATCTCTTCCACCGGCTGCAGTACGCCCGTCTCGTTGTTGGCCAGCATCACACTGATCAGCCGCGTCTGGGGCCGGATGGCCCGCATAATGTCCGTCGGGTCAATCAGTCCACTTTTCTGTGGTTTGACAAACGTGGTCTCCACTCCATGGTGCTTCAGCTTCTTTGCCGCCTCGAGGATCGCCGAGTGCTCGATCGAGGTGGTGATGAAGTGATCGCCCGGATGGAGCAGACCGAAGATCGCTGTGTTGTCCCCCTCGGTGCCTCCGGAGTTGAACACCACCTCCGCATCATGGCAATTGAAGAACTCCGCCAGCGTCTGCCGCGCCTTGTCCACTGCGCTGTGGGCACGCTGCCCGTGCTGGTGGATCGATGACGCATTGCCGAAGTGCTCCATCCAAAAGGGGCGCATGGCCTCCATCACCTCCGGAAGCAGAGGGGTGGTGGCATTGGCGTCCATATAGACTCGGCGCATGGCGTACATTCTCCTTTTTTAACGATTGTACGGGGAATTCGCCTTTTGGGGCGGGTCGACAGCACCGAACGGCGATTTCGCCGCCTTGTGCTGTCGAGTTTTCACCCTGATCTGGTAAATTGCCCTCACGCGGTCTCGACCGCAAGAGGAGTCTTCCCATGCACAGATCAGTTTCCCGCGCACCCATTGCCGGCCGGCTGCTTGCTTGTACGCTGCTGGCCGCGTCTTCCGCATTCGCCCTTTCCCAGGCCGCAGGCACAGCCAAAGTTGCGCCAAAGCCGCCCGCAGCCGCCAAGCCTGCGGTCGTCCACATCCCGCCAGCCGAGGCCTACGGCAAGCTCCTAAGCTTAATTGAAGGCGAGTTCGTCTCCGCCGCGGAGGCCATGCCGGAAGACAAGTTCAACTTTGCGCCCCCCGCGGGCGCCGGCAACTTCGATGGCGTTCGCACCTTTGGTCAGCAGGTGAAGCACGTTGCCGGATCCAATTACTACTTTTTCGGCGGATCCGATTTCACAGAGGCCGCAACCAAGGCAAAGCAGGACGAGATAGACAAGCTCACGACCAAAGCAGACATAATCAAAGCGCTGAAGGATTCCCTGACCCAGGCCCATAAATACGTGGGGGGGTTGACCGCCGCCAATGTCTCTGTCAAGAGCGGCTTTGGCAGCCGTGGGACGATGGCTGCCTTTGGCATGGCCCATATGATGGACCACTATGGCCAGATGGTCGTCTACCTGCGCATGAACAACATTGTTCCCCCCGCGAGCCAGAAGAAATGACGGCGGCAACTCCCAAACCGGCGACGTCCCCGCTCAACCACTCCTTCGCCGCCCGGCTCCAGAAGAGCGACAAGCCGGGCGGATGGACCTTTGTGGTGTGGCCGCGCTCCGCCGCATTCTTCGGAACGCGCGGCCTCGTCAAAGTGCGAGGTAAGGTCGACCGCGTGCCCTTCCAAAGCTCGTTTATGGCCCTTGGCGACGGCCGCCACAAGCTCCCCATCAAGGCCGAGCTCCTTCGCGCAATCGAGAAGACCGTCGGCCAGACCGTCCGCGTGCAACTTGAGGAGCGCATCGGCAAGAGCGGCTAGGCTGCGGACGGATCTTCTGCGAGCGGTCAGCGAGCTTCTGCTCCATGCAATGGCTATTGCAGCAGCACCACGTTCATGCTCCACGGATCGAGCGTAAGCGTGAGCGGAAGACTCTCTGCGCCCATCGCGGCCGTCGTCGGCGGCGCCCACACATTGTTCTGCGACTGGTCGTAGATCGCTTTGCTGTACGTAATCACCGTGACGCCGTTCGACGCGTTCGTCCCCGACAGGGAAATCGTCACCGGCTCCGGCGTCGTCTCGTTCCGATTGAATACGAATAACACCGTTCCGCCGCTGTGCGTCGCCGCATAGGCCACCACGTCCGTGGTCTCGCCGGCCACTGACGCCGTCAGAGCATTCTCGCCATTCACTGCAATGTTGCTAAACAGTTGAAAGGCCCGCGCCGTCGGCGACATGGTCCCAATTGGGCCCGCTCCCGCGCACCCCGCGTCCGTCGGTCCGTCGGCAAACACGTTGTATGCCCCGAAGTCCTGCCACCCATAGAGGGATGAGCTGTCGTTGCCTGCTGTCCCATTGCAGTTGCCAAACCCTATCCACCAGGTCGCGCGCACCACGCCGTCGTTCATCATCTCGCCGAGCATCTGTCCCGCATACAGCCCCTGCGTGATGGACAAACTCTGTTTGCCAGGGTTCGAGTACACCGATCCCATCTCGCCGACATAGATCGGCGTGTTCGGCTCGCCTGCCGTCACCAACTCTGCCTTCACCTGGTTGAGCGCCGTCGTCAATCCCTGCGCTGCCTGCTGTACAAGATAGGTGTCACTTTCGCTCCCTGGCGCTTCGGGGTAATAGTGAAACTCCACAAAGTCGTAGGAACCTTTCGCCCCGGAAAGCACTATCGGATCCCAGGCCGGAGTATTCCCCGGGTTCACGGACACACCTACCAGAGTCGTCGGGCTCGCCGCCTTGATTTGCGCGTAGTAGCCCGTGGCCCCGGTCGTCGCCGCCGCATAGGTCGCCGCGTCGTTCTTGATTGCATGCATATCTGTTTCCCAGCTCCCGTATTCCTCATTGCCTACCGTCATGTGGCTCACGGTAAGGCCCAGTTTGAGCGAGTCGGCCACCCAGGCAGCCGCTTCTGCCGGATCGCCCGGGCCGGTGCAGGTTGAGTCTGTTCCGTAATCGGCCGTCAGCGCCACGTCAAACGACCCCGGAAGCGCCAAGTCATTCACAAACTGCGGATAGGTCGCATTCGAGTTCGGCCCCCCGCCGCAGAGCGTGTTGGTCGCCCAATGGTAGTCGTCTGACCACGACCCGCCTGGCCATCGCAGCGCCTTGATCCCAGCCGCCTGCAACGCCGGAACCACCGCGGGCGTCGTTGGGTCGTACCACGCCGCCATGTTCATCCCCAGCAACTGGTCCGTGACAGCTGGGCCGGCCATCGCCTGATTCACCGCAACCGTGGTCTGGAGATTCACGGTTACGCTCTGCGACATTCCCGTGGCAGAGATGTATGTCGCCGAACTCGCTGCATCCGGCGTATACGTCACCGTCAGCGTGGGCGTCCCCGCAGCCAACGACTCCCCGGGAATCGTAATGGTTGCGGTGCCGTTCGCCAGCGTCGCCGCTGCCGACGTGTAGCTCCCGCTGGTGAGCGTTACCGAGCCTGTCGGCGTGGGATTCCCCGCGCCGCCGCTCACGATCACCGACACCGGCAGCGCCTGAGATCGCGCAATGCTCGCCACGACCGGAAGCACCGATACCGTGGGTTTAAGTGCATAGGTTGCTGTGACGGTCTCGTTCGCGTTCATCACCACGGTACACGTTGCCCCGCTTGTCGTCGTGCACCCGGTCCAGGATGAAAACACTGTTCCGTTGGTTCCCGACCCATTCGGAGCCGTTATCGTCACAGACGTGCCCTGGTCGTAGGTTCGCGTAAAGCTTGTAGTCCCGCTGCTCTGGGCGTTGTTATCCACCGGAGCCACAGTGATCGCCACGCCAAGCGCCGGATCAGCCGAGTTCACCGTCAGCTCGAAGGTTGTCGGCGGCGGCGGCGGTTTTACGCCGCCCGAATTGCCTCCGCCGCCGCATGCCGTCATCAGCAGGCTCAACATGCTCGCTGCAACCACTGCAAATCGCCGACCACTCATATCGCCCGATTTCCGCCGTCAGGCTGAGAGCTAGGGGAAAAAACCCGGGCCCGTCACAACGGCAATGAATTCTCGTCGCGGTAACGATATCAACTGCCGGCACACCTGCGCAACGAGGTCCATCACACACTGAGCCCGCCACGCCTTGAGACCGATCTACCCAAAGCATCTTGCAAGCCCATCTTGTCAGCGACCGCTTGATGCATTGGCCGGGAAGGAGCGGACATCAAAGGAGCGTATTTGGAGGGCCGGTTAGCGAGCGAATGCTCCATGGAATGGCTAGGTGATGTAGCTGACGAGGGTGGCGCTGACGCGGGTAAACTCACCGCTGATTCCGGCAGCAACCGATTGGATTCCCGCTGCCACGCCGAATCCCAACAGAGCAACCAGCAGCGCGTACTCCACCATGTCCTGGCCCTCTTCCTGCGCCAGCACTTGCAGAAGCTTCTGTGCGGCTTTGAGCATCGGGTCTCTTTTCTCTGCTTTCTTCGGCTGAAAGTATCCCAACGCTATCAGTCAATGGTGTAAGAACCCATTCCCCGACGGTCACCTCGAGGTCGCTTTCTAATACTCAACAACTGCGCTTTCGTACTCGATACCCGCACTCTGGTACTCAGACCCCTCTTACGAAGGTCGAATCCGCCGCCAGCACTGGATGGACCGCAGCGAATACACTGTCTGAGGCACGGGAAAGGTGCTCACTCCAGATTGAAGGGAACTCATGAACGCGCACACCCGGATTGCACTGGTGACTGCTGTTGCGGGATGTCTCGCGGCCACCGTTGGCACTCTGCTCTGCCAGCCGCAGCAAGCCGCTGGGACTCAGGTTGAGCCCGTTCAGCCGCAGCCCGCTCCGATTCTGCCCAACGACGACCGAATTCAGTTCATCGGCCGCATCGACGATCGTAATCCGCTCAAGCCCCGCCTGGCCTATCCAGGTACGGAGATCCGGTTTCGCGTGCACGGCGCATCCGTAGGGCTCAGCATCTCCAGCGACTCCGATAAGAGCGCTCTAACCATTGTGGTCGACCACGGGGCGCCGCGCCTCCAGCTACTGCATTCAGGCCGGAATGACCTGACCCTGACCGCACTGCCCGCCGAGGGCGATCACACCTTCGAGATCATCAAGCGCACCGAAACGTGGCAGGGAATCTTCACGCTTGAATCCATCAGCGTGCCAGATGGTGCAGTCCTTCTCCCGCATCCGTCTCGTGCTGCGCGGAAGCTGATGTTTGTAGGCGACTCGGTGACCTGCGGCGCGGGCGTCAACAATAACGCAATCTGCAAGCCCGACGCTGAAAACCCGGCCAGCGATGTATACAACTCCTACGGGCTTCTGCTTGGGCGCCGGCTTGACGCCGAAACCCAACTTGTCTGCTACGGTGGCCGCGGCCTGGTCCGCGACTATCGCGGCCTGGCGATCGAAGACAACGTCCTCAATGCGCCGCAGTTCCTCTTACTCGCCGTTCCGTCAGACGCTCCAGATGGACGCGTCGCGTGGGATGCCACGCGCTTTCAGCCTGACGCCATCTTCTTCTCGCTCGGGACCAACGACTTCAATCTGCAGAAGACCAAACCGCTGGACCAGGCGAAGTGGATCGAAACCTACGTCAGCCTTCTCCGCTCAGCGCGCGCCCTCTATCCGAAGGCGAGGTTCCTCGTTACGGAAGGCGCAATTGTCACCGACCCGCTGCTCCGCTCCATGCTTCAGAGAGCTGTCGCACAGTCGGCTGACCCACTCGTGATCTACGTCCCTTCGCAGCACTACCCCGGCAACAGCTGCGACGGTCATCCAACCGCTGCCCAGCATCGGCAGATGACCGACGACCTTGAGCCGTTCTTTCGCGCGCAACTCGGCTGGTAGGGCGCGAAAGAGCAGACCCTGGCGGACCCTGCCTAACTCAGCAACCTCGTGGAACTTCATGCTTCCGCCGGCGGGCTATGGGGGGAGCCTCGCCGCACATAGACCCAGAGATAGAAGATGCCCGTGGCGAGCAGGATGAGCGGGATGGGAAAGACCTGCACAGCTATCTCGATTGCGCGCGCCCACGACGTAGCTGGCGGAGGTAGATGCCCGATAAAAGCAAGCAGGAAGGCCCATGGGAGTTCCGCGGTCAAGAAGAATGCCACGGCATTGATCAGGAGGGCGAGCTTGCCAACCCGGCCGCCCTCGGCACAGAGGACGGCACAAGCCGGAATCGTGAGCAGCAGAAGCTTGGTGTCCTGTTGCCGATGATAGACGGGCAGCAAGGTGAGAGGAGCGATTGCCGCCAGGGCCAGCCACGCGCGCGCGTAAGAGAAGCGCGATCGCAGAGTGACGATCACCCAGAGGAGAAGGAGCGGCGCGCAAACGAGGTAGCTGGCCGGATCGTAGAAGCGCGGATTATCCCAAAGGATGCCGAAGATCGCCTGCAGGCTAACCAGCATACCCAAGCCGTGCGCGCCCGATGAGGCGACGCCGGGATCGTTCAGATTGCCGGGCGCCGCATACTCAACGATGTTGGAGTGAAGTTCGCCCATCCAGTGCGGTGCGACATGACCTACCCACAGGAGAGCGGGCAGGCTCAGAGCCACCGTCAACAGCAGGGTCTGCAATGCACGCTTGCGATGAGTTCCTCCGGCCAATAGGAAGAAGAGCCACACGAGACCCGTGTCGTGGGGCTTGACGACGAGGCTCAGGGCAAGACAGACAATGCCGGCCGCAACAAAACGGTTGCGCACGAAACACCAAACGGCCACGAGGCAAAGACTAATCGCAATCCCAGCCGTGTTGCCGGTAATGACCAGCATTTCGCTGTTGGCAAGAAGGAATCCGACCAGGATGCCGGAGAGGATCGGCGCGTGATCGGCACCGATCGTCCACATGAGAAACGACGAAAAAATCAGGCTTCCGGCAATCAGCGCCATCCACAGAAAGTGCGCAACACCCCAGGGCAGCATCGAGAAAGGAACAGTGAAAGAGAATGCGGTTGGAAGATAGATATAGCGCATGACTTCGCGAGCTTTGGCAACATCTTCGGGGCGGCCTCCCTGCTCCGCCGATGAGAACCGCAACAACTCGCTTTCGTTATAGGGATCGCAATGGTGCATCAGACAGCGGGCGGGGTAGTAGAGCACCCTGAAATCGACCATTTCGATCGGCGAGGTGCTTGCCAGGAGGGCGCCGAGCGAAAGAAAGACCGCGGCACCCAGGAGCATCAAGTACAGGCCATCGAGCCGCGCTTTGGTCATGCTGGTCTCTCAGTTTCTCTGAGGAGCGATTGAAGGATCCGACGCCGGTTTGCAGTTCGATTGTACAAAAGGGAGCGGCGCAGCCGGCGGAGTCGGATTATCGAACCGCATTGAACGCGTGACCTATTAACTCGCTGAGCGGCCTACAGTCTTGCTTTGGCAAAAGCCCGTCCCGATCCGGACTTCAAATACTTCTCGAAAGCGATCGCGCGTGCCTGGTCCGCAAACGCGACATAACTCTTGATGCGCCAAGGGCGGAACTTTGAAGTATGAGTCGCTGCGCCGGAGTTGTGCTTTGAAAGTCTGGCGTCCAGGTCGTCGGTGATGCCTGTGTAGAAATGTTCACCGGCAAGGCTTTGAAGGATATAGACGAATTTCATTGTTGGGTCCTTCGCCTGTGGCGTGCCGAGCTGAAGCCTTCCGAAGAAGTTTGGTCCGCCTACGCTCAAGCTTCCCGGCTCCGCCAAGGCTACGGCGCGACAGGCCGGCGCGACAACCTTCGCCGCTGGCGAAGGTTGGTGGAGGCGGCGGGAGTCGAACCCGCGTCCGAAATCGCTGTCAGCCAGGAGAGTTCATGCTTTGTCCGCTTCCGCATGTTTTCGCCTCATACGCTCAGAACGGACAAGATGCGCATAAAGCTAGTCCGATTGATCTCGCATCAGCCGCCCGGACCGAGCCGCCTTAGCCAGCCTGCTGAATGACGTCCTATCGCAGCGCACAGGCAAAACCGCGGAGGACGGCAGCTTAGTTAATTAAGCTGCAAGTGCCAGATTGTCGTTGGCAACTTTTGTTTTGCAGGCGATCACAGGTGCCCACACCCTGACATGTCTCCTTTGCCGCAATCGATCCCGTCGAAACCGTGACGCCCCCATTTTGTTCCCAGCGGCAAGATGCTGCCGTTGAGGAATACTGGGATACAGGCATACAGCCTGTACTTTTGATGCCGGAGAGTCCCAGTGGGTGCGAGCCGGAAGGAACTGGCTCGGTGCTGCTGCTTCTATCTTATGCGAAAGAGCAGTGAAGCGGTGAAACAGTGAACAGTCGACAGAAGAGCAGTGGACGAGTGAACGAGTGGACGAGTGGACGAGTGAACGAGTGAAGCAGCGAAAAAGCGCTGCTTTTGGCAAAAACGGGGCAGATTTGAGCGAAAACGGTCGTTTTTGAGGCCATTTTGCGGGAGTTGAGTTTCTGTAAGTCCTTTGTTTTCGGTGGGCGTCGGTGTAAGCCCTTTGTTTTCTGTGAGGGCGATTTTGAATTCGTTTTTTTGGTTATGGGACTAAAGAGCTGGAAACAGAGGAGTTAGGGTGTGATTCTTGGGTGTTAATTGTCATTTTGCAGCGGCGAGTCTGCCTTTCTTTCCTGGTCTTCCTGGCCACGGCCCGGCGGCTGAGAGGGCTACCCTGGCGGCATCGAGAAGGTACTTGCAGAGCTCTGGAATGAAAATATCGGCGGCCATGGCGTAGCCGACACAGGCGATGAAGTCGCGAATGTTCTTGTGGCTATCGAGAAGGGGCATCGCTTCGCGGAAGGCGTCCGCAGCGTCCAAGTGAGCGACCGCAGGGCTATCATTTCGCCTCAAGGACGCGCGATTGACACGCTTCCAGACTTTTTGGCATTTGGCGACGGCGGGGTTTCTGCGTGCGAGGCCGAGGTCGGTTTCTCTGGGGTCCTGGATTGGGGGCGCGGATGTGTTGATCATTGCGGTGGCTCCTCTGGGAGGTCTGAATTTCGATTCCAGGAAGATTGTGCGCCAGGGGGACGTAATTATGCGCAAAGTCGGCAGTGAAAAAGTGAGGAGGTGGAGGAGTGAAGGAGAATGCCGGATTCTTTGGCCGATTTCATTTGGCCGAAATGGCTGAAGCTGATAGGGTGGCGGAGTTCCTAATTGGGACAAGATGGAAAGCGAGGCCGGAGATGGTGGAGCAAGTGGTGCGACTGACGGTGAGCTTTGCGGTGAGCGAGGCCCAGGTGGGCGAGTTCAAGAGACTCGCTCAAATAATGGCCGAGGTGAGCAAGGCGGAGCCGGGGACGCTTGGATATGAATGGTTCGCCGGGGCGGACGGCAAGAGCTTCAGGCTGGTGGAGACCTATGTGGATGCGCAGGCGATCGAGGCGCACTTCATGGGCGCGGCGGTGCAGGAGTGGGTGCCGAAGCTGGTGGGCACATGCAGCGTGACGGGATTTGAGATCTATGGGGATCCGGGGCCAAAGGTGAAAGAGATGGCCGGCGGGTTTGGGGCGCAGTTCTATCAATACTGGATTGGGATCGGCCGGTAACGGCCAGTGAAGGAGTGAACGAGTGAAACGCTGTGTCCGCGATTTCATTTCGGCTCTTATTGCTTCTCGAGATCGATGGACTCGTAGTCGTGGCGGGCGATGCCTTCGCGAATCTGCGCGGGGGTCTTGCCGGCCCTGGTCTGGGCGAAGGCGTAAAAGGCTTCTTTGGCACAGGTGGAGCACTCGGTTCCGTGCAGGCCCTCGTAGCAACTGCGGAGGCTGGTGTGGCCGAGAGCCCGATCGCAGCGGCAGTTGCAGGGGAGCTGGTAGATGACGTTGCCAATCTGCGCGGCCTGCTTGTAGACGTGCACCTGCCAGGGATACTGAAAGTTCTCGCCGGTGAGTTTTGCACCGGAGAGGATGGGCGGCAGGGCCGTCATCTTCAAGGGGGCGGAAGGGTGGTAGGCGGGCACGTCGTCGGCCGGATTGGACCACTGGGCGTAACTGGCCGCGGTGAGGGCAAAGACGGCCAGCGCCGGAATCCAACGGTTGCGCATCAGCTTCTGCATGAGATTCCCTCTCGTAAGCTTCATTCTAGTCCGGGATAGAAAAGAACGGAGACGGGCTCGCGCCCCAAGGGTGCACCGGCGGATCTTGACGAAGTATTGTCTGTCTATTCCGTGAGGGCCAGGAGGCCCTCACGACAGCCGGCGGGGACGCCGGCGCTACCCTGGAAATTAGCGCCACTGCGCGGCGATCGGTGAGGAATGCGGGTTGGCCCGTCGATTTCCCCGGCACAAAAAAAGACGGCACGAACGGTCGAGCTGTTCGTGCCGGGAGGCCAGTGACGCAACTTACTTCCACTGGGAAGGAGCCTTTAGGCCGCCTTCAAGGTGGAATAAATATAAGATAGCATAGATCGGGTTGGAGTCAAATACAAAAATCAAAATATTATTCGGGCTTTACGAGGTAATCCTTTTTCTCTTTCTGGCATCTAACGCGCAACGGACAGTGCCAAGAACACCGCCGGAATCGCTCGGATAGGACGTCCCCAATCGATGGCAAGTGATTTGGAATCTGAGTCTTCAAGCCAAACCAAGGGGTCCAAGAGGGAGAGACCGGGCTGGGTGAAGGTCGGAATCTTTGCTCTAGCATCGGCGCTGGCGGGTGGTCTGGCCGCTGCCTGGTGGTACAGAAAGACCCTGGACAGCCTCCAGGCGGCAGAAGATGCGACGGACAATCCACATTTCAGGATTTTGGACGAATAAGCAGACGCAAAGCCGAAGAGAAAAGCCAGAACTCAAGGTCTGGCGAGGTCTCTGAGGGCCGGGAGGCGCTCAGGGCCGCCAGCCACCCCACTCCGGCGGTGAAGACCTGTCACCTCACCCCAGCGAGCCAAGACTGCTCGCCGGGGACCCGGACAAAGCCACGCCTTGACTCAAACTCGATTCAGCGGAGTTCTTCCGTAAACGGTTAGGTCAACTCGCTCGCTTTTGCCGCTAACTCGAAGTCCTTGGCGGTGATGCCTCCGGCGTCATGGGTGGTGAGGGCCAGGCGCACCTTGTTGTAGCGGATATCGATGTCGGGGTGGTGACCGGCAGCCTCAGCCAGTGCAGCCACACTGTTGACGAACGCAATCGAGCCGAGGAAGTCGGGAAACTGGAATTGGCGCACCAGTTCGCCCTGTTCGAGACTCCATTCGGGTGTTGAGGCAAGCTTTGCTTTGATTTCGTCGGGAGAAAGAGCGGCCATCGTGGATCCTCCGTGGGGACGCAAGTATTCGAACAAGGGACAGAGTCTAACTCTGTCGGCACGTGCAGACCGTGACCAGAATAGCCTGTCCGAGTGTCATGAGTCGGAGGTTCGAGGAATATTCTCCGCAGTGCAACCGCAGATCCTTCGACTCCGTTTGGCTCAAAGGACGAGCCAAACTTCGCTCAGGATGACAGCGCTTTCGGGGAGAACTTCAGATTCAGGGCACTCGCGCCGGAAGACGGAATCCTGGTTCAGCTCATAGGTGGCTTTGCGGCGAGTTCAAAGGTTGAGAATCGCTTGTTCTGTCCGGTGATCTCAGAACGGAGCTCGAGCCATAGTTCGTTGGGAATCTTGAGAAAGACTTCAACGACGCTGGGATCGAACTGAGTTCCGGAACAGCGGAGGATCTCTTCGCGGGCGGCGTCGAAACTGTTGGCTCTGCGGTAGGGACGGTCGCTGGTGATTGCATCCAGCGTGTCTGCGACTGCGAAAATGCGCGAGCCGATAGGAATCTCCTGCCCCGAAAGGCCTCGTGGATAGCCGGTACCGTCAAAGTGCTCCTGATGGGATAAGACAATCTCTGCCGACTCGGCGAGGAAGGGAATCTTGCGCAGCATGTGGTAGCCGCGGGCGCAGTGTTCGCGCATCAGATCCTGTTCGTCGGTGGTGAGTGTGCCGGCCTTGCGCAGTATATTGTCGGGGATGGCCATTTTGCCGATGTCGTGGAGAAAGGCGCCGCGGGCGATCACCTTGATTTGTGCGGGGTGAACTCCCATGGCCCGGGCCAGTGCAATGGTGTAGGCGGTCACGCGCTTGGAGTGGCCCTCGGTCTCAGAATCCTTGAGGTCAAGCGCGTCCCCAAGCGCCTCGAGCGTGACGTCATAGGAGTGCTCAAGGTTTTCCATGGCTTGACGCAGCATCTCAGTGCGGGCACGCACCACCTGCTCAAGATTCTGCTGGTAGTTGTGGCTTTCCTGCAGGGCCTGTCGATGGTCGAGAGCCCGCTGAACAGTATTGATCAAATGTTCGCGCTCAAAGGGCTTGAGCAGATAGTCGTAAGCGCCACGGCGCATGGAGTCGATAGCCACGCTGATGTCGTGGATGGCCGTAACCATGACCACGGGAAGCTGGGGCTGCTGGCCGTGAATGCGATCGAGCAGGGTGATGCCATTGCCATCCTGCATGATGATATCGGTGAGCACGAGGTCGAAAGTATTGCGCTCAAGAATCTCAAGGCCTTCGCGGCCGCTCGACGCCAACTGGACATCATAACCCTGGCGTTCGAGAGTGGAACCGATCATGGTGCGAACGTGGGGCTCGTCATCAACGACCAGTATCCGCGCAGCCTTGGCCGTGCGCGCCGCGGCGACTGCGATTTTGCCGCGAGTCTGCGATGCGGGTTTCTGCGGCTCCAGATTGGGAAGATTCAACGCCAAGCCCTAACCCTCTCAGCACTTTCGCCGCTTTTCAAATCGGCGGCGAAATCAAACTCCTGGGGCGGCCTTCGAACTCCTGCTTGATCAAACCAGACAGTTCCGCAACCCGTGGAGGATCCGTTCAATCTGTCCTGTTTGAATTCGCTGAAGCACGCTCGCTTCTCAAGCAAACGCTTTCATGATGGAGCCATCGCTCTACGACTGGCAGACTCGATTCAAGGCTGCCGGCCAAGACTCTTCCATCAATTCGACTCTCCAATTCAACTGAAAATCGACTTACGCAAATCAAACAAGGGAAAACAAATGCTGCCAACCCGGAGTTGCGTTTAGAGCGGCTCCAACCTTATTGCGTAAGAAGCCGTCCTGATTGCGAAGAACCCCAGAATCTCTATTGGGAACGGAACCGGCGAGACTGTCAAGCTGAATTGGCGGCGAAGTGACGAGTTGATATCGGGCGGATGACAGCTGGGAACGGCCACTAAGAATGCGGCGGAAGCGGGAATCCATGCAGTGTGGTCTGGAGAAATCTCTCATAAGCTATTCATTACAATACAAATAATGATTCGTCGATGGCGGTGGTTGGAGATGAGGCCAAAGGGGAGCCGTTAAAGAGAAGAGCAGAACTTTTAGTACCAAGAGAAGGGACTGCTTCTCAGGGGCGGCTCATCCGAGTGGAGAAGCAGCTCTTGCCGACGATTGGACCTCCGGAGGACGGCCGATTTACGACTGCTTAGGCTTTTGACTTGCTCTGCGGGCAGTGGCCCAGCCTTCTTTTGTGATCTGGCGCGCGCGGCCGACGGCGAGGGATCCAGCGGGTACGGTTTTGGTGATGCAGGAGCCGGCACCGATGTACGAGCCGTCTTCGAGCGTGACAGGCGCAACGAGGGTGGAGTCGCTGCCGACAAAAACACCCTTGCCAATCTTGGTCGTGTGTTTGTGGACGCCGTCGTAGTTGCAGGTGATGACGCCGGCGCCGATGTTGGTGCCTTCGCCCACCTCGGCATCGCCCAGGTAGGTGAGGTGGTTGGCCTTGGCGCCCGCGCCGAGCTTGGCTTTCTTGGTTTCGACAAAGTTGCCGATGTGCGCGTCTTTGCCGATGTCGCTGCCGGGGCGGAGGTGGGCAAAAGGACCGATCTTCGCGCCGTCGGCAACAATGCTGTCGGCGAGGATGCATGCCTGGCGCACGAGAACCCCGCTGCCGAGCGTGCAATCTTCGATGACCGAGTAGGAGCGGATGAGGCAATCGGCGCCGATACGGGTGCGGCCGAGCAACTGCACGAAGGGCTCGATGACAGTGTCGGGCTCGATTTCGACATCGGCGTCGATGACGCAGGTGTCAGGACGGAAGATGGTGACGCCGGCAGCCATGAGGCGGCTGGCAGTGGCGGCGCGCAGCGTGGCGTCGAGAGAGGCGAGCTCAGCGATGGTGTTTGCGCCGAGGACCTCGTCAGTGGTCTCGGCTGCCTGGATGGCGACGACCCGTTCGCCGTCGGCGCGCAGGAGGCCGGCCATGTCGGTGAGGATGATCTCGTTATTTGCGTTGCGATCATGGAGCTGGTCGAGATGAGCAAGAAGAGGCGCGGTGCGGAAGACGTAGATGCCGGAGTTGACTTCGTGAATGTCTTCCTGGGGCAGAGTGAGGGCTTTCTGTTCGACAATGGCGTCGACGTCGGGCGAGCCGTTGGCCCTGCGAACAATGCGGCCATAGCCGGTGGGAACATCGGCGAAGGCGGTCAGGATTGTCATGGCTGCTTTAAGCGATCGATGAAACTGCCAGAGGTTTTCGATGGTTTCGGGACGAA
>Ga0181520_10007403_pt1 | contig 16207 bp, 14 predicted proteins | sample PEATcosm2014_Bin_29_FD_132451 | JGI IMG/M metagenome (GOLD analysis project Ga0181520, IMG submission 132451) | Peatland microbial communities from MTU Mesocosm Facility, Houghton, MI, USA - PEATcosm2014_Bin02_30_metaG | ecosystem: Environmental > Terrestrial > Soil > Wetlands > Peat | place...
CATCCCCTCGCCGGAGACGCCCAGCATCAGAATCGGCACGCTCGATGCGTTGTATTGAATGATGAACGGAGGCAGCGATCCAGGAGGAAGAGAGCGCAACTGTACCTGGCAGATGGCCGTCACTTGCGCCACGGCGTTGCCGATGTTCACATTGGGCTGGAAGAAGATCTTGATGAGTCCAATGCCGTTCAGGGATTGCGATTCAATGTGCTCGATGTCGTTGACCGTGGTGGTCATGCCCCGCTCACTGTTGGTCACCACGCGGTTGGACATCTCCTGCGCCGACATTCCGGTGAAGTTCCAGACAACGGTGACAACAGGTATATCGATATTGGGAAAGATATCCGTCGGCATTGTTTCGATGCTGAAGACGCCGAGAATAAGAATCAACAGCGCAAAGACGACGAAGGTATAGGGTCGCCGAAGCGCCAGTCTGACAATCCACATAGGGCTGCTACCTGCTCCCGAGCCGATTGCCGAATCAGCTCCTAAAGAACCTTGCTCTCTTTACAATCCTAGCCGATGAACCCGGTCAGTGGTCAGCGGTCAGTGGACAGTGAAGAGCGTAACCGGAAGCTTCAGTCTGTCGTCCAACTTAGGTTGGCAGCCTCGTTTTCCTGTCGAGCCGGGCAAGCGCCGGTTCGCTTACAATGGTCAGGGCTGTCCATCCACAATGGAGAGGCTTCCTGCACACGCCGAACCGCTCACTCAGCACTGCCGGTTGGCCGAGCGAAACCTTTCATGAAACTCAGTCGTCCTTGTAATCGAACGCTCTTAGTCTGTCTGAATCACTGAATCGTCGCAAGAATAGCCCTTTGCTGGCATTCAATCGAAAGAAAACGGCGGGAATTCAAACCATGTCCATCGAAAGCAACGCGGAGAACCACTCGGCCTCTGGCAACACCACCCAACAGCCGCCCGTCCGCAAGGGCTCCGGGCTGCGCATTGTCTTTTACCTTGTTCTGGTGGTTGCGCTGGGTCTGATCGTCGGGAAGATTTACCAGAACCAGAAGCTCAACGCAGCTTCAAGCGCCAGTCAGGCGGCTGCGCTGATGGGCCGTCCGGTTCCGGTGCAGGTGACAGCGGCAACCGAGAGGCCGATGCCCATCTTTCTGACCGCCCTCGGAACCGTAACGCCCTACATGAGCGTCACCGTCAAGGCGCGCGTCAGCGGCCAGTTGGAGCCGGTCAAGTTCACTGAAGGCCAAGAGGTCAAGCAAGGCGAAACGATCATGGTGATCGACCCCAGTCCTTACAAGGCCGCGCTTGACCAGGCCAAGGGCACGCTGGCCCACGATCAAGCGCTGCTCAAGGATGCCCAGGCAGAGTTCGCCCGCTACAAGGCGCTCTACGAGGCCGGAGTCACCTCCAAAGAGTCGATGCAATCGTACGAGGCCACGCAGGGCCAGTACCTGGGTGCCATCGAATCCGACAAAGCAGCCATTGAGACCGCCCAGTTGCAGCTCAACTGGTGCACCATTCAATCGCCGATCAGCGGCAAGATCGGTCTGCGCCTGGTGGATCCAGGCAATATTATCGCCGCCGGAACCACCAATCTGGTCATTATCAACCAGCTTCAGCCGATCGCAGTTTACTTCACGCTGCCCGAAGATCAACTTCCTCAGGTGCTGCGCAAGCTGGCCTCAAACAAGCGCCTGCCGGTCGAGGCCTATGACCAGAGCGACACGCAAAAGCTCGGCACTGGCTACTTGCTTACCGCCGACAACCAGATCGACACCACCACCGGAACGGGCAAGCTGAAGGCGGTCCTTGACAACGCCGACTCGGCGCTCTTTCCCAACCAGTTCGTCAACATCCATCTGGTGCTGGAAGAGCGGCCTAATGCGCTGGTGATTCCCTCGGCAGCTCTTCAATCCGGTTTGCAGGGCTCCTTTGTCTGGGTGGTCGATGCCGATCCCGTCAAGAAGACTTCGGTGGCCAAGATACAGCCGGTGAAGATTGCGCTGTCGGAAGGTCAGTTGACGATTCTGGACAGCGGCGTGCAGCCGGGACAGAATGTCGTGGTGGACGGCGCGGAAAGGCTGCGCGCCGGTCAGAGCGTACTGCCCAGCGTCGCCAAGCAACACGGCGGACAGGCGACCGGACAGGCTTCAGGGCAAGCTGCAGGTCATGTCGGTAGCCAAGGCAATCAGCCCAAGAAGGAGCAGCAGTGAGCCTGAGTCCTTCCCGGCCTTTTATTCTGCGCCCGGTGGCCACCTCGCTGCTGATGGCGGCGATCCTGATTGCCGGCTTCATCGGCTATATGCAGTTGCCGGTCTCCGCGCTGCCTGAGGTGGACTACCCGATCATTCAGGTGCTCACCTTTTATCCCGGCGCGGGGCCTGAGGTGATGGCTTCTTCCGTGACCGCGCCGCTGGAGCGCCAATTTGGCCAGATGCCCGGCCTCAAGCAGATGACCTCAGAGAGCAGCGGCGGCGGTTCGGTCATCACCCTTGAATTCAACCTCGATGAGAACATCGACGTTGCCGAGCAGGAGGTGCAGGCGGCCATCAACGCGGGCAACAGCTTTCTGCCCACCGATCTGCCCAACCCGCCCATCTATAGCAAAGTGAATCCAGCCGACGCGCCGATCATGACGCTGGCGCTCTACTCCAACTCCCTTCCGCTGGACAAGATTGAAGACGCCGCCGATACCAATCTGGCGCAGAAGATTTCGCAAGTTACCGGCGTAGGCTTGGTCTCCATCGCCGGCGGGCAAAAGCCCTCCGTGCGCATCCAGGCAAACCCCACGCAACTGGCCGCCTACGACCTCAGCCTGGAAGATCTGCGCACCGCTCTGGCAGCGGCCAACGTGGACCAGGCCAAAGGCACGCTGAACGGCAATCGCCAGTCTTACACCATCGGTGCCAACGACCAGTTAAACTCCAGCGCCGATTACAAGCCGGTGATTGTCGCCTACCGAAACGGCGCCGCTGTCCGCGCCTCGGACGTCGCCACCATCGTCGATGCCGCCGAGAACAATCAGCAGGCCGCCTGGATGGATCGCCAGCCCGCGGTGATCGTCAATATTCAGCGCCAGCCGGGCGCGAACATCATCGCGGTGGTGGACCGTATCAAAAAGTTGTTGCCGCAGTTGCAGGCCAGTCTGCCGGCCTCGGTGCAGGTGCGTGTGCTCACCGACCGCACCACCACCATCCGCGCCTCGGTCAAGGATGTCGAGTTCGAGTTGATGCTCACCATCGCCCTCGTGGTCATGGTGATCTTCCTCTTCCTGCGCAACCTGGCCGCCACCGTCATCCCTTCCTTTGCCGTGCCGCTCTCCATCGTCGGAACCTTCGGCGTCATGTACCTGCTGGGATACTCGCTCAATAACCTCACCCTGATGGCGCTTACCATCTCCACCGGCTTTGTGGTGGACGACGCCATCGTGATGATCGAGAATATCTCCCGCTTCATTGAAGAGGGCGACAGCCCGATGAAAGCCGCGCTCAAGGGCAGCGAGCAGATCGGCTTCACCATCATGTCGCTGACCATCTCGCTGATCGCCGTGCTGATTCCGCTGCTCTTTATGAGCGATGTGGTGGGCCGCCTCTTCCGCGAGTTCGCCATCACCCTGGCCGTCACCATCCTGGTCTCCGCCTTTGTCTCGCTCACTCTGACGCCGATGATGTGCTCGCGCATTCTGCAGGACAAAAAGACCGCCCGGCAGACCCGCTTTTACTACTGGTCGGAGCACGTCTTCAACTCCATCATCTCTGCCTACGGCCGCGCGCTGACCGTGGTTTTGCGTTATCGCTTCATCACTTTGCTGGTCACCGTGGGCACGCTGGTGGGCACGCTGCTGCTCTATGTCGTGGTTCCCAAAGGCTTCTTCCCGGTGCAGGATACCGGTGTCATCCTCGGCATCAGCGAGGCCCCGCAGACGGTCAGCTTTACCTCGATGGCCGAGCGTCAGCAAAAGCTCGTTGATCTTCTGCTGACTGACCCGGCGGTGGACAATGTTTCTTCATTTATCGGGGTGGATGGAACCAATACAACGCTGAACTCCGGCCGCATTCAGATCACGCTCAAGCCGCTCGAAGAGCGCAAACTCACCGCTACCCAAGTGATTCAGCGCTTGCAACCGAAGCTGACCGGCGTCGAAGGCATTCAGCTCTTCCTCCAGCCGCTGCAAGATTTGACCGTGGAAGATCGCGTCAGCCGGACCGAGTTCCAGTACTCGCTCGAAGATCCCGATCAGGCCGAACTGGCCAAGTACACCCGCCTGATGACGACGGAGTTGGCCAAGGAGTCCGTGGTCACCGACGTGGCCAGCGACCTGCAAGATCAAGGCCTGGGTGCGCAACTGGTCATTGACCGCGACACCGCCGCCCGGCTGGGCATCGCCATGGCCGACGTGGATAACACGCTTTACGACGCCTTCGGCCAGCGCCAGGTCTCCACCATCTTCACCCAGCTCAACCAGTACCATGTGGTCATGGAGGTCGGCAAAAACTTCCAGACCGATCCCTCCGTGTTGAATGATCTCTTCGTCAAATCGGCCAACGGCACGCAAGTCCCGCTCAGCCAACTCGCTCACTGGGAGCAGACGCAGCACGCGCAACTGGCCATCGGCCACCAGGGACAGTTCCCATCGACCGTTGTCAGCTTCAATCTGGCTCCGGGCAAGGCGCTGGGCGACGCCGTCCTCGCCGTCAACGCTATTGAGAAACGCATCAATATGCCGTCCAGCATCAATGCCAGCTTCCAGGGCACGGCTGCCGCCTTTCAGACCTCGCTCAGTAACGAGCCTTTGCTGATTCTGGCCGCGCTGATTACCGTTTACATTGTGCTGGGCGTGCTCTATGAAAGCTACATTCACCCCATCACGATTATTTCGTCGCTGCCCTCGGCCGGCGTCGGCGCGCTGCTGGCGCTGCTCATTACCCACGTTGAATTCAGTGTGATTGCGCTGATCGGCATCATCCTGCTCATCGGCATTGTGCAGAAGAACGCCATCATGATGATCGATTTTGCCTTGCAAGCCGAGCGCAATGAAGGCAAGCCGCCTGAAGAGGCCATCTTCCAGGCCTGCCAGTTGCGCTTCCGGCCTATTCTGATGACCACCATGGCTGCCATGCTGGGCGGGTTGCCGCTCTGGCTGGGCGGCGGCGTGGGCGCCGAACTGCGTCAGCCGCTGGGCATCACCATCGTCGGCGGGTTGATTATGTCGCAGGCGCTCACGCTCTTTACCGTACCGGTGATCTACCTCTACTTTGACAAGCTGGCGCAGTATTTGAAGCCGAAAGACAGGGAACAGGGATCAGGGAACAGGGATCAGGAAGAAGCCCCGGTCATTTTCACATAACAGGGTGCCCCCGGTCTCGATTTTGAGACCGGGGATACCTCAAACCTCAATCGATTTTACCGCTCCTAATTGTGTTATCATTGCGTACACAATGGAGGCAAAGATGCAAACCGAAAGAGTGGGAATACGAGAATTTCGCGAGAATCTGTCCGGCTACCTTGAGTCACCTACGCCGGTGGCGATTACCCGTCACGGCGAGACGATTGGATTCTATCTTCCAACCAGACGGCGGCCCAGCGAAGCCGACTTGGACGCCTTGCGCAGGGCGGGCGAACGGCTGAGCAATCTCATCGAAGCCTCCGGCGCGAATGAGGAAGAAATGGTCAACGAATTCAAAGCGCTGCGGAGAACGCGCCGTGTACAAGGATGAGCAACTGATCCTCGATGCAAACATTCTCATCCGCGCCGTACTGGCCAAGCGGGTCAGGGAACTTCTTTGCCGGTACGGCGCGACAGTGCGATTTTTCGCGCCAGTATCCGCCTTCGAGGAGGCACGCGAGCATCTGCCGGCAATTCTTTCCCGGCGCAATATTCCTGTATCTGAAGGATTATCCGTCCTTGAAACGCTGGGTGAAATCGTGCAAGAGCTTCATCCGGAAAGATATTCGGCATTGGAGAATGTGGCACGGCAGCGTCTCGCCGGCCGCGATCCTGAAGATTGGCCTGTGCTGGCTTCTGCCTTGGCTCTGCAGTGCCCTATCTGGACAGAAGACACAGATTTTTTTGGAGCAGGCATCGCCATCTGGACAACGGATCGAGTGGAGTTGTTTTTACAGGAAGCGCAAAATCTGCAATGAGCTGAACTGGACACTCCACACTCGCCGCGTTCTTGTTTTTGCGGCTAGGGTGGGATACCTCAAACCTCAACCGCCAACTGATCACTGACAACTGGAACCAATGCATCTCTCCGCACCATTTATTCAGCGCCCGGTAGCCACTTCGCTGCTCTCGCTGGCCCTTCTCATGGCCGGCTCGGTGGCTTACTCGCTGCTGCCCGTGGCCTCGCTGCCCAACGTCGATATGCCGGTGATCGGCGTCAGCGCGGGTATGCCGGGGGCGAGTCCGGAGACGATGGCCTCGTCCGTCGCCACGCCGCTGGAGCGCCAGTTTGGGCGCATCGCGGGCATCAATCAGATGACCTCGGCCAGTTCGCTTGGTTCGGCCTCCGTCGCCCTGCAATTCGACATCAATCGCAACATCGACGCCGCCGCCCGCGACGTGCAGGCCAGCATCAACGCGGCGCGCAGCCAGTTGCCCTCTTACCTGCCGCAGAACCCAAGCTACCGCAAGGCCAACCCCGCTGAAGCGCCGATCCTCATTCTTGCGCTCACCTCCGACGTGATGAACAAGCCGCAGATCTATGACTTGGCCAACACCATCCTGGCGCAGAAGATCTCGCAAATCAACGGAGTGGGCCAGTGCTTCGTCGGCGGCGGCTCCTCGCCCTCGGTCCGCGTTGAATTGAATCCCATGCAGCTCGGCGCAAATGGCGTCGGCCTGGAGGCCGTGCGCACGGCCCTCGCCGGAGCCAACGCCAACCGCCCCAAAGGCGCATTTCAAGACGCCGATCATCGCTGGCAGATCAGTGACAACGATCAGATCTTCCACGCCAGCGACTACGCGCCCATCATCGCCGGATACAACAAGCAGACCGGCGCGCCGGTCCGCGTCGGCGATCTGGGCACGGTCACCGACAGCGTGGCCGACATTCGCAACGCCGGCGTCAGCGCCATTAATGCACCCGGAGCCCCCGGCCAACTTCGCGACGCGGTGCTGATTATCGTCTTCAAGATTCCCGGCGCCAACGTCATCTCCACTGTGGATAGCGTGATGGCAGAGATGCCGCGCCTGCAGGCCGCCATTCCGCCCACCATCAAGATCGACGTGGAAGTGGATCGGACGACAACCATCCGCTCCAGTGTGCGCGACGTTGAAATTTCGCTTTGCATCAGCGTCTTCCTGGTCGTGCTGGTCGTCTTCCTTTTCCTGCGCGAGATATGGGCCACCATCATTCCCTCCATCGCAGTGCCTCTCTCGCTGCTGGGCACCTTCGGCGTCATGTGGCTGCTGGGCTACACCATCGACAACCTCTCGCTGATGGCCCTCACCGTGGCCACCGGCTTCGTCGTCGATGACGCCATCGTGGTCATCGAGAACATCACCCGCTACCTGGAAATGGGAATGAAGCCCTACGAGGCGGCGATGAAAGGCTCGAAGGAGATCGGCTTCACCGTCCTTTCCATGAGCTTGTCTTTGATCGCCGTCTTCATTCCGATCTTGCTCATGGGCGGCATCGTCGGCAAGCTCTTCCGCGAGTTTGCCGTCACGCTCTCGGTCGCCATCGCCGTTTCACTGCTGGTTTCGCTCACCACCACGCCAATGCTTTGCGCGCGCTTTCTCAAGTCGCAAGACGCCAGCCGCCACGGCCCCATCTACCGCGCCAGCGAGCGCGCCTTCGATTGGCTGCATGACGAATACGCCCTCGGCCTGCGCTGGGTTTTGCGCCATCAGATTTTGATCTTGTGCGTCGTGATCGGCACCATCGCGCTGAATATCTACCTTTTCACCATCGTCCCCTTCGGCTTCTTCCCGCAGCAGGATACCGGCCGCATGGGCGGCCAAACCCGCGCCGCGCAGGACATCGCCTTCGACTCCATGAAGGTCAAGCAACAGCAGCTTGCCCAAATGGTCCTGGACGATCCTGCCATCCAGACAGTTACCGCCTTTGTCGGCGGCGGCGGACCCGGCGGCGGCAGCTCCAACATCGGCAATATGTTCATTGCCCTCAAGCCCCTCGATCAGCGTCCCGGCCGCGTCTCCGCCGACCAGGTGATCAATCGCCTGCGCCCCAAGCTCACCAGCATACCCGGCGCCCAGCTCATCCTCCAGGTGCAGCAGGAGTTCCAGATCGGCGGGCGCGGCTCCGCGGCGCAGTACCAGTACACCCTCTCTGATGAGAATCTGGATGAGCTGAACACCTGGGCGCCGCAACTGCTCAACCGCATGAGAGCCATGCCCGAGCTGCGCGATGTCAACAGCGACCAGCAGAATCAGGGGCTGGCCGCCAATCTGCTCATCGACCGCGATGCTGCCTCCCGCCTCGGCATCACCGCCGCCGCCATCGACGCCGTCCTCTACGACGCCTTCGGCCAGCGCGAGGTCTCCACCATGTACAAGGACATCAATCAGTACTATGTGGTGATGGAGGTCGATCCCAAGTATCAGCTCAGTCCCGACGCGCTCAACGGCATCTTCATCAAATCCTCCACCGGCTCCATGGTTCCGCTCTCCGCCATCGCCAAATTTCAAAACCAGCGCACCGCTCTTCAGGTCAACCACCAGGGCCAGTTTCCGGCGGTCACGCTCAGCTTCAACCTGGCCCCCAACAAAGCTCTCGGCGACGCCGTCAATGCTCTGCAAAAGGTTCAGGTCGAAATGGGTATGCCCTCCACGGTCCACCCCACCTTCCAGGGAACCGCGCAGGCCTTCCAGGATTCAAAGAACAATATGCCCTGGCTGATTTTGGCCGCCCTTACTGCCGTCTATATTGTGTTGGGCATCCTTTATGAGAGTTACATCCATCCGCTGACCATTCTCTCCACCATCCCGCCGGCCGGCGTCGGCGCCATCCTGGCCCTGATGCTGATGGGAACCGAGTTGAGCATCATCGCCCTGATCGGCATCATCCTGCTCATCGGCATCGTCAAAAAGAATGCCATCATGATGATCGACTTTGCTCTGCAGGCCGAGCGCGACGAGGGCCTGCCGCCCATCGAGGCGATTTATAAATCGTGCCTGCTGCGCTTCCGCCCCATCATGATGACTACCATGGCTGCCCTCTTCGGCGGCCTGCCGCTGGCCATCGGCATGGGCGTGGGTTCCGAGTTGCGCAAACCGCTCGGCATCACTATCGTCGGAGGATTGATTGTCTCGCAGATGCTAACGCTCTTCACCACACCAGTCGTTTATCTGGCCTTCGACCGCCTGCAATGGCGCATCATGAAGCTTCGCCGCATCGGTGTCGAGCTGGAAGAAGCTCCGGGAGACTGAGAACAGGGAACAGGGAATAGGGAATAGGGAACAGGGAATAGGTAACGGTGTAGCGCCGACCTCCTGGTCGGCTGTGGCGTGGACCTCCCGGTCCACGCAGTACCACACACCAACAGAAAAAACTCTATCCTTCGCGCTTCACAAACCGCCGACCGCGCATCTCATACGCACCGCTAGCCACGCGAGCAATCGCCTCAGTGTAAGCCAGATGCTCCTCGACCAGAATCCGCTCGCTGAGCGAGTGCGCGTCGTCCGACTCCAGCACGGGAATCGCCCGCTGCAAAATGATTGCGCCATGATCCAGGTGCTCATCGACAAAGTGGACGGTGCAGCCGGCAACCTTGACGCCGTAGTCAAAGGCCTGCGTCTGCGCCTCAAGGCCGGGAAAGGCGGGCAGCAAGGAGGGATGGATATTCAGAATGCGATTGGGAAAAGCGGCGATGAACTCCGGCGAGAGCAGCCGCATATAACCGGCCAGGCAGATCAGATCGACATTGTGCGCCTTCAGGCAGGCGATCACGTCAGCGTCATGCTCGGCACGCGGGCGTCCCTTGGAAACAAATACAGCGTGCGACATTCCTAGTTCTTGAGCGGTTTGCAGCCCACCAGCATCGGCCACGTTGGAGATAACAACGGCGATCTCGACGTTCGTCAAACGCCCGCAGCGAATCGACTCGGCGATGGCGCGGAAGTTTGAACCACGGCCGGTGAGCAGAATGCCGAGGCGCAAGGGCCGATTTTTTGCAGAGTATTCCAAAGTGTCCGCAGGGGCTAAAGCCCAATTTTTCATACGGCATTTGTGGCCCGACTGAAGTCGTGCCCTTGTTACAGTGCGCGTTCATTTGTCAACCTGTGAACCTGTCAACTTGTGAACCTGTCAACCTGTAAACCTGTCAACCAGTCAACAAACTACGTGTACTGCACCCGCCGCTCGCCTTTGACCACGCGTCCGACTACGTAAAACTTCTCTTCGGCGCGGTCCAGCAGATTCTTGGCCTTGGTGAACTTGGCCGCAGGAATCGCCGCAATCAGCCCGATGCCCATATTGAAGGTGCGCATCATCTCCTCTTGCGAGACCGAGCCCAGCTCGCGCAGATGCTCGAAGATGGGCAGCACCGGCCAGGAGCCGATCTCGATCTGCGCCGTTACGTTCTTGGGTAAGATGCGAGGCAGGTTTTCCGTAATGCCGCCGCCGGTGATGTGCGCCATGCCCGTGGTCAGCCCGGCAGTTACAAGTTTCTGAATCACATGCAGATAGCTGCGATGCGTCTTCATCAGCGACGCGCCGGCCTTCTCCTTGATCGCGGTCACGTATTGCGTGGGCTTGTAGCCGGCCACCTCAAAGAAGAGCTTGCGGGCCAAAGAATAGCCGTTCGTATGCAGCCCGGTCGAAGGAATTCCGATCAGCACGTCGCCGGCCTTGATGCCCGCGCCCGTCACCATCTTCTCCCGGTCCACCGCGCCCACAATAAAGCCGGCCAGATCGTACTCGCCGTCTGAATAAAAGCCCGGCATCTGCGCCGTCTCGCCGCCGATCAGCGCGCAGCCATTGGCCTTGCACGCCTCGGCCAAGCCGGAGATCACGCTCTCTGTCACCTCGGCATCCAGCTTTCCACTGGCAAAATAATCCAGAAAAAAAAGCGGCGTGGCGCCCTGCACGGCGATGTCATTGACGCAATGGTTCACCAGGTCCGCGCCGACCGTATGGTGCAGCCCCATCTCGAAGGCGATCTTCAGCTTGGTGCCCACGCCGTCAGCCGAGCTGACCAGAATGGGCGACTTCCAGCGCTGCGAGTCCAGCCGGTAGAGCGCGCCAAAGCCGCCGATCCCGCCCAAAACATTGCGGTTAAAGGTCTTCTGCGCCAAGTACTTGATGCGCTCCTTGGTGCGGTCGCCACTGCTAATGTCCACGCCGGCGTCGGCGTAGGTCACGGATTTGATTTTGGTTTCGTCAGACACGGTGCGGCTTTCTGCGGATGGAATTATGGATCGGCGCTCTAGGCCGGGAAGATCAATTTTAGCAGGAAACTGGTCCTCTCGTCGTGCATTCTGAACGGCAAACCTCTTGAAAGCTAAAAATTCAAAGATAAAATGGAAAGCCGACTTGACAAACAATCCGCCTTGTCCTACTCTGAATTGGAAAGCAGACTTTACATGGCGCGCATCATTACAAATCGGGTCAAGGAACTCCGTGCCGCCCGCGAGTGGACGCAGGAGCAACTGGCGCAGGCCGCCGGCGTCTCGCGCCAAAGCATCAACTCCATCGAGCGCGATCGCTACGTGCCCAGCCTGGAGCTGGCGCTGGTCTTTGCGCGCATCTTCGCCTGCCCCACCGATGAGATTTTTCAGTTGGAGGAGAAAGCATGATCCATCCGATCTTGAGCCGCATTCTCATGCTCGACCATCTTGCCGACGAGCGATTCCGCGAACATACCCGGCGCTCAACCAGTGCCGCAGCTATCGCCGGAACCATCACCGCATTTGCTCTGCTCGAAGTTCACCTGCTTATTGAGCACCGCGTTCCCTGGGATTTGATCCTGGTGATCTACGCCATGGGCGCGGTAAAAATCGCTCTCATGCTCTGGTATCGCTTTAGAAATTAGGTTGTAGCGCCGATCTCCAGATCGGCTTTCGTGCGGGCCTCCAGACCCGCGCACCACTTAGGTTCAATGAAAGGATCTTACAAATGGCCCTGCTCGACACGTGCAGTTTGAAAAAATCTCTGCCGGTTCTCTTTGCACTGCTCGTCGTGGCTCAAGTCGATCTGGCCAGTGCCTTCGGCTGGCCGCAGTCGCTCTTGTCTATCTTGCATCTAACCGCTGCATCCGGCGATCAATGCCGTGGATGCTTGGCGGGCATTGGAGCATCGATCGATCTGCTGACGCTCTTCCAACTCGCCCGCATCTTCGCCAAACGCGCCATGCAATCCCGTAAGGATTGAAGGCGCGCCGATTGTGACTTGGATTTTATCTCCAACACTCAGAATAGGGAGGGGCAAATGTCAGCGATTCTGACTGGTTTCATCGATCTGATCTTGGCCGGTTACATTGTCCACAGAGTTTTGTACACCAGCCGCACCTATCAGCAACTCAAACGAGACCTTAAGCAAGGCGACACGAAGGCCCGGAACCATTATTATCAGCGCATTCTGGCCTTTGAATGTCTCAGCGCCACACTGGCGCTGATCGCGCTGCAATTCGACATCAGCAAGCTCCGGCCCGGATCTTTGGCATTGACGCGCAGCATCTTGCCGTTGGCCGTGCAAGGCGAAGAGTTTTCAGAGGGATTCTTTTCTGGCCTCACCGGCGGCCTCGTCGGTGGCCTCGTCTTTGCCACGGCAGCCGCAATCCTGATTCGCATCTGGAAGAACCGCCAACCGCAAAGGGAACAAAAAAAGCGCTGGTGGCAACGTTTCGTGCCGGATTTTATGGATCTGCTTCCGACGAATCCCCGCGAGAGGCTCCTGTTTGCCGCCGTTGCCATCAGCGCAAGTGTCTGCGAAGAGCTCGTCTTTCGCGGATGGCTGCTCTACACATTGCATAACGCCCTGGCGCTGAACGGTATGACTCTGATTCTGGTTGGCGCTGCCTGCTTTGGGTTGGCCCATTACTACCAGGGCGCAATTGGAGTGATTGGGACAGCGTTTGCCGCTGTATTATTCACTTCTCTCTATGTGGTGAGCGGTTCTCTATTGCTGCCGATCCTGCTGCATATTCTGATTGATCTACGCTGGGTGCTGCTTCCGGCGCGCCGCGGAATCAATCTGCCGGAGTTGACTACAGAGAACGCTGCCGGCGTTGCATAAATCCCCGATGCGTTTTATCCGCGCAAAACCAAAACAAGGAGGAATCCAAAATGTGCCTCAATCGCCGTAATCTCGATCCCAAATCCCGCCGCCTGATGATGATCGCCAATATCGCGTTCATCTGCGGAATTCTGCTGTTGAACGCCGAGCGCGAGAGTTGGATTCACCTCTCCAGCCAGTATGCGCGGAATTGGATCGACGCACTCACCGGCTTCTGCTTGAGCCTGTACATCTCAATCATGTTTTTTGGATTGCGCAAAGCCCGCTGCTGCGCCATCCCCGATGCTGACAAATGACAGAAGTCGAACCCTGGAGCGCGCCATGAAAATCACCATGATCGGCCACAGCACCGTACTGATTGAAGCCGCCGGTATGAAGATTCTTACCGACCCCTACTTCGGCTCTTGGGGCAACCTCGCCTACAAACGCACCGCGCCGCCCTTCAAGTCCAGAGAAGAGATGGCGGGAGTCGATCTGGTTCTGCTCTCGCACACCCACTGGGACCACACGGACTCCCGCTACTTTCGCGCCCTTGCTCCCTCCATACCGGTAGTCACGCGGCGCGCTGCCGCCTGGTTGACCCGCTTGCAAGGCGCGCAAAATATGGTCGGCCTGACCCCGTGGCAATCGCAAGACTTCGGCGCGGTGCGCGTCACAGTCACGCCCGCCTACCACCTCGCGATTCCCTGCGGATTCGTCCTTGAGGCAGAAGGCAAAGCCGTCTACTTTGCCGGAGACACCTATTACGGCGGATTCATGAAGCAGATCGGCGCGCGCTTCCGCCTGGATCTGGCGCTGATGCCGGTGACCACCTTCCGCGTTCCCATGACCATGGGAGAAAAAAGCGCCGCCCGCGCCGTGGAAGCGCTCCATCCTCGCACGGTCATTCCCATTCATCTCGGCATTCAGCCGCGCTCGCCGCTGCTCAGAACCGGTCAGACTCCAGAGCGATTCGGCCAGCGCCTGCGCAACGCTGGATCAGAGACCGAGGTGGTCATCCTGCATGAAGGCGAGAGCTGGACGAGCATAGGCGCTCAGCCATAATACAAGCCGAGAACAGTGGGCAATCCCTGTAACTTTTGCAGGAGTTTGGAATCACATAGGGTACGCGGCAGAACCATTGCTCGCGCCTAGACCGCCGTATCTGCGGCCCAGGAACAAAGGAGTGATTTCCCGTGATCTTCCTGCTCGCGTTAGCGAACTTCGGCGGTATTCTGACGATTCTGAAGCTCTGTATCCTTCTCGTGCTGACGTTTGCCTTTGCGCACAGTGATCGGTTCTTCCGCACGAGCGGCTTGCCGCTGCTGGTGGGCAAGGCCAGAGCCACTGCCTTGGCGGCAACTCTCGTGATCGCGTGCGGAGCGTCGGCGGGAATGGCTGCACAGTCCGTTCCGCCCGCAGCACCAACCACGAACAGCGACAACCAGCCGGCGATGATGATGATGTCCGCGGGCGGTGATTCTTCCGGCGTGCCGACAATGCTGCCAGATTTGAGCGGCGCAACCTCTTGGATCAATTCAGCTCCGCTGACTCCTGAGTCGCTGCGCGGCAAGGTAGTGGTGGTCGATTTCTGGGCCTACTCTTGCATCAACTGCCTGCGCTCGCTGCCTGCCGTCGAGGCCTGGTATGGCAAATACAAAGACAGCGGTTTGGTGGTCATCGGCATCCACACGCCGGAGTTTCCCTTTGAAAAGAATGAAGCCAACGTCCGCAAGGCGATGCGCAAGTTCGGCGTGGAGTTCCCGGTTGCCTTGGACAATGACTATCGCCTCTGGCGCGGCTTCCACAATCAGTTCTGGCCGGCGCATTACTTTATGGATGCAACGGGCCGCGTGCGCTTTCACCACTTTGGCGAGGGCGACTACGAGCAATCCGAGGCCTGGATTCGCACCCTGCTGGAGGAGCGCAACCACCAGAAGCCGCCGGAGCTAGCCGTAACGATGGCCGCGACCGGCGCGGAGGCTGCCTCGGAGGCGAGTGGCGTGCAATCGCCGGAGACCTACATCGGCTACATTCGCGCGCAGAACTTTGCCTCGCCGGAAGGCTTCAACGAGGACGAGGCGCAACTCTATCACGCGCCCGCCAAACTCGCGCTGAATCAATGGGCGCTCGAAGGCCAATGGAAGGACGAGAGCCAGATCGCCACGCTGCAATCGGCGACAGGCGGCATTGACTTCCACTTTTATGCCCGCGACTTGCATCTGGTTCTGGGGTCCGCTGAGGGCGCGCCGCTGCGCTTCCGCGTCACACTGGACGGCAAGCCCCCCGGCGCGGACCACGGCGAAGACTGCGACGAAGATGGCGAGGGCGTGGTCACCGGCAGCCGTTTGTATCAATTGATTCGCCAGAAGAGCGGCGCGCGGGATAGGCTTTTTAGGATCGAGTTTCTTGCGCCCGGAGTGCAAGCATTTTCGTTTACCTTTGGCTAAGAGCTTGTCCGAAAATTTGTAGCGCCGCTCTCCAGAGCGGCTGTCGTGCAGGTCTCCAGACCTGCACCGGCCACCTTCGGGCGGCTAGGAAGCCGCCAGTACAGTCGCTCTGGAGAGCGGCGCTACAAATCAGATAGGGAGGTTTTCATGCGCATATTTGGACAGAATCCATCAGGAGCGTCGGCTGAAAGCGGAAAAGTGAATCTGAGCCGGCGGGCACTGATTGCCGCTGCGGCGGGCGGCGCGGCGTACCTGGCGTTGCGGCGCGGGGTGATCTTTGCCCCCGAAGAGGTCTCTGCGGCGGACGCTCCCGGCAGTGTGACCATCGTCGAGTTTGACGACCACGGCCACAAGACCGGCAAAGTAACCGTTCCTCGCGTCATCAAGACCGATGCAGAATGGCGGCGTCAACTTTCGCCCATCTCTTACGAAGTCACCCGCCGCGCCGGCACCGAGCGCGCCTATACTGGCGCCACTTGGAACTTGCATGATCGCGGCCTCTTCCGCTGCATCTGCTGCGATACGGCGCTCTTCAGCTCAGAGACCAAGTTCGACTCCGGCACCGGCTGGCCGAGCTTCTGGCAGCCGATTGCGCGGGAAAACGTTGCCCAATCC
>Ga0181520_10007404_pt1 | contig 16204 bp, 15 predicted proteins | sample PEATcosm2014_Bin_29_FD_132451 | JGI IMG/M metagenome (GOLD analysis project Ga0181520, IMG submission 132451) | Peatland microbial communities from MTU Mesocosm Facility, Houghton, MI, USA - PEATcosm2014_Bin02_30_metaG | ecosystem: Environmental > Terrestrial > Soil > Wetlands > Peat | place...
CATCATCTTCATGTCCATCTTGCCGCTGTTCATGCACTGCATCATGGTTTCCATGCACATAGCCATGCAGTTGCGACAATCCTCCATACATCGACGCATTTCCATAGACATTTCCATTTCCATTTTTCTTCTCCTGGTTTTGGGGTCTCCAAGCTGTTGTTGTGAGTCTCCCTGAAGCAAAATCACTTCAAGGGACTCCCTGACTGAAGGGACCTAATAATAACTCACAATCCGAGCCGGAAAACGAGGAAGAGCCATAGAATGTTGTTCTGGAATCCATAGAACAACACAATGATGACGAACATCGTTTTTCACTATTGAGTTGCCACTTAAGTTGTCAGTTAAGCGCCGTAGGGCACGATGCACTCCCAAATCACAAGACGTCAACCGACTGTAAGTGATTGAATCCATGTGGCGGCTTTTCGGAAAGTACATCTCATAATCCGTAGGTCAGTGGTTCGAGTCCACTCGCCGCCACCAAGTCATTGCAACAAATATACTTACGAGTGTACGACAGGGCGTTCTTGCTTCTGTTTTTGTTGGGTTGTCACTTAGCGATGATTTTGGCTTCGTGCCTGAAAAGACTGTCGCCTGACCAGAAGGCGAACTCCCGGCTCGGTTCATCGGCGACAAAGCTTGCGACTCGAACAAACTCGACGAGAAACTTGCCGAAGAGTACGGCGTCGAGATGATCGCCCCGAACCGAAGCCGACGCGGCAAGGCGCAGCACGCCCGATCACTACGCCGCTATCAGCTTCGGTGGAGAGTGAAGCGCTTGCTTGCCTGGATTCAGAACTTCCGAAGGCTCGTCACCCGATCGGAATACCATATCGAGACTTCCTCGGCTTCGTCCAGCTCGTTTGCCTACACACTAGTCTCAATCGTGAGCTTCTTGAAATCCTGATAGTACTCGTCGAGTATTTGCCGCGTGAATTTCCCGATCGCGGCGTATTCAGCGTCCGTAAGGTTGGCAAGCGACACTCGCGCTGAGGTGTCGACAACTTCAAATCCGTTGCCGGGCAACAATACGACGCCGGTTTCCTTCGCAAGGCGGAACAGAAAACCGATCCCTAACTTGCTTTTGATAAACCACGCTTCAAATTCTGGTCCGTACAGCTTTCCGCCTATTTCCTGCAGGTCTATCAACGTGTAGTAATTAACATCGTTGGGCTCGTGCATGGCTTTCATGCCCATATTGACGTATAGCGTTTGATATCTTTGCCGGATCAGCTGTTTGGCGGCATCTTTATAGCGATGCTCGCGATCCATCAATCCACTCAGTGCGAATAAGGCCATCTGTAACTGCTGCGGCACCGATAAGCCAGCAGTATGGTTTAACGCAACGGCACGACTATCGGCGACCAGGCGATCGATAAAGCGCAAGGTACGCGGCTGCGTGGTCAGCGAGGCATAGCGCGCGTCGAGTAGAAGTTTCTGCTTCTCCTGCAAGGCGGCTAGAGCTGCATCGAAGACATTATCGTCATGCAATGCGATAGCGCCGAGACGCCAGCCGGTTGCGCCAAAGAATTTCGAAAACGAATAAACACAGAGCGTGTTACGTGGGCATCTTGCAAATATCGAAACGAAGTCGTCTGCAAACGTGCCATAGACATCGTCAGTAACGATGAACAGATCTGGGCGTTGGGTCGCAACTAACGCAGCCAACTGGTCCAGGACGGCGGTTGATAACTTGGTGGATGGTGGATTGCTTGGGTTAACGATGCAAAATACCTTGATCGCAGGGTCCAGCAGCTTGGCTATTTCGGTTACCGGCAGCTGCCAGTCCGCATGTTCATCCATCCGTATGTCGACGATTTCGAGCTGGTAATCGTTGAGGACTGGGATTTCCAAGTAAGGCGAGAAGATGGGCGTACTGATCGCGATCTTGTAACCTGGTTTAATCAGGCTATTCTCACGCAGACTTTGGAAGATGTACGTCATTGCCGCTGTGCCGCCCTCAGTGGCAAACACTGAAAAATTGCCATTACGCGGCAGCGGTCCAAACATCTCCTGTGCAAGGTATGCTTTTACGATTTCTTCAGTATGCGGGAGCATCCTCGGCGGAGTGGGGTAGTTACAACCTAGAAACGCGCTGACCAATTCGAACAGAAATCCATCCTGGTTCAGGCCGAGCTGATCCTTAACATAGGATATTGCTGCGCGCAAGAAATGTATCCCATCCGTTTCGCTGTGATGGTTAGCGTAGGCACCGAACCTTTGGACGATACCGTCGTGCTCAGGCAGACCGCCGAAGCCGCTGTCCAAATATGAGTAGGAGCGCTCCGCTTCCCGCATAGCGAATTCGCCCAGGCTTAAAAACGCCCAACGTGGCAGTGTCGCCAGGAAATTAGGGTTGCCGCGCCCGGCATTCAACATCATTCGTTGAGCGTCTGACGAGGCAATCTTTATCAGTTGATCTTTGAGTTCAAAGGGGCTTAGCTCCGCAACTTGATAATCTGTGTTTTCTGACATGACAGTGCCTCGATACTGAATTAGTGGGCTGCGTTCTTGGTAATAATGCCAATGATGACCGGTCCCCAAAGGGTAAGGAACACGTTGGCGACGGCGTAGGTGACGGTAAACGAAACTACGGGTGTGGCGTTGCCGGCCTTCGACAGTAAAGCAGCGAAAGCGGGGTTGGCACTGCGGCCGCCGGCAACGCAGGCCAGGGCCTCAATAGGATTCTTAATGCGCAGGACAAAGTAGGAAAAAAAGAACGTAATTACCTGCGGAATCAAGGTCACTGCAACACCGAGAAACAATAGCGTCAAGCCGTGTTGCCGAATGGCGACCAGCGCCTGAGGACCGGCAGAGATGCCGACGATTCCGACAAAAACGGCTAATCCAAAGTCGCGGAGAAAGTTGGAAGCGCCTAGCGGTAACGCTGAAAACTTCGGATGAACACTGCGCAGCCAACCGAAGAGCAAGCCGGACAGCAGACAACCACCGCCGCTGCCGATTGAGATCGGGATGCCCCACAGCTTGAACTGAATCAAGCCGATGAGCATACCTACGAGCATACCAATGCCGAAGAAAATGAAATCGGTGATGGCTGCAGCGGTAATTTTGTAGCCGATCTTCGACTGCACTCGATTGAGGTCGGCTGGACTCCCGGTGAAGTGCAATTCATCGCCGCTCTTCAACTCAAGCTTACTCAGCAGAGGTAGATCGCGTCCCATCCGCTTGACTGCTGTCAGGAATACGCCGTGACGGGTATCCACATTGACGTGATCGTGGATCTCGCCCAGTTCACGGCCACTGAGGGCGCGGTTGGTCAGAATAATTTCGCGGTTTTCTTGAACCAGCAACAGACCATTTGGGGCGGTTACTTCCCGACCTAGGAAGTCGGAAGCAGCATCCATAGCGTCGATCGTGCCGGTGACCGCAACGGAATCGCCGCCACGAGCAACCGTAGTATCGGTAAAATCGAGTGCCTTGCCATCGCGAAAAACGGCCTCGACCGCGGCATCAGAAAGCTTTTCGTCGATCGCCAGTGCCGTCTCACCTACTGCCTTACTGGTCTGTGTAACTTTATAGATGCGTGTGTCGATGCCCCTCACTGCATTGAACTGACCGGGATCGAGTTCTGCTCGACCACCGGACATCAGTTTTGCGAGCTTCACGGCCTCTTGGCGAATATTCCACTTCATGACCGTCGGAAAGAACCAACTGACCATGATGATCGGCCCCAGCGACCCAAAGATGTAACAAACGGCATAGCCGACGGCTACATTGGTCTGCATGGTCTTGATCAATGCGGGAGTCAGTCCTAACTTGGCGATTGCGTCTCCGGCTGTGCCGAGAATCGCGGACTGGGTGAGCCCGCCGGCGGCAAGCCCTGCCGCCATTCCTCGATCCAACCCGAACATCCAGGCAGCCAGCAAGACACAGAGCAAACCCGTAAGACACATGACGAAAGAGGAAGCGAGTTGGTTCAACGAACGTCTGTTGAGAGCATGGAAAAATTGAGGTCCACCTTGGAATCCGACGGCGTAGATGAACAGAGCAAAGAATATATTCTTAATGCCACTATCTATATTGATGCCAAGCTGTCCAATGACAACGCCGACTAGTAGGGTTCCGGCGATACCACCCAAAACAAAGCTGCTTATTTTGATTTTTCCAACGAGATATCCGAGCGCGATGGTTGCAAAGAGCGCGAGCAACGGCTCAAGAGTGAATAGGTGGCGCAGGATATTCATGTTGTTTCCTCGTCGCGTCCTCTACTTTGATTTTGTCGGGGCGGTTTTCGCAACGCCCGGCATCTGCGAAATTACCAAGTGGAGAGATAGACGTCTGTTCTGTATTGCTCACATGGCGAAAAAGGAGCGCCGTGCTTTCCTGCAAACAATTGCGTGATGAACCGGCTCAGCAAGAGCACATTGTGGCGAGAAAAACTTGTTTTTCGTCACAGGCAAGAGTCTTGATTCGGCGGCCAGATGCGGCTATGGAGAGACTGTGAGCTCGATTGACCAGTATTCATCAACCGCCAGGCGCACCATCCGAGGTATGCACTGTACAAATTCGGCAAACCGCGTTGTAGCGGTATTACTCTTCGTCTTAATGCTAGCCCTGGGAGTTTGTGCCCAAGACAATCCCGTCCGCTCTAACCCCAGTAGGATGAACGCGAGTTCTCGTCAGGAGCTTGAAGAATCTAGGACCACCCTGCGTGCGACAGTCGCCAGCGGTCGGCTGGAGATTCTTCGCTGGCCTAACTTTTCTGACTATCGGCTCCAGTTGGAAACTCTATACCAGCGCTCGGGCTATGCTCCAGTCTGGATCCGTAATGGATCTCCCACACCACAGGCGCTGGAGATGATCTCCATACTGCAGCAGGCCGATATGAAGGGACTCCTTGCCGAAGATTATGACTCCTCTAGCTGGCCACAGCGCTTGGCGCGTTTGCAAGCACAGCATACGGCATCGGATGAAGCTCGCTTCGACACGGCACTGAGCGTTTGCACAATGCGCTACGTCTCGGACCTTCGGATTGGAAGAATAAATCCCAGTCACTTAAAGTTCGGACGTGACATAGGCCCCAAGGAAATGGACCTGTCCACGCTACTGGAGAATCGCCTGCTGAAGGGCACGAGTCTAGAATCGGCCCTTGCGGATACCGAACCTCAAATCGCAGTGTATGGTGAATTGCAACAGGCGCTCGTGAAGTACATGTTGCTGGCTAAGGAGGACGATGGAGAGAAACTGCCCATTCCTCATAGCATAGTGTTTTTCGGAACGGCGTATGACGGTGTCCCTCGACTCGCCAGATTGCTTCGTCTGGTAGGCGATCTGCCGGAGAGCGCAGAAATCGACAAAGACTCTCGACTCTACGCGGGACCTCTGGTGCAGGCGGTAAAGCGGTATCAGAGACGTCATGGTCTTCGTCCTGACGGATTCCTTACCAGTGAAACGATTAAGCAGTTGAATGTCCCGCTGAGTGACCGCGTCGAGCAGATACGGCTTGCCTTGGAGCGCTACCGCTGGCTGCGCTATGACTTTGCGCAACCGCCGGTCATCATTAATGTCCCTGGATTTCGTCTGTATGCGTTGAATGAAGAGGGCAAGGTAGGCCTGGAAATGACCGTGGATGTGGGCCAGGAGTATACCCCTACGCCGGTGCTGGAAAATAAGATTGAATATCTGGTTTTCCGCCCGTACTGGGACGTGCCACTCGACATCCAGAAGGACGAGATCGTTTCTAATATCAAGGACGATCCCAGCTATCTATCGACGGCTAATTTTGAAGCCGTTGCTCTAGATGGACACGTGGTTACCGACGGAAAGGTTTCGCCCGAAGTTTTGCAGCAGATCGCTTCCGGCAAGCTTCACATCCGTCAGAAACCGGGTCCCGACAATTCCCTGGGATTGGTAAAGTTCATATTTCCCAATCAATATAGCGTATATCTCCATGACACTCCGTCGTGGGGAAAATACTTTACTGACTTCGCCGAGCGCGACGTCAGCCACGGCTGCATTCACCTGAAAGAACCTGCGAAATTGGCGGCCTGGGTGCTTCGTGACAAGCCGGAATGGACTCTCGAACGGGTGCAGCAGGCAATGCAACGTGGGCAAGACGACCTGCGGGTGAACCTCACCAAACCTTTGCCAGTGCTGATTGTTTACATGACCGCTGCGGTGCGCGACAACGGAGACATCTATTTTTATCGTGACGTTTACGGGTACGATGCGGAATTACAGGACGCTTTGGCGAAAGGCTATCCCTATTCACGGTAAGAAAACTTACGTCCTCCGGTTGCGCTATGCGCTCACAAGCAAAAAAGGTCTTCTAGACACCGATTTCAACTTTGATCGGAACCGGTTTTTTCCTGTTTGCGAGCGAGAGACGGATGGGCCACTCATTCCGGGAAAAACTGGACAACTTGATTTTGTAATTACAGACTCCGCAAGGTATTACTCGAAAGTATCACGGAAATTGTGTCGGATTGCTCAGCGCGCCAGATTGAACAATGGGACACTCATGGTGCAAGCACCGTTTGCGACTTGCTGGAAAGTCCACGCGACTGCACCCGCTAGCCGTTCAGCAGTCCGCACAGATTTAAGTTTGTCCACCAAAGAAACCGGAGATAGAAATGGCCGAACGCAATTCCGTTGTAGCCATTTACGATACGCACGAGCAGGCAGAGCAGGCAGTTAAGTGCCTGCAAGAGGCTCGCATCGACATGAAAACCTTATCGATCGCGGCGAAGGACCAACACACAGATGAGCACGTCGTCGGTTATTACAATACTGGCGAGCGAATGAAGCACTGGGGAAAGCGGGCGCGTTCTGGGGAGGATTCTGGGGGCTGCTGTTTGGGGCAGGTATGTTCGCAATACCGGGTATCGGCCCCATTCTGGTCGCTGCTCCCCTGGTGGCTTGGATCGTAGCAGGCTTGGAGGGAGCGGTGGTTGTGGGCGGCGTCGGCGCAATCGGCGGAGGCTTGGCCAGCATCGGGATACCGAAGGACAGCATTCTTCAGTACGAGCTCGCGCTGAAGACAGATAAGTTCTTGCTGATCGTTCACGGCTCGCCCGATGCCGTGAACAAAGCCAATGATATTATCGACGCCGGAAAGCATAGCGTCTACACGGTTCATACCGAGCCTGCTCTGGTGAACTAGCTTCCGGGCAGAGGCGGCAAAACCTCAGATTCGCGGGCGTGAGGCAAAGCAAACGAGTTGAAAGCATTGGGCACGAGCAAGAGAAATTGGGGGATGGCGCAAGAAGTGAGTCCAGTTACACGGCGATGCTGCGCGGGCGATCAAACGGCGTCATCCTTCCCCAATACGCTTAAGGCGAGATCCCTTCGTCGCACCTCACCCAGGCGTGGTGCACACGCGCGAGACCTAGCTGGCGCTTGTTGCAGAGTTACCCCCGGCTCATTACCTCGGGCAAACTACTCGCGAGCTTTCAATGGGCGACAGAAGAGGCTTGGACTGGTTGAACTAAGGCAACCGGAGAAGAGATTGCCTGCGTTACATTTCGGGGAATTTCGGTTCCTACCGGATAGATCAATATCTGCACCGTCCCCCAGTCGCCGTCTGAACTCGTGCCCGCCTGTTTGCCCATTCCTAATGTCTTAAGCTGAGTGTCATCGAAGCCAAAATTCTCCACCAGATACTCCCGCACAACCATGGCCCGTGCTTCAGTTAGCACCATTTCCTTCTGGGCATCGCCTTCTTTGCCGGCGGATACTACAACCACCGCGAACCCGAACTGGTTATCAGCCAAGAACTCGCCGCCAGTGTGCAGAGATTTCTGATTCTTGAGCTTGGCGGATTCCTGCTTGTCGAATAGTTGTTTCGATGAGTAAGTAAAGCTCTTGGTGGGCGCACCTTGCGGCAGCCGTTCAATTTCATTCTTGGCTAGCTCGGCGGAGTCTTCGTATCCACGGCTTTTGAAGTAACCGCGCAAAAAGAAGTTGTGCTTCAGGGCTTCCATGTTCTCCTGAAAGTCGGTAACTCCTGCCCGAGCCTGAGCCATCGTGTCGCGCATCGTGCCCGTCGTCTGTTCGAGGTCGCCGTAGAGCTTCCTATCGTTCACCAGCGCGCCTACGGTTCCTTCACCCCGATCGATCTTGGCGGATATAGAGTTCAAGTTTGCCGTCGCCAGGGTGGTGTTCTGGATGGCTTGCTGGCTGCTATCGAGGATTCCGTCTGCTTTCTTGAGCAGGTCTACCATTTGGAGCGGCTGTTGGCTGGCAAGCATCCCGCCATTTCTAACCTCGGGAGAACCGGCAGAGCCAAATGAGATTGCGAGATACTGGTTGCCCAACATTCCCTCGGTCTCGATCGTGGCGACGGAGTCTTGCTTGATGATCTCGTGGGTCGATTTGCCGAGATCAATTACCACAGTGACTTGTTCGCCAGGCTTGTGCGGCAATTCAATGCTGTGCACGACTCCACTGTGAACTCCAGCTACCCGCACATCTGCGCCTGTATCCAATCCCGCAACATTGCTGAACTGCGCTCTCACTTGGTACGTCGAGCTGAAAAGATACTGCTTGCTTCCAATGATGAAGACACCGGCCACCAGAATGGCCAAGGTTACGACGATGAAAGCTCCTAAGCGCACTGCTCTTGACATAAGTTCTCCTACGAATGCTTCAGAAACTCACGAACGAACGGGTCGTCGCTTTCCTGAAGTTCTTGAAAGGTACCTTCGGCCGAAACATTGCCTTCATTCAGCAGAATCAAACGGTCGGCGATTGTCTTTGCACTGTACAGATCGTGGGTTACTACGATGGATGCCATCTGATGTTCAGCCTGAAGTTTGAGGACTAACTCATCAATCTCCGCGGAACTGATAGGATCGAGGCCGGCCGTCGGTTCGTCGAGCAGCAGAATGTCAGGCTCCAGTGCCAACGCACGTGCCAGCCCTACCCGTTTCTGCATGCCGCCGGAAATGTCCGAGGGCATCTTATCGAAATGCCCATCCATGCCAACCTCAGCAAGCAACTGCCTGACACGGTTACTCAGCTCAGAGCTCGACATTCCGCACCGGTGGTGCTGCAAAGGAAAAGCAACGTTCTGTTCGACAGTCAGCGAATCGTAGAGTGCGGCATGCTGAAAAAGAAAGCCCATCTTCTTGCGGATCGCACTGAGTTGATCTAGAGACCGGCCTGCAATGTTTTGTCCGTGAATGCGCACCACTCCCGAGTCAGGCATTTGCAAGCCGATGATCATCCTGAGTAAAACGCTTTTGCCGGTACCGCTGCGCCCCAGCACCGCCAGGGTTTCGCCTCTGCTCACGGTCAAGCTGACTCCGTTCAAGACTCTTTGGGTTCCGAAGGATTTGTACACGTTCTCGACAGCGACAACCGGCACGTGCCAGGCATCGTTGGCTTGCAGCTTTGTCGAAATTTGATCGATTGTGGCCATAATTGTTTACGGGAAAAAAATAATGATGAATTTCACGAGCACCACATCAGCCAGGATCACAAAGAGAGAGGACAGGACCACCGAGCTGGTAGCGGCACGGCCTACCCCTTCGGCGCCTCCCCGTGTACGCATTCCCTGAAAGCAAGCAACCAGCCCGATGATCAATCCAAAGATCGCAGTCTTAAACGTGGGAGGCAGGAAATCATTGAAGCCCGCGCCATTAAATCCATTAATAATGAACTGGTGAAACGAGAGCGGCTCAACCGTGGCGAGCGCAACCCAGCCCATCAGCAGGCCGCAAGCATCGAAAGCAAGGGTCAGCAATGGAAGCATAAGGGTGCAAGCCAAAATGCGCGTGGCAGCCAGCAGCCTGTATGGGTTAACCGCAGATGCCTCGATGGCATCGATCTGCTCGGTCACTTTCATCGACGCCAACTCTGCGCCGATTCCCGCACCCACCCGGCCACTCACGACCAAGGCGGTCATGATTGGGCCTATCTCATGGACAACCGAGAAGACGAGCGCCGCCGGAAGCAGCGATTTGGCTCCAAAGCGAGTCATGCTTTGCACGGACTCTAAGGCGAGCACAACTCCAATGGCTGCGCCAGCCAGAGCGACGAGCGGCAGCGACTTCGATCCGATCTCGTCGAGTTGCCGGAACAATTCACGAAACTCAAACGGCGGGGTTACTGCGGCCCGGATAACTTGCCAGAAAAAGATGCCCAGTTCGCCGAACCACTCGAGGAACTCGGTGGTGGTCCACTTGGAGGCGCTCTCATCCGGCAATGGGAGTGAGACAGGCAGCCCAGAAAGTGAAGGAGCTACCGCTGCGACCGCGACTAGTTCGCGGTCACTCACTGGCCTGCTCCCGGATCTGGAGCGGCGTGCCGATTATTGAGGTGCATGCGGGAGAGAAGGGAATGCGGGCCGCTGTAGAAGAACTCCAGCAGGATGTTCTCGCCAACGCTTCCCAACAGGTTGTAATTGCCCATTCGCAGCGCAGACCGGGCGCCATAGTTGCCGGGATACCAGGCGTACACAGCCGTCACCGTACCCGCATAGGGCGCGATGAAAGCAGAGTAAGAGAAAGCCGTGTGGCCGTCTTCGCCGTGCCGGGCCGTCAAGGTTGACACTACGGCGTGGCGCAACCGCGGAAGTATGCCTTTGCACTCACAGCGGTAGTACAGGGTATCTTCCTTAAATGCTTCCGCTAACGCATAACGCGTCGTGGTACTGATCGCCACAATGCCGAGGTCGGAGCCAAACCGCTTGTCGTAGCCTGCCATCCCTTGCCCCCACGCCGCTGGAGTGTTGTCGATTTGTCCTATGCCAGCCACCGCTGCGGCACCAGCGATGGGATAGGGGCCAAACGCGTCAAACACGTAATTACGGAGCTTAATTTCCTGGGTTGGCCTCGTATACACCAGGTCAGCTTGCGGTGCAGTACTCGCGACAATTTCTGAAGAATCAACCAGTGATTGCGCCTTTGCCGTGACTGGTGACGCCGCGAAGTTCGCGATAGCAAATAGTAAAAGAAAGGATTGGCGCAACTTCATCTGGGATCTCCCCGGTGGAAATGTACGTTGAACTTTCAGATTCTGGCAGAGCTGGGATGCCCGAGACTGCTCACTATTGCTCATATGCGGTAATAACCGTGGGATTTAGAACTCGCGATTGAGCCCGCGATTCAACGAGCGCGGTTTTTTGGAGAATGTGGTCAATCTTGAACAGACCAGCTCTCTTCCGTCACTTACCTTGTGATCTGTGCGGCGTTTGTCAAAGGCTGTTTTGCCGTTGTCATATATTTTGCATTTCAACTATTCCGCTCAGCAGCGAGCCCGACGATGAAGTCACAGGGGGAGATTCAAGAACATGAACACGACTGGATATTTAGCAGGGTTCTCAAGGCCTCGAATGGGCATGCGCATTTTTGCTCCACTATTGGCTCTTTTCTTCGCGGCTGTGCCGCTATCGGCATACCAAAACGCGCAACCTCCAGCGCAGGCGGCATATACGCAACAGACTCCCGAACAGTTGCAGCAATTGGTAGCGCCCATTGCGCTGTATCCGGACAACCTCGTAGCACAGGTTCTGGCGGCGTCCACATTTCCTGAGCAAGTTGTTGAGGCAGACAGGTGGGTGCAGGCGCATCCTGACGTGAAGGGTGACGCGCTTGCTAAAGCTGTGGACCAGCAATCATGGGATCCCAGCGTTAAGGCATTGACTCCATTTCCAGAGGTCCTTGGAAACATGGACAAGAACCTCTCCTGGACGTCGTCGCTGGGAGACGCCTACTACAACCAGCAGCGGGATGTGACCAATGCCGTGCAGGTAATGCGCCAACGGGCGCAAGACGCTGGCAATCTTAAGACGACACCGCAGCAAACCGTGACGTACCAAGATTCTACTATCGTCATCCAGCCGGCCAGCCCCGAGGTCGTGTATGTCCCCGCGTATGATCCATGGCTGGTTTACGGTGGGCCCGTCATGGCGTGGCCGGGATGGTATCAGTACCCCGGCATTTGGTATGGCGGCCCGTACCTGTCGTTCGGGCCTGGTTTTGGGATTGGCTTCTTCGGAGGCTTTGGATGGGGCTGGGGGCATTGGGGATTCGATTGGCACAACCGGTATGCCACCTTTAATTATGGCAGGTACTACTCTCGGAGCAACACGTTTTACAACCGGAGCAGCTTCGCCCGAGGCGTCCGTGGCAGCGCGAGCAGCCGCATCGTTGCATCGGCCAGGCCATTCAATGGCAACGCTAGGGCCGCTCGAGGATACGCTGAATCCCGCGGCCAGAGCGGTGTCCGCTCGGGTGCTTTCAGCAACTACGGACATGGTGGACAAGCAAAGAGCTTCTCGTCTCGCGGCAAAGCCAGCGTTGGTGGTGGTGGCCGTAGCGGTGGCGGTGGCGGTCGTAGCGGTGGCGGTGGCGGACATGGCGGTGGGCACCGGTAGTCGAGCTTTCGTTATGTTCCAAAAAATTGTCGAACTTGAAATGGAGAGAAACCGTATGCTGCCATCAAAGCTGAACATCAAAACATCTTATCTTGTAAATCTTCATTCAATAGCCGCGCTGATTATTCTCCTCGCGGTAATTCTTCCCATCCGTTCTATGGCACAGCAACAAGGCCAGAAGACGTTTTCCTCACCAGAGGAAGCGAGCACCGCATTGGTCACTGCAGCGCGGTCTAACGACGAAGAAACGATGATTGCTATCCTTGGTCCGGATGGAAAGCAGATCGTATCCTCCGGAGACGACGCCGAGGATGCCCAAAGCCGCGCTCATTTTGTGCAGAAATATAAGGAAATGCATCGTCTAGTGAAAGAGCCCGATGGAACCACTGCCTTGTATGTTGGCGCGGAGAATTGGCCGACTCCCATACCGCTCGTGAACAAAGCCAATTCTTGGTATTTCGACACCAAGGCAGGCAAGAATGAAATCCTATACAGGCGAGTCGGCCGGAATGAACTATCAACGATTCGCGTCTGCCAGGAACTGGTGGCTTCGCAGAAGGAATATTACTCCGCAAACCAAAACGCGTACGCCCAGAGGATATTTAGCGATCAAGGGCAGCACAACGGCCTCTATTGGAAAGCTGCTGAAGGTGAAGCTCAGAGCCCCCTCGGTCCATTAGTGGCATCGGCCTTCGCAAAGGACTATGCCAAGAGCGGCGACGCCGCTCCAGTTCCTTACCTCGGTTACTACTATCAGATACTCACACGTCAGGGGAAGAGCGCGAAAAGCGGCGCGAAGAGTTACCTCGTAAGCGGAAAGATGACCGAGGGGTTTGCCTTTGTTGCGTATCCGGCGGAATACATGTCGTCAGGCGTCATGACATTCATCGTGAACCAAGATGGTGTTGTGTATCAGAAGAATCTCGGGGCGAAGACTGATGTTTTCGCGAAAGCTATCAAGCGCTTTGACCCAGATTTTAGTTGGAAAAAAGCTGAAGAGCCGCAGGAGGGGACCTCTGGCGGCCGGAAAACTCAGTAGTGGCAGTCTGTCGATCTACCCGCAGGACGCTCCATTTCGAATATCTGGAGGGATTCCATAATGATTCGTAGACAACGTAAGCTCTGCCTCTCTTGCCGATAAATTCCCCATATCGCTGGATGCGAAGGCTGTTGAAGGCGATCGGCCCCGGTGTGATAACCGGGGCCGCAGGCGATGATCCATCCGGAATTGCCACGTATTCCGTAGCGGGAGCGCAGCTCGGGACCAAACTGCTCTGGACTGCGCTACTGACTTGGCCGCTGATGGCCGCGGTGCAGATGATGTGTGCCCGCATTGGTAAGGTCACAGGCATAGGGCTCGCTGGGAATCTAACGCATCGCTTTCCAATTTGGCTGGTGCGCGTCTTCATCGTAGCTCTGCTTGTGGCGAATACCATCAACATAGCAGCGGACTTGGCCGGCATGGCCGATGCCGCTCAAATGCTGTCAGGCATTAACTCACATCTGTTCGTGGTAGCTTTCGCGCTCCTAATTTCGTGGGCAACGGTTCGGCTCCGATATCAACAAATAGCGAACGTGCTCAAATGGCTCGTGCTGGTACTTTTCGCCTATCCAGTCACGGCATTTGTGGTGGGAGCCAATTGGAGCGAGGTGCTGCGCGACTCTCTAATACCTTCGCTCCCCCACACCCGCGACGAATGGTCGATGCTGGTAGCGATTCTTGGCACTACGATAAGTCCCTATTTGTTTTTCTGGCAGGCTAGCGAAGAGGTGGAGGAGGAGAAATCGGCAGGCCAGAATACCCTTACTAAACGACGAGGAGCGACATCCGAAGAACTGGAGCTACGAAATATAGATGTCGGTGTCGGAGAGTTTTTCTCCAACATGGTCATGTTCTTCATTATCCTTACGACCGCAATCACTCTCAATCGCCACGGCATCACGCACATTGAAACCTCTCGACAGGCTGCTGAGGCACTTCGTCCCCTTGCCGGTAAGTTTGCCGCGACACTCTTCACCCTGGGAATTGTCGGTGTCGGATTTCTTGCCATTCCCACGCTGGCGGGATCAACGTCATACGCCTTCGCAGAAACACTTGGTTGGCATCAGGGCCTTGACAAGAAACTAAAAGGGGCACGCGCCTTTTACACGCTCATTCTTCTCTCGACGGTAGTTGGCGTCGGACTCGACTTCATGGGCATTAATCCGATTAAGGCTCTCTACTGGACAGCAGTCATCAACGGATTGCTAGCACCCTTTCTTCTCGTTGCAATTCTCGTTGTCGCCTCGGACAGAAAACTTATGCAGGGTCAACCGAGCTCCCGCTTGGAATGGGCCGCCGTGGCAATCACCACTACAGCAATGTTCGCTGCAGGTGTAGCAATGTTCGTTCTCTAGCCAGTTGCCAGGAGCGGCATTGCTTCCACTTGCTGACGGCACCGATGGGAAGAGATGCCGACCAAGCCCGCGGAGGTCTATCTGGACTACTCGATGGCCATAAGGTTATTTACGCGCTTACCCTGTTTACGAGGGTGATCTAATCAGCAACAGAAAGGGCAGCCCTCAGGCCACCCTCCCGTAGAACTTCTCGAAATGCAATGCTTATATGATGGTCACGTTCTCTGCTTGCAAACCCTTCGGTCCCTTGACGACATTGAACTGCACAGCCTGACCCTCCGGGAGGCTCTTGAAGCCACTCGCCTGAATTGCCGAAAAGTGCACGAAGACATCTTCGCCATTCTGGCGGCTGATAAAGCCAAATCCCTTTGCGTCGTTAAACCACTTTACTGTTCCTTGTTCCATGATGTTCGTGTTCCTTTGTGAATTGAACTCTGGCTGAATGAGTCGGAGGGATTTGTAAGAAGATACGTGTTCCAAAGGCGCTTGGTTGTTCGCTCTCAGGGCGCTTCTCCCGATGCGTCCTACCAAATCAGATGCTGAAACAAGCGTAGCACCATGTACGGTGACTGTATATGCCCGAATGCATGCGGGTGAACTCGCTTCGCTATCTACACCTTGTGACCGAGTACTTTCCCAACATCCAATCTGTGCATTTCGCTGGTGAAAGTCTCCAAGGACGAAAGTGCGCGGCCAGCGTCACTGTCTGGATTAGGCAGTGTGCCGCCGTTACGCTCTTTGAATCCCTTTACGGTCTCGCACAACCGTTCGAGTTCGTCGAGGGCTGCCTGAAGTTTCAAGTGCGTCATTGCTAATTCCTTTCTCGCCGAGGATATCTCAGCCGAGAATTGGTGGATTTTCTAAGCGGCAGCGGAGGAGTCGCCAACCGGAGTCAACTTGTCCTGACGCGGCGGGATCTCCGTGAAATGACCAACTCCAATCCGTTGCTGCGCTGTATTCAGTGCTGCTGCGACAGCCGTACCACAGCATCCGCCTTCATCAAGATCATCATGATTTGCTCGCAACGCAATTTCAAGAACCTTCTCCAGCAACATCAGCGGTTTTTCGGTGGGATATCCGAGACGTTCCTCGTCATGGCCGTGGAGTGGCTCGATATTGTCCCACACCGAGCCGACTGGAACCCCAAATTTTTGACAAGGGAGGAGAAATTTTCTGTGTGCAGCATATGCCTTTCACCCATCGTCATTGTCCACCCTTAGCGTTTCAGAAGATGGTCAATACGGCTCAGCGTTGGCGAGTAAATTTGATACGAATATTGTCCGGAGAAACAACACATCAGACATGCAAGACGATGACGATCCGCGCCCTATATCTCCGGAGATAGAATCATTCCGTGGGTGAATCCGTTCTTGCGGCTTGCGGATGAGCCGCACGCTCGATATCGAAGGTGTCCGCATTCTTTTTGGGATTGAAGCGTCCTTTGGCTAGGTAAAGCAAAGCGATGCCGCC
>Ga0181520_10007406_pt1 | contig 16199 bp, 10 predicted proteins | sample PEATcosm2014_Bin_29_FD_132451 | JGI IMG/M metagenome (GOLD analysis project Ga0181520, IMG submission 132451) | Peatland microbial communities from MTU Mesocosm Facility, Houghton, MI, USA - PEATcosm2014_Bin02_30_metaG | ecosystem: Environmental > Terrestrial > Soil > Wetlands > Peat | place...
CTTAAGGCAAGAAAATACCGGCTTCAGGTCAAGGAGATTAAAATCAAGGTGATCCTCTATAACCTCTCAAGATTCGTGATTGCTTTTTCTGTTCTGATTATTGGTGAGGTTTTCTACAGAGCCCAATTTTTAAGATTATTTATCTGCTGTTTGCCATTGCATCATCGAAGTTAACAAAAAAGGTACAGTCGTTATTCATTATTTAAAAATCACATTTTTTTTATTTATGCGAAGTAAACCGTTACTTCCCTTTTGGCACGGTAATCTCGAACCGAGCACCTTTTCCGGGCAGGCCGTTTTCGGTGATCGTACTTCCCGCGATCGACAGGATCTCTCGGGACAGGAACAATCCAAACCCGGTGTTTTTCCCAAAACCCCGGGTAAAGAGTCGTTTTTTATCTTCCGGGGATATCCCCGTTCCATCATCCTCGCAGATCAATTTAAGTCCGGACCCGGATTCCTGTGACCACACATGGATGTAATTCATCATGTTACCACCATACCTGAGCGCATTATCGATGAGGTTATAGAATACCTTTTCAAGAAGCGGATCCGCGAGGATTTCAAGATCGATCTGGTCGACCTGTACCTTCACATCCCGCATCGGAAGTTGGGTCGCGACATGCATCACAACCTCATGCACGTTCTGCCATGCAGCGGATTGTATCCCCATATCCTGATAATCCCGGGTGAATGCAATCTGGCGTTCAATCGTCTCGATAACCTTCTCCTCCTTTTTGAGGAATTCCAGATTAGCCGGCTCCTGGATCTGTTGTCGGGATAGAGCCATATAACCACGGAGAGATAACAGCTGGTTAAGGATATCATGCCGGGTAATACCGGAGAGGAGATTGAGTTTTTTATTTGCTTCCCGTACCTCATCTTCCATTATCCGACGCCTGGTGATATCTCGGGCTTCGATGATAAGCATCCGTAGGGTATCGTCAGCATCGAAAACAGGTTTGATAGAAAAGTCGACCTGCATCGTGGCATGATCTTTGCCCTGTAGCTCAGATTCATAACGGACAAATTTCCCGGAAGCTGCGTAACGGATGGCCTCCCGTACCTTCTTTATCCCGGCCTCATCTCCCTCCCACCAGGGAGTTTCCCAGAAGGGACGGTTTATAACATCTTCCAGCCGTGCCCCGATAAATCCCAGTGCCGTGCGGTTAGCATCAGTCAGGACTCCCTCCGGCGTCATTATTCCAGTAAACTGAAATGTACTGTCAAAGATAGCCCGGACCTTGCTTTCGCGATCCCTGATTGCCTTTTCTGCCTCCCTGCGTGCCGTAACATCACGGAAGACCACGTGCACGGCGGGTTTATTTTTCCAGACAAACGGCCGTGCTACCACATCCACAACAATAACGCTGCCATCCTTCCGGATGAACTTTTCCTGAATAACCGACAAATTCTTTTCAGTTGCAGATAGGGCTCGTTTAATTACCAGTTCATGGTAATCAGGATGTACAAAAGACAGGATCGGTTTCCCAACGATCTCATCAGATTTCTCTGATCCCATAAGTTTGAATGCCGTGGCGTTGGCATAAACGATCAGTCCGTCCTGGTGGATCACGATACCATCAAAGGAAGTTTCCACAAGTATCCGGTATTTCTCTTCGCTCTCGTGCAATGCACGGTCCCGGGCACGTTCCTTTGCCATGCTCCGGACCGTCCCGATAACTGCTGGCCGGTTCTTGTAAGTACCTAACCCTACCGACAATATCACAGGAACATGGGTAGTACCGTCCCAGTGAAGCATCCGGAACTCATAGGACTCATCCAAAACTTTTCCCGCAATGCGCTTCCTCTGCCGTTCCATAACCATATCGCGATCCCCCGGTGCGATGAGGTCAGGGACCGGCGTTCCTATGATGTCGGCAGGAGTGCACCCGATCATAGCAGCAAATGCCTCATTACAGAACAGAAGAATGCCATCCTGCATCAGGAATACCCCGTTCTGGCTGTGCTTGACAAGAATCCGGTAGAGTTCCTCAGATTGCCTGAGTTCCTCCTGCACCCGTTTGAATTGCGAGATATCCTTGAAAATGCCCTCGACCCCTGCATAGTTCCCGCCGGCATCGTAGTAGACGTGGCTGCTGGTCGAGACAATAACAAGCGATCCGCCCTTTCGTTTCAGGGTAGTTTCTACATTGGAAACAGACCCTTCTTTTTTCAGGAAGGCCAGAAGATGTTCCCTTTTGAGAGGATCCGCATAGTAGTCCGCAGCGGCCTTACCGATCATCTCATCGGTCCCTGCATAGCCGAGCAGCGTAGCCCCGGATGGGCTTATGAGTGTCAGATTTCCCTGAGAATCGGTGCGATAAAATACATCCTGAATATTCTCAAGCATCCGCCGGTAATCCTGTTCAACAATGGAGCGATAACGCTCCTCGCTCTTTATGAGCGCTACTTCGACGCGTTTGCGCTCAGTAATATCGATATAACTGCTCCGGATAAGTTTTCTCGTGGAAGAGGGCAGATGAACAAGACGGACTTCAACAACACGGTCTTCACCATCAGCGTTCCGGATACACCGTTCGAACACGAGCTCTGCTCCTGCAAGTACCTGTTTGCGATGTTCAATAACCGTTTCACGAAAAGATAGCCCGTCAGGCTGATCAGGCAGATAAAACTGCTGGGGACCAAAGTCCAGCAACTTCTGACGGCTGCAACCAAATAATTGTTCGGCTTTTGCATTCGCCTCAATGTACCGGTCCAAATCCATGTCAAAAAGGAGAATCGCTTCTGGGGCTTTCTCAATTAGTGTCCGGAAACGTTCTTCGCTTTCTTTAAGTGCGGAATCGATTTGTTTACTCGTTTCGATCTCTTTTTGTAATTTCAGGTTAGCAGTGTACAGGTCAGCTGTCCGCTGCTGAACACGTTCGTCAAGAACATCGTGTGCTTTTCTGAGTTCCAGTTCTGCAATTTTGCGTTCGGTAATGTCCCTGATGGACTCAATGGCACCCATGACATTGCCACTCTTGTCGTACAGGACACTCGCCTTTCCCCAGAGCATTTTAGGTACTCCCCGGAGGCGAGGGGACGTTGTTTCACCGGTAAGGGTCGTTCCATCCCGGACGATACTTGAATAGCGGCTGGTTATATCATCGGGAGGCGAGAAGATCATGTCAATGAGGATCGGTCTGCATTCCCCGTAGAAAGGAAGGGCATATGCATAATCACCTTTTCCCAGCATCTCCGCAGCAGAAACGCCGGTCAGGTTTTCAATGGCCCGGTTCCAGGAAATCACATGACCGGACTTGTCGATAGCAAACGTGGCATCAGGAAGAAAATTGATTATATCGGAAAGGCGTTTTTCGGATTCGACAAGTGAGCGTTCTGCGTGTCTTCGCGAAACGGCCTGCCGGATCTTGTGTACCAGCTCGGCAAACTGTGCTGTCGGATCCCCGCCTTTCTGGAGATAGAAGTCTGCGCCGGAGTTAATGGCTTCGATTACCACCTCTTCGCGTCCTCTTCCGGTAAACAGGATAAACGGGAGGTTATTTCCTGAAGATTTTAATGTCTTTAGGAACTTGATACCATCCATATCCGGCATCTGGTAATCGGAAATTATGGCATCGTAGGTTTTAGTATTCAAAAGAGCAAGTGCATCCAGGGCAGATGTAGTGACATCGACGGTGAACTGCCCGCTCTGCTCAAGAAATAGTTTCCCAATCTCAAGCAGGCCGGGTTCGTCATCGACATAGAGAACATTATACATGCACTGTACCTGGTACTATCTTTTATTGATGAACTGGAGATATAAAATACTCGAAATAGATACCTGCCCCTATCAGGGATTGCCAAAAACAGGGCCTTTGTCCTGCCGCATACTTCCGACAGTTATTCCTCACGTGCCCGCTCACTTTCACCCTCCGCATGGCCGGATCTTTATCCTCCCCAGTGCAGCAGGGATCCGGTGCTATGCAGATCGAGATCCGCAAAGGGCTCGTGCTCCAGCCGGGCACCTTTAACGCTGTGGTCGCACCGGAGAGAGCGATCGTTTCCGCTATCAATACTAACGCGGATATCCAGCGGTTCCTCATCCTTTATGTAGGAGGAAACTATTCCCGCATTCTCTCCGGCATCAACCGGCCTTCAAAAAACTTCGATGTCCGCCGGGCGTTTACCGCTCATCAGCTTTTCACGGTAATCCGGGAGGCAGGTCATACGGTTGTCTTTGCCGAACACGATCCCTCACTCTTTGACGGAGCGGCCACTATGCTCGAACCGGTCGCCGGGGCATTAAAGGAAGCGGGACGTGACTCACTGGTCATCCTCTACACACCGGTCACCGATCACACGTTCCTTGCGCTTGCGCGAAAGGCAGACCGTTATATCGAGATCTTCACGGAGGAGGAAAAACGGCAGCCGACCCAGATATCCCGTGCCCTGCGGCAGTACTGCCTGAAACCTTCAGGGCAGCGGACGCTGGAGGTGTCATAAATGGGCAGGACATTTCCCAGTGTCCGGCAGGGAGTCAACTGCACGGCAGACCGCTGGGCCCGGTCAGCCCGGGCACTCAATAAAGAGGAACGGAAGTACGGCGAATGTCTCGTGGAACTTGCAAAAACACATTCAAGCGAGGCATTTGTGGCCTGCGACGACCCTCTTGAAGCCGTAGTTTTCTCTGTACTTATCGAGATCCTCAAACGCCAGGACCGGCTTGAAGCAGGGGAGATCAATCATGTGGATTCTTGATACCGCATACCGGGACGGGGGTATCGATCTCTGGACTACGGACCGGGGTTCCGTAACAAAAGTCCACCACGCGTACACCCCGGAGTTTTACGCTAGGTTCCATGACCCGCACGCCAACACGGATATGATCACGGCACTGGAAGAACGGTACGGCGCAAAAAAATGCACCATCCTCACTATTTTTGGCGAATATAGAGGCTGGGCAATTTCTGCGGGCCGGGATGTGGCTGAAGCTATCGAACGCCAGGCACAGTACGCGGTCGATCTCTATAATGTCGACGTGCGCCGGGATCAGCGTTTCATGGCAGAACAAGGAATTGTTCCCTGCACCGGGGAACACGATGACCGGTTTTCTCCGTACATTTCCCATAATCTGTCTGTGCTTGAGATCAGGATCCGCGGTAATCCTTCCATAACCTCGTCATGCACCGATGCAGAGGTGATCCATGGGCGAACAGAGCGGCTTACCGGTGAGACAAAGACCGTTCTTATGGATCTTTTCGGTCTTGTTGAATCATACAACCCTGATGTAATCCTCATGCCGGATGCCGATACCCGGATGCCGAAAATCCGGAAACTGGCACAGCAGTATGATCTGGTCATGCCTTTCTCCCGAAACGGAAAGTACAGGCAGATGGATTCCCGTTCGTACTGGAGTTACGGAAGAATGGAGCACAAGGCCGCTGCACTTGTTCCGGACGGCCGTATCCTTATCGACACAGAACAATCGTTTGTGTACCATGAGGGCGGGCTCGACGGTGTGCTCATGGCAGCCCGGCTTTCAGGGATATCTCCCAACCTCGCGTCCCGGTTCACGCCGGGAACACTCATCAGCAGTTACGAGACCTACGAGGCAATAAAAAAAGGGATTGGAGTACCCTTCCGCAAGAGCGATCCGGAGAGGGTACGGAAGCTTTGCGCACTTCAGGCTGCCGACCGGGGCGGGTTGATGTTCCAGCCACAGCCGGGTATCTACGAAAATGTCGAAGAAATCGATTTTGCCTCAATGTACGCCTCAATCATCGTACAATCAAACCTCTCGCCGGAAACAATTGGTCACACGGAACGCACTGGATTTCTTCCCACCGTGCTCAAACCGTTACTGGATCTTCGTACCGCGACAAAACGGCTTAAAAAAACCGATCCACGGTTTGCCGGCATTGATGCGATCCTCAAGTGGATGCTTGTGACCTGCTTTGGGTATACCGGTTACAAGAATGCAAAGTTCGGGAGAATTGAGGTGCACGAAGATATTACCGGCAGGTCACGGGATATCCTGATACAGACAAAAGAGATTGCTGAGGCCATGGACTTTCGCATACTGCACGGTATCGTGGACTGTCTCTGGGTGCAGGGAGCACCGGTCGATGCACTAATGGATCGGGTCGAAAAAGAGACCCGTCTTTTCATTGAAGCCGAACATTTCGACTGGATCATTTTCCTGCCCCTTGCTGACGGGTTTGGTGCGTACAACCGGTATTATGGCCGACAGCCGGACCACAGTATCAAAGTCCGGGGAATTGCAGCACGCAGGCACGATACACCCGTGTATGTGCGGGAGATGCAGCGCCGAATGCTGGATGTTATGAAACAGGTAACAACCATCGCAGGACTTATGCAGGTAAAAGAGGAGGTTTCCGGTATATTCCAGCAGGTTGTCGCAGACCTTCCGAACGCAGACCCGGAGCAGATGGCAATCAGCTGCCGGATTAGCAGGCTGACGTACACGCACCGGTGTCTTGAAGGCGCAGCGGTTCAGGCATACCGGGATCGGGAGGTTACGGTGGCGCCGGGGATGAAAATCCAGTATATCGTGACCGATGCGAACCGTTACCGGGTGGAACCGGCATGGTGTGCGGACACGTTTGATCCGGCGTTCTACCGCAGGCTTCTTGACCGGGCATACGCCGAAATCACGTTTGCGTTTGCCGGATCGTCCTGAACGGGATGTAAACCGGGGAGTATTTTACGCACCTCAATCCAGTTTATTTCTTTTTTCTGTATGAATCTAATCGGTATACTTCTTGCCAACAACCAAAAGTGTTTATACCGCTTTTGGAAAATTACCCACTATCGAACAGCGATGGAGTGAGTGGTGTGCCAGAAGAAGACCCAAAATCAGTGTTGGTCCGGGAACGGCTAGATGTATGCGAGCTGGACCGTGCCCGTATGTCCCTGATGAACCCAGCGCTCATCGAGCAGAAGAAACAGGAAAGAACGATCGACGAGAATGCAAAGCCCCTTATCGAAATGGCAATGAAGGAGGGTCTCGAGACGGTTTGGGACAGATACGAGATGCAGAATCCCTCCTGTAAGTACTGTGAGTCAGGGCTTTCCTGCTCGCGGTGTACCATGGGACCGTGCCGTATCATTCCCCCTCACCGTATCCGCGGTGTCTGCGGAGCTGACGCTGACTTGATCGTGTCGCGCAACCTGCTTGACATGATAGCGACCGGTTCAGCAGCTCATTCAGACCACGGCCGGGATATTGTCGAGACACTGTATCTTGTCGGGACAGGAAAGACCAAAGATTACGGTATCGCTGATCCGGATAAACTGCGCGTGCTCGCAAAGGAATACGGCATCGCATTTGAGGGTAAGAGCAATGAGGGACTTGCCGCAGAACTCGGTCATGCCATGCTCGAAGAGTACGGCATGATCAAAAATACCCTGCAGCTCCTCAACAGGGCCCCGAAGGCAACCCGTGAGATCTGGGATGCAGCAGGTATTTCACCACGGGGGATCGACCGCGAAGTCGTGGATTGCATGCACCGGATCCAGATGGGTGTCGGCGCAGATTACGTCAACATCCTGCTACAGGGTCTGCGATGCAGTCTCTCTGACGGATGGGGCGGATCGATGCTTGGCACCGATGTCTCGGACATCCTCTTTGGCACGCCAACCATCCGTGAATCACGGGTCAATCTTGCGGTGCTTAAAGAAGACCATGTCAACATTGCAGTCCACGGTCATAACCCGGTACTTTCCGAGATGGTCGTAAAAGCAATCGCCGATCCTGAACTTGTGGCCCTTGCAAAAAAGAACGGCGCACAAGGTATCAACCTTGTCGGGCTCTGTTGCACGGGAAGCGAACTCCTGATGCGCAAAGGCATCCCGATGTCCGGTAACCACCTCAACCAGGAGCTGGTAATCATGACCGGGGCACTCGAAGCGATGATTGTCGATTACCAGTGTATCTTCCCTTCACTGCCAAGGACCGCTAGCTGTTTCCACACGCTCATTATCTCAACCAGTTCCAAGGCCAAAATACCGGGTTCGTATTTCTTTGATTTCAACGCAGACAAAGGCCTGATCACCGCAAAGGCAATTGTCAGGATGGCAGTCGAGAACTATAAGAATCGTAACCAGAAAAGGGTCAACATCCCCGGAACACCGGTCCCGTTAATGACAGGCTTTTCAAACGAGGCTATCAAAAAGGCACTTGGGGGTTCGTTTAAACCTCTTATCGATCTTATAGCCGCCGGAAAGATCCGGGGTGCAGTCGGGATTGTCGGGTGCAACAACCCGCATGTGAAACAGGACTACGGCCACGTGACCCTGACTAAAGCGCTCATTAAGAAAAATATCCTCTGTGTCGAGACTGGTTGTGCTGCGATCGCAACGGGAAAAGCCGGACTCCTCATGCCATCTGCTGCAACGCTCGCAGGGGATGACCTGCGTGCGGTCTGTGAATCACTGAAGATCCCGCCCGTGCTCCATATGGGTTCATGCGTGGATAATTCACGTATCCTCGTACTTGCAGCTGAACTCGGAAATGCCCTCAATGTCCCAATCCACAAGCTCCCCATTGCCGGAGCTGCACCGGAATGGTACTCACAAAAGGCAGTCTCGATAGGTGCATATTTTGTTGCCTCCGGGGTCTATACGGTGCTCGACGTAATGCCGCATATTTCCGGAAGCCCGGCAGTGGTATCGCTGCTGACTGACGGTCTTAAGGGTGCCGTGAATGCGAATTTTGCCATCGAACCGGATCCCATAAAAGCTGCTGATCTCATAGCTGGCCACATCGAAAAGAAACGTGTCGAGTTGGGGATATAATCATGGCACCTGGCATCCGGTCTGAAGAAAACGGGATCCGTGTAGTTATCACCGGGAAGGGCGGAGTCGGCAAAACTACCCTTGCGGCCCTCCTTTCCCACCTGTTTGCAAAGGAAGGAAAACATGTCCTTGCAATCGATGGGGATCCCCAGCAGAATCTTGCAGCGACGCTGGGAATACCCAAATCAAAAGCGGAAGGAATTGCACCAGTATCAGAATGTTATGATTACCTCCGCGAGAAGACCGGGGCCGGGGCTGATGCATCCCCAGGCGGGTTTTTTACCCTCAATCCCGATGTCAGTGATGTAGTCGATCGGTTTTCAGTACCCGCCGGCAATAACATCCGTATTCTTGTCATGGGCAGCGTAAAAGAGGCAGGGGGTGGATGCCTCTGTCCGGAGTATTCCCTGCTCTCAGCAATACTTAGTCACATGCGTGTCCTCTCCGACGAAGTTGTTATTCTTGATACACCGGCCGGTCTTGAACATTTCGGGAGGGCGGTCGCAGAAGGGTTCACCTGTGCAGTGGTTGTTACGGATCGCTCGTATAATGCAATTTCCGTGGCCCGTAAATCCGCGGCACTTGCCCATCAACTCGGGATAGAGAATGTTGTCCTTGCCATCAACAGGGCAGAGGGTGAGACCAGTAGTAGTAACGCCTGCGGTAAAGAGGGCGGTATTCCAGAGTTTTCGCAAACGATAGTCATTCCTTTCGAACCAGATGTCAGTCTTACAGATCCTGAAATCACGCCGTTGGTTAATACTAATTCAGATTTTATAAAAGGCGTCGAAACCCTTGTGGCAGCAATTTCTGGCCGGTGCGAAAGCTGGTCCCCACCGGTTCGTTAAAAAACAAGGATTTTTAGGTGTAATCATTTTTTCCAAAAGAAGACCCGGCATACTCGTTCCCTGCCAAGCACCGGTTTTCCATCCCGCGTGTTTATCGTAAGTTAAAACAAACGCTTTTCAGTACCCTCATGGAAAGTGTCTGATGAACCGTACCAACTCACCCGAATACCCGGCCCATCATGCAGTCTTTTCCGTTACTGCACTTGCCACCCGGTTTCCCATAACTCATGAAGTCCCGGCACAGGCACTCTGGATCCTTGTTTCCCACCAGCGCGTAGCAATCAAAGACGGTGATAACCCGCAGATTTATTTGCAGGCCGGACCCCGGCCGGACATCCGCTCTTTGTGCCTGATTGAATATCTCGGTCACCGGGGCGAAGTCCCCTGTTATGCTGCAGGACTGCCTGATGACACCTCGCTTCCGGAAGGGTGGACTTTGAACGGAGTGCGTGAGTTGTACGGAAGAATACTGGATGAGGATCTCGCAAATGCATCCTTTGCAGCCCGGACGATAGGATCAGCAGAAACGAGCCGTTTCTGTGGCCGGTGCGGGCACGAAACTGAGTCTGTCCTTTCCGAAAGGTCAAAAAGATGTCCTGCCTGCGGACTGGTAAGTTATTCCCGCATATCCCCGGCCATTATTGTACTTATTATGCGGGGTGACGAAATCCTGCTTGCCCGGTCCCCCCGGTTCCCGGAAGGGATGCGGAGTGTGATTGCAGGGTTTGCAGAACCAGGAGAAACGCTGGAGGATGCCGTCAGACGTGAGGTCAAGGAAGAGGTAGGCATTTCTGTAAAAAATATCCGCTATTTTGCCAGTGAACCCTGGCCGTTCCCGGATTCTCTCATGATCGGGTTTGTTGCCGATTATGCCTCCGGGGAGATTGTTATCGACAACAATGAAATTGTATCTGCGGGCTGGTTTAAGCGGGACAATCTGCCAATGCTTCCTCAACAGATGAGTATCTCCCGGGCACTTATCGACTATTGGATAAACCTGAAAAGCGGGTTGTAATACCTTTATCAAAGGAAAAACTGCTGGTAGCAGAGCATGAGTAGAACCGCAGGCGATATAAACATAGATATAATATAAAGCCTTTTAACTTGTTAGAGAGCAATGGTGATGAATTCTGAACCATCAGGTACAGATGCGGACATCCCTGAGGGCGAGAGCGCCATTGATGTCTTCATACTCTGCAAAGATGACCGGGATTCCCAGGAACTCTGCGGACAGCTTGCACCGCAGGGATACCGGGTCACCCTTTTTTCTGACAGCGCGGATCTGGTAGCGACCCTTCGTACGGGAAAACCTAACCTACTTATATGCGACGCCACTGGCCCGGATAAAGAGGGATATGACGTTTGTCGCGAGATTAAAGCTGACTACGATCTCTGGAGGATCCCCATACTGCTTGTGACCGGGGTCTCAAGCCTTGGTGATCTTCTGGTTGTTCTTGACAGCAATGCGGACAATTTCCTCGCACGGCCGTACGATCCCCAGTATCTCCTTTCGTTGATCGAGACGATGCTTTCGTCCCCGGTTGAAAAACCAGATCCTGAAAAGATCCGGACCCAGTTCAAGATCCGGCACGAAGACCGCGACTATGTGATCATGGCAGATCGCAGGAAACTCCTGGAGTTCCTGCTTTCTTCGTTTGAGATTGCTGTAGACCGGGCCGGGGAGCTTGCACAGGTCCAGAATGCACTGGACGGGCTCAAAGTCACATTTGAACGCCGGGTCTCAGACCGAACAAACGAACTTGTTACCGAAACTGCCCGGCTCCAGATGTTGTTGAACGGGAAGACCCGCGAACTGGAAGCTGCCGCAAAAGCACTCGGCGAACAGAAAAAAGAGGAATCTGCCCTTCGTAGCACCATGGAAGAGCGTGAGAAGGTCATCACCGCACACCCGGACGATGTCACCCGGCTTTCTCAGGAAATCGAATCGACCCGCGCACGCCTTGCAGAGGCAGAAGACACGGTCCGGACACTGGGGAACGAGAAGGATGAACTTGAACATGCACTTCGTGGCGATGCCGAGTCCCTGAATCGTGATCTCGGGCAGACAAAAAAGGATCTGGACGAGGCAAAAAAAGAACTTGCAGTCCTTGCAAGCCAGCGTTCAAAGCTCGAGGTGCAGGTCGCCGAATTCTCCCTCAATCATGAAGATGCACAGAAGGCACTGAGCGCCCGAACCATGGAGATCGGGCAGCTAAAAAGTGATCTTGCCAGTGAGAAAAACCGGGCAGAAGCCGCCGAGATGGAGGTTAAATCCATCCTCCAGGAAAAGGCGAGATCAGAACAGGATCTCCGGCACATGGTAGAGGATATCACGGAAAAGGCACAACAACAGTCACGGGAATGCCTGAGACTTGCTGATGAGCTTGCCTTAGAAAAAGAGCAAAAATCTGCCGCTGAACAAAAATACAGCGAATTTGTCCAGGAACAAGCTAAAAAAGAAGCCGTGTATGCCGCTGAAAAAAGCACTATTGCAGTGCATTATAATACACTCCAGCAAAAATACGATGCACTGACTGAATCGTACTGCGCCGAACGCCAGAAAACTTCCTCGCTGGAAGCAGATATTGCCCGTATCACAGCAGCGCAGGAACAGGCTGACCAGGGATTGCAGTCTGCGAAGGAAGCAATGCGTGTAGCACTCGCTGCCGGTGAGGATGAGCGTAACCGGCGTCTCGCTACTGAAACAAACGCTGCAGAGATGGCAAAAGCAAAGGATGAGGAAATACAGGCCCTTAAAAACGATGTGGCCTCACTCCGTGCCGGGATCGAAAGCGCCCAAGCAGATCTCCTTACGGCCAGACAAGAACGTGATATTGCACAGGAAACCCACGAGAACCTCAAAGAAGATCTGGCTGCTGCCCTTCTTGCCGGTTCCGAAGCTGACAAGCTTTCCCGCTCTACGGCAAATGAGATGGAACAGGTAAAAAAAGAGCTAGACACCGAGCAGCGTCTTCACCGTGAAGCTGATGATAATCTCTCAGCAGTGACCCGGGCAAAGGAAATGGTCGAACACGATCTGAAAACATTCGGGGATCGGGCAGCAGCGCAGGAACATGAACTCCTCGCTAAGATTCAGGGGCTTACCGATACCCTCGATGCTGAAAAGGAGGCTCGATTAAAGGCAGAAGATACTCTCGCACGTATTGCCGCAGAGAAAGATGCCGCCCATCAGAAACTGTCTGCAATTGACCAGGAGAGGATTGCTGATAAAGAGACCGGGGAGCAGGCTGCACTCAGGGAACGCGAGCTTCTCGCTAAGATAGAAGGCCTTACCGATACCCTTGATGCTGAAAGGGATGCACGGTCAAAGGCAGAAGACGATCTGGCCCGCATTACGGCTAAGAAAGAGGCGGCTGACCAGAAACTCCTCGCAATTGCCCATGAAAGGGTTGTAGAAAGAGTGTCCGGGGAGCAGGCCGCAACGCGGGAACGCGAACTCCTCACTAAAATTCAGGATCTGACCGTCACGCTGGATGCTGAAAGGGATGCACGGTCGAAAGCTGAAGATGACCTTGCAGAACTGACTCGGGAAAAAGAGGCGGAAGAACGGCAATTACGTGCCGTAACCGAAGAGGCCTTCAAAGAAGAGAGCCCAGGCAATGAGCGTATTACTACGCTCGAAGCAGATATCAAAACTGCGCTTGAACGGCAGCGCTCACTGGAAGAACAACTCCGTGCTGCTGAACGGGAACAGGCCGATAAAGAGGCTGCAGTGCAGGTGCTCACGGCAGAGATCGAAAAGGCTACCGCAGCACTCCATGCAGAAAAAGAGGAGCGACATGCGGCAGAAGAGGCATATGCCGAAGCAAAAGATGCTCTGGTCGCACTCAGGAAAAAGCCACAGATCCCATCCACAGCAATTGAAGAGGTCCCTATAGGAGATCACGCACTCATAGCCAAAAAACCGGATCTTCCCGTCATGATATTTGGTGGGCCGCACGCTCCTGCCAGAAAAGAGATCGACCGCCCGGTTCCGGTTCAGCCGACACAAGCAGATCCAATAACGCCAGATACAAGCGATGAACCAGAAAACCCCCATCTCAGGATCAAAAGCGCTGAAGACCTTTTCGAAGATCCTCGTGAGATTAAGCTCGATGAACTTCCTGACGCGATCCCGACGACAAGACCACAGGAGGAAGAGTACGATATCTCCGGAACGCCGGTAACCGATCCCCAGGAGATTGAACCCATCATGCATAGTGAAAATGACAATCTTACTGACGACCTTGAGGATGATGGGGATGATATTTGTGCCGACGATATCGAAAACACTGAAGATGGCGCTGCGGACGTTCCCGTGAATGAGAGCGTTATGCCGACATTCAGCCGGCAACAGTGGTTTGATCTGGTTAAATGGGCGCACAATGCAAATTCACTGAGCCACGAGGATCGTATCAGGATCGTCAAACTCGGCCGGTTGATCCAGAAAGGACGGGTACTTACCCATCGACAGGAAGCGCAGCTGGCAGAGCTCGTGATGCTTGCCCATGCAAAAGGATACCGGCCCCCGGAATAAATGGCCGGTCCACCAAAATATTTACTGAAAGGTAATCATTCCGTATTTTACTTTTTGATCCTTTTTGTAGAGTTGTAGGCATTTCATTCCAGATTGCCGTCACTCTGCGACGTCTGATATGTTGCCGGTCTGCTCGCAGGAGCAGGATCCTGATTTATCGTAACGTCAGAAGAATAAATCATGATACCCAGACAGGCTGCAAGGCCAGTGATACTTATCAGGAAAACCAGATCTGGTGGAATCAATCCTGAATTTTCAACCAGGATAAGGATACCGAGAACGACGCACCCCTGAATGTGGTACCGGGTAATGCGGGAATCCTTTTGGTCGCAGGGGCGGATGGAACCGGCAACTTTCATCACACTGAACGGGAAAAAGGGAAAAATACCTTTTCGCGTACAAAGATCTTCTGCCAGATGAAGTCCCATGCCAAGAAAGATGCCGCCAAGGAAGAGCCCTATATATCCGGCGTAGGCACTGTTTGCAAGCAGTGCAGGAATATAAAGAAAAACGCTGGCACACGTGGCAATAAAAAGAACACCGGGAAGGGAGTGAGTAAGGCGCTTATCACTAGGATCCGAGATCGGATCTCCCCATCGTGCATATATCCTGCCCAGAGCCAATGCGCAGAGTATTTTTGGGATCTATACAACACCCCATGCTAAAGTCCGCAAAGAGAAGTGTTTTGGCCGGGACATATGGATATCGGGAAGGATTGCACCCAGACAAGTACCGGCACCGATAATGGCGACTATAAGAGGGTTCGAAAAAATAAGAGGGCTGAATACTATGAGGGCGCATATCAGGGCGAGGGCCAAATGGTGGCGGGTGATCATGACAAGGATTTCCGTATTATTTAGTGAGCATGAGGGTAAAAGATCAAGCAGATCACCGGTATTTTTGTCAGGATTACATCCCGTAATTCAGCATATGAGTGCATAACCGATGATTATACAGGGAAATGATCTGATGACAGGCACATATATGTGTTGGGATATCAGTTGTTTTAAAAAGAATATAAAAGAAAAATGATTAACCACTAATTTAACCCAATCATAGTCCAGCCTGTACGAACCCTTTAACATAAAGAGAAAACGCAGGTTTTCAGAGATTTCCGTTATTCAGGCAGGAACTATTTTTTAATCTACGGTCGCTATAATCTCATACCGGACGCGGAAACCAAAAAAGACAGGCCCGTTTGGTAGGGTAGTCTGTACTTTGCATGATCACATGTGAAGAGTACAGCGGGAACTTTGTGAGGTGATAATTAGAGCAAGAGGCACATTTTTGCCCCGTTTATCCGGCCGGGCCACCACCGATTCTTTATGAACCGGAGAACTCTCATCTCTTCCGGATAATTGATCATTTATATATCGATCAGATCGGAAAAGGTAACATTTTCCAGTTACCCTTTCGATAAAATAAACAAAATTTTTAACTACTTTCCTAAGAAAGAATATCTGAAGAATTAATTTTCAGGATTGTGATTTATGAAAGAGACATTTACCCCCACAAAACTGGCGCTCATCGGTATGATCTGCTGCCTCCTATTCGTATCGGCACTCTTTGCCGGTTGCACGCAAAGCACAACTACTTCCCTGGCAACTGCTACACCAACTGCTGCACCGGTAACACCGGCACCCACACCGGTAGTAGTAGCAACCACCGCTGCCCCGACAACGGTCGCAACGACTGCGACTCCTAAACCGTCATTCACTCCATCAGAGAATAACATCGTAGTCTATACGGCAGCCTCACTGACCGGAGCCTCAAACACCATAGGATCTTCCTTTAACAAAGCCTACCCGAGCACAACGGTGTCTTTCGATCTCGATGGTACCCAGGCACTCAAGAACCAGATCGAGAATGGAGCATATGCTGATAACTTCATCTCTGCAAGCAACAGTTATACAAACACTCTTAATAACGAAGGCTACTTTGTCGCTGGCTCTGTACAACCTCTGGCAACTAACTACATCATCGTCATTCTTCCACCCGCTAACACCGCAAATATCCAGTCTCTTGCCGATCTTGCAAAACCCGGTGTAAAG
>Ga0181520_10007407_pt1 | contig 16197 bp, 12 predicted proteins | sample PEATcosm2014_Bin_29_FD_132451 | JGI IMG/M metagenome (GOLD analysis project Ga0181520, IMG submission 132451) | Peatland microbial communities from MTU Mesocosm Facility, Houghton, MI, USA - PEATcosm2014_Bin02_30_metaG | ecosystem: Environmental > Terrestrial > Soil > Wetlands > Peat | place...
CCACACCCGCGCCTTGCCGGGCGCGCCTTCGTTCTCGTGCCGCTCCACGAAATCGCGCCCGATCTCCGCGATCCCCGCTCCGGAAAAACCGTGGCGGAGATGCTGCAGTCCCTGCCCGATCGTGCTGCTCCGGATGCCGTGACGAAGATCGAATGCGGCCTGTGGACTGATACGATCGTCCGCTAAAATCAATCAGTGACTCAACCTTTCCAGCTCCTGGCCGAAACTGCCCCCGGCGGACGCCGCGGACGTCTCGACCTTCCGCATCAAACCGTGGAAACGCCGGTGTTCATGCCCGTCGGCACGCAGGGAACGGTCAAAGCCGTCCCGCAGGAGACGCTGGAATCGCTGGGCGCACAGATCATTCTCGGCAACACCTATCACCTCTATCTGCGCCCCGGCCACGAGGCCATTCGCCGCATGGGCGGCCTGCACAAATTCATCAGCTGGCCGCACGCCCTGCTCACCGACTCCGGCGGCTTTCAGGTTTTCTCGCTCAACGAGCTGCGCAAAGTGAGCGATGACGGCGTGCGCTTCCGCTCGCACCTCGACGGGAGCTCGCACTTTTTTACGCCCGAGCATTCGATCGATGTACAAATCGCGCTGGGCGCGGACGTCTGCATGGCTTTTGACGAGTGCACGGAGTATCCCGCCGATCGTCCTCGCGCCGAAGAGAGCCTGCGCCTCACCTTGGCGTGGGCGCGCCGCTCGCTCGATCATTTCCGCGCCCACAGCCACGAAGTTCCCTGGCGCGAACCGGAATTTCTCCCCCAAAATGATGGGGTGCCCCCGGTCCCTCGCATTTGGGGACCGGGGAGACCACCCACCTCAACTGACGATCCATCAGCACCCCGCACGCAGTCCCTCTTCGGCATCGTGCAGGGAGGCATGTACACGGACCTGCGCCGCCAGTGCGCCGAGCGCCTGGTCGCAATGGACTTCGACGGCTATGCCATCGGAGGTTTGAGCGTGGGCGAGCCGCGCGAGCTCACCCTGGAGATGATTGCCGAGACCTTGCCGTTGTTGCCCAGGGACAAACCGCGCTACGTGATGGGCGTCGGCTACCCCGACGAGATCGAGCAGTACGCGCGCATGGGCGTGGACATGATGGATTGCGTACTGCCCACGCGCGCCGCGCGCCACGGACTGCTGTTCACCAGCGAAGGCCGCTTGAACATCAAGAACAAGCAATACGCCGAAGACCCGTCGCCGCCCGATCCCGCATGTGACTGCATGGTGTGCCGCCGCTACTCGCGCGCCTACCTGCGCCACCTGATGCAGTCGAGCGAAGCACTCTCCGGAACCCTGAACACGATCCACAATCTCGCGTTTTATCTCGGCATCATGCGGCGCGTGCGCGAATCGCTCGCATCGGCATCCGGCAATGCGGATCCGAAAAGCTGAGAGCTACGACGGCGTCGTGGGATAGTTCAGGTTGAACGGGAAGACCAGCTCCGCTTCGGTGGCCACGGGATTTCCATTGATGGTGGCGGGATGGAAGCGCCATGACTTCACGGTATCCAGCACAATCTGGTCCAGCCCGTTGCCGATGCCTTTGACCAGCGTCGCTTCCAGCACATCGCCCGTTGCGCTCACCTTCACGTCCACGACCACTTCCTGATTTGAGCGGGGAAGCAGCGAGCGGTCGGAAACCGGTGGATGCGGCGAGAAGACGGGGAAGGCCGGATCGGCGTTCTGCTGATCGGCTCCGCTGCCCGCCGCTCGACTGGCGGGCGCCGCCACCGGTTGCCCCTGCGCAGGCGCGAGGTTCCGGTTCATGGCGAGGTCGGTTGCCTGCTTTGTGTCCTGGGGATGTTTCTTGCGGCCGTCCGGCGCATCCGTCCGCGGGGCCCTGGTCCCGCCCGCGTACAACAGCATGGCCGGGTAGATGGTGACCGGCTTCTGCTCCAGATCCACCTTGGCCACCTGCGCCTTCCGCCGGTGCTCCACCATGAGCACGCATGCCGAGATCAAAACATGGAGCGCAGCCGACAGGATGAGGAATCGCACGATGCCTTTGCGAAGCTTCACTGCGACGCCCATCCCGCCTCCTTGTTTCAAATGTGTCATTGATATAGACGCGCGGAGGCGCTCAAAGGGCTCAAATGGCAGGGCTCAAATGGCGGCGCCCAGCAGTTGCTTTAGTGCGACGACGTACTCGCTGAGCGCCGCGCGGCCGGCTTCGGTCATGCGATAGAGGGTTTGCGGCTTGCGCAGTACAAATTTCTTCTCGACGGAGACGTAGCCGGCCTCTTCGAGCTTCATCAACTGCGCGCCCAGGTTTCCATCGGTCGAGCCGGTTTTTGCGCGCAGCCAGGTGAACTCCGCCTCGTCGACCCCCGAGAGCAGCGAGAGCAGCGCCAGACGCAGCTTCCCGTGAATCACGGGATTCAACTCCGGCAGCTCAGGCATGGGCCACTCCCTTCTGCTTGCGGCGCTGCGATTCGAGGATCATTGCGTAGATGCCGAAGGCGATCAGGCCGATGAAGGTTGCCGCCAAAAACGCAATCGACGCCGCTTGATCGGATCCGAAACACGCGACGACTGTGGATGCCAGCCATACCGCCGCGCAGAAATACTGCGCCTTCCATTTCACGATGATGGCCGAGGCCAGGTTGGCCATCCCCAGCATGGCGCCGATAATGGCCACGAATACGTGCCCGTCGTACCGCCCGGTGAAGCTAAGTGAAAACAGCAGAACGGAGATCGACACGCCCAGCGCCGTCCACAAGCCGCTAATCGCCCGGCTCAACACAGTCGCAGGATTCCCGCGCGAGATGCGCGAGAACCCAATCGCAGTAATGATTACCGCGGCAGTCATGGTCACCGGCCACGCCCAGTTGCTCTTGCCCCAGGTGGCCCACGCCGTGGCTACGTAGTAGGCCACGCCCCACAGCACCATCGACCATCCCCAGCGCGCGGTCCTCTGCCTGCCCTCGGCCATCATGCTCTCGATCAGCTTCAACCGTTCCGTCAACTCCACATTGCTTGTCTGCGTATCCATGAATTTTCTCCTGTCCTTCCTTGCTCCCGCCAATTGCTAACCACTAACCACTAACCACTAACCACTGATCCCTGCCTTCTCGTTCCCTTGGTCCCTTGTTCCCTGTCTTTAAGCAATCTCCCACCGCCGCGCCACTCTGCGTGCGATCGCAAACAGCCCCACGCCGATCCCGAGAAGCACCGTCACCTGCGGCCACAGTTCCTTGACCGGCAAATCGCGCCAGAACACCTTGGTGAATCCGTCGATGGCCCACGCATTGATCGTGAAGAGGCCCGCCTTTTGCATCGACTCCGGCATCAGAAAGCGCGGGAACATGCTTCCGCCTACCGACGACATAATCAGAATCAGCAGCGTCGACAATGCGCCCAGTTGCGCCCGCGTTTGGCACGCGCTCGCCAGCAGCAGCCCGAACGCCGCTACCGCGAAGGCCGTGCACAACCCCATCACCGCAAACCCCGGCAGATGGCTGAAGAAGTCGAGCTTGAACACGGCCCAGCCCCACAGAAACATCGCCACCAGCTGTATAAAGGCCAGCAACGTGTTGAACACCAGTTTCCCCGCCAGCAACTTTGTCATCGTCACGCGCGTGCTCAGCACCCGCTCCAGCGTTCCGCTTTCGGCCTCGTCCAGCAGCGCTCCGGCCGATCCGCTGGCCGTGAACAGCAGAAACATCACGCCGATGGCCGCTGCGTAAAACGAGATCATGTTTTTGTCCTGTCCGGCGTTCTGTCCAACCACCGCGCGCTCCTTCACGCGGATGATCCCTGCACCATTGTCATTCCCTTCGCTGCTCGCGCTGCCCACCTTGCCTTCCGCAACTTCCTTGCGCAGATTCGCGAGCCCTTCGTCCACTACCTTTTTCTGCTCCGGCGTAAAGCCGCCCATGTATTTTTCGGCAGTACTCATGCCCTCTTCCGCCATCACTGCCGGCATCGCTGTCATCGCTGCCTTCTGCAACAGCCCCATCACAATCTGCGGAGCGATGGTGTCGCTCTGATCGTTGAGCAGTTGGATCGAGCTTTCGCTGTCGTCGTCGCCGAACGCGATCGGGTGCTGCCCGAATCCGCGCGGAATGATCAGTGCTACAGGCGCATCGCCCGCCTTCACCGCGGTCTCAGCCGTCGCCGCGGTGTAATCGGCCGGTGGCGGAGCGTTTTTGCTCTTCGCCGCGGGCGCGGTCATCACCACTAGCGAGCTCTCGCTTTTGAGCCCCTTCACCAGTTGCTGCGAGGGCTCGCTCCGGTCCTCGTCCACCAAGATTACGTGTACCTTCGGCGTGGCGCCGTTCTGCCTGCCGAAGATGGTCGCGAAGATTGAGAAAAACGCGAGCGGCAGAATGAAGCTCAACACCAGCGCGCCGCGGTCGCGCCGTAACGCCAGCAATGCGGTTCGTGCAACTTGAAAGATCAATCGCGTAACTCCCTTCCCGTGAGGTGCAGAAACACCGACTCCAGATTCGGCTTGCGCAGCGAGACATCCACCAGCTCAAGCCCCGCCTGGCGCGCATCTTCGAGCAACCGCGCAATCTCCGCCGCCTGCTCGATGGTTAACTCAACAGTGGCGTCCGTCACGCGCCCGCCGTTTCGCGCCGCCCATGCAGCAATCGCATCCGGCGAGCCCGCAAACCGCGCCAGCACCTGGCTACGCGTCCCGAAGGCCGAGGCAACCAGCTCGTCCTTCGTGCCCTCCGCGATGATCCGCCCGTGATCGATGATGGCGATTCGGTCGCACAACCGCTCCGCCTCTTCCATATAGTGGGTGGTGTAAATCACCGCCGCGCCCGCGCCCTTGAGCGCCTCGATCATTTCGAAGATGCGGTTTCTCGACTGCGGATCCACGCCTACTGTCGGCTCGTCGAACAGCACGATCCTGGGCCGGTGCAGCACCCCCGCCGCCATCTTCAGCCGCCGCTTCATGCCGCCGGAAAGATTTCTCGCTAGCTCGCCCTGCCGGTCCTCAAGCGCCGCCCAGTGCAGGCACCACGCGATCGCCTCCACCAGCTTCTGCCCTGCGAGCCCGTAGTAGCGGCCAAACGATCCCAGGTTCTCTTTGCAACTGATCCGCGGATAGATCGCCAGTTCCTGCGGCACCCAGCCCAGCGCCATACGCGCCTCCGCCGAGCCCGCCGCCCGCCCGAACACCGCCACGCGCCCGCTGTTGGGAATCACACGGCCCACAATGCTCCGGATCAGCGTGCTCTTGCCCGCGCCATTCGGTCCCAGCAGCCCCATGCACTCGCCTGCGCGCACAGTCAGGCTCACGTCGTTCAGAGCCACGGTATCGCCGAAGTGTTTTATCAGCCGCTCAACCTCCAGCGGCGTCGCCGTCTCCGTCATTTGCGTCTCCATCGTCACTTTGGGTTTATCACCTTTGTTTTTCCGAGTCTTGTCTCTTTCTAAAGAGCACTCTATTATATAGAGCACTCGGTGTCAAGAGAAATCTCTTCCGTTCTCCTTGGCGCGTTTCTTCACATTAAATTGTTTTGTTTCAATGATATTTCAAAGAAATCGCAACGTGCAATGGCGCAAAGTGGCGGGCTGACGTGCGATTCTTAGGGAAAATATGAACCACTACTTGTGCAAACAGGCCTCCTCAGGCAGCGGTTCCCGCACGGCAAGTTTTGGCGTTGCCCGCCCTGACACCCTGGGCAGCGTAAGCTCCTGCAGCACCCCGCTGACGCGGCTGATCGCTCCCGCCCAATCGCCGGGCACCTTTTGCCGAAAGAGCTGGGCTGCGGGATACCAGGGTGTGGCACTAGTCTGCTGCATCCAGCGCCAGTCCGCCAGGTGGGGCAGAAGAATCCATACCGGCTTGTCCATGGCGCCGGCGAGATGCGCTATCGAGGTGTCAGTCGTGATCACAAGATCGAGGCCCGCAATCAGCGCTGCGGTCTCGGCCAGATCGTAGTCGCAACTCGACCCATCCCACACGCAAACGTCGCGCGGAAGGGCCGCCAATTGTTCCGCCGCTTCTCCCTTCTGCAGCGAGATCCAGGTCGCATTCATCGCCGCATCGACAGCGCGGAGCAGCGGCAGCAGTGTCACCAAGCGCATGGAGCGCGCGCGGTCAGCCTTGTAGCGCGGGTTGCCCGCCCACGCGAGGCCGACGCGCATGCCATCTCCGGCGCTGGCAAACCGCGCCAATTTTTCCGCGGCGAGTTTCGCGTCCGCACCCAAATACGCGCCCTCCCAGGGAACCGTGTCGATGGAAGTGCGAAAGACTGCGGGCAGGCTCAGCAGCGGGCATTCCAAATCGAACTCGGGATCAGCACCCAGCACCGCCGTCTGTGCAAACCCGGCGCGCACTGCGGCCAGCGACCGCATCAAGCGCTCGGCAGCGGGTTGCACCTGCAAAATGGGCACGCCGCCGCGCGCCGCCACCAGCGCGGCGTAGCGGCAGAATTGAATGGTATCGCCGAGTCCCTGCTCAGCGTGGAGCAGCACGCGCTCTCCATGCAGGTTCTCGCCCCACCAGCGCGGCTGCGTGAAGAAGCGTGGGCGGCGATGCACCTCGCGGAATTGCCAGCGCGCCTCGTACCCGGTCCAGCCGCGCTCCCAATCGCCCAGGCGCAACTGAGTCAACGCCAGGTTGTACTTGGCGCCAGCGCTCGCGGGTTCGCGTTCGACTGCGGCCTGATGCGCCGCGAGTGCTTCCTCCATGCGGCCCAGGTCGAGCAGGGAATTGCCGCGATTGGAAGCCGCCGCGTGGTTGCCCAGAGCCTCCGCCCGCACGAAAATCTCGATCGCTTCGGCGAATCGTGATTCGAGATGCAAAAGAATGCCGTGCAAATTCACCGCCTCGTCGAATTCCGGATTGCGCTCGAGCGCCCAGCGCAGCCAACCCCACGCGCCGGCAAAATCGCGCTCCGCAACACGAAGCTGGCACCACGCGACAAGCGTTTCCACCTGTCCGGGATTCAGCGCAAAGGCCTGGTACAGATAGGTCTCGGCAGCTTCCGGGCGGCAACGCTCGCGCTCCAGGACGGCAAGATTGACCCAGGCCGAAACCAGGTCCGGCCGCAGCCCGATGGCGCGGCGCAGCGCGGCTTCGGCAAACACGTCCTTTCCCTGCTCGCGCAGCAGACTTCCCAGGTTGATCCAGGCTGCGGCAAAGTCGGGTCGCGCGGCGATGGCTCGCCGGTAGCGCGTCTCCGCTTCCTTTGTGCGCCCCAGCCGAGCCAGCGCGAATCCCGCGGCGAACTGGCCCTCCGCCAGGCGCGGGCGCAACCGGAGAGCGGCCTCGTATCGCGCGAGCGCCTCTTCATTCCGCCCCATGCACGCGAGCGCATTGCCCAGCCCTAAATGCGCCGCTATCAGCGCCGGGCTGCGCTTGAGCGCGAGCTCGAACTCGGCGACAGCTTCTTCCGGCCGGCCTGCCGCGATCTTGAGCTCGCCCAGTCCCAGGCGCGCGAGCGCATTCATGCCATCGAAGCGTATCGCCTGCTCATAGGCTTTCGCTGCCTCCTCATGCCGCTCAGCGCCCTTCAGCGCCTGCCCCAAAGCGACCCATGCCGTGACCAATTCCGGTGCGGAAGCGACCGCGGCAGAGGCCATCTGCACGGCAGCCTCGGTCTGGCGGCTGGCCAGCGCCACCAGACACATGCCCACCAGCGCCACCGGCTGCGTGGGGTCCTGCTCCAGCACGCGCTGGTAGCCGCGCGCAATCTCGATCAAGCGGCCGGAGAGATCAGCCAGTGGTTGCCGGCCCAACGGCTGCGAATTCGATGCTTGCATGCGCTTCCTCTCGCGCTGCAGGCCCTCGACAGCATCCGCCATCTGTTCTGGCCGCCCGACTGCCGGCAAGTTGTCCAAAGCGCCTGACATGCATTGAACATTAGTTCCGCGCAGATCGGACCTCAAGCACGATGCGCGCTGCACACTGGCAAGTCAGGAGGAAAATTCCCATCGTTTCCGCGCGTCCTGATTCGGAACGGAGAGACGGCGCGCGGCGTCACCCCTTCCGAGCGTCGGGCTATCATCATTTTGTGCACCCACACACGAATCTGGGCGACATCCTGGCCAACGCCATCACCCACGGCATCGGCGCTGGGCTGGCCATTGCGGGAGCTGTGTGCCTCATCGCGGCTTCCACGCGAGGCTCGGCGCGGCTCATTGTCAGTTGCGCGATTTTCTCGGGCTCGCTGGTGCTGGTCTATCTCTGCTCCACGCTCTATCACTCGCTGGTGCGCACCCGCGCCCGCTATGTCTTTCACGTCCTCGATCACTCGTCGATTTACCTGCTCATTGCCGGCACCTACACGCCATTCACGCTGGTTTCTCTGCGCGGAACGCTGGGCTGGACTCTCTTTGGCGTGGTCTGGGCCCTGGCGGTCGCCGGTGTGATCGCAAAAAGCGTCGCCATGGATCACTTCACGCGAGGTCCACTCGCGTTCATTTCCACGGCCATCTACCTGATCCAAGGCTGGCTGGTGATTTTTGTGGGGCGTTCGCTCCTCAACGCCATTGGCTGGCACGCCATGCTTTGGCTGGCTGCGGGCGGCCTGGCGTATACGCTGGGCGTGGTCTTCTTCGCTCTCGACCGGATTCGCTACTTTCACGCCGCGTGGCACATCTTCGTGCTCGCCGGCAGCATCGCCCACTACTGCGCGATTCTTTTCTACGTGGTGCCGGCGCGCGCGTGAGAGGGGAGAAGTAGGGCGATTTTTGGGGCCGTATCACTACCAACTCCCCGCGCACTCCGGTTGGCGACCGCCTCCGTTACCAGCCTGATCGATCGGAGTCGCATGGTGTGGTGGCCGCGCCATTACCGCGGAACTGACCGGCGCGAGACTAGCCGGCAAGGCAAAGTTGTCGAAGCACAAGAGAGTGGTGAAACCCAGACCACGAGCCCGGCCCGCTGCGCGCGAATCAGCGTGGACAGTTTGACCGGGACTCCGGCTTCCCGATATTTCATCAGGCCGCAGAGAGCTCTACCGCTGCCGCGGACCGCGCCTTATTTCTTGGCCTTTGAGTCTGTTTGTTGTTTCCGCATCTGCTCCCCCTCTGCCATTAAGCGATCCCAGGTCGGCTGCAGCTGTTGCGGATCGCGGATGCAGATGATCCAGATGAGCCGGGCGTCTCCGGCGAAAGGAATGTCTGCGAACCTGCGAAAGTTCTCAGGCAGCGGTGGACCGCCAGCAGTTCCCGCCGCAGGGATCACGCCGGGGAGTTGGAAGGCATACATGCTGCCGCCGGCAAGGGTTTCATGCGGATACTGCATAAGCCAGATACAGTTGTGACTTTCCCGAATCAGGTTGGCGGAGACAATGGCCCACTGGCCGCCATCGTCCGGCTTAGCCTCCTGGCAATTCCAGAATTGCCCTTGCGGAACATATTCCGTGGGATCGGAGAACCCATAGGCATCGACCAGGACGTGGGCGAGACCGCGTTGCTGCACGAAACTCTCAGCTTCGAGAAGGCCCTGGTTCCAGTCGAGATTGGAATCGGCCACCAAGGTGTAGGCAGGATGGCCGAAGCTTAACGAGTTCAAGAAGGGTAGATAGTAGGGATAGGCGCGCACGGCTGTCACAATCGACGCCAGCGCTAATGCGACCGTCAGCCAGACGCCGGCGCGGGCGGCAGGCCAGCCTGAACTCCGCAGCTGATTCAGCGTTCGCGGCAGCGGCGCCAGCAGGAGGATCAGCAGCGCCAAGGAAACAGAGAAGTGGCGGATGCTGAACTGGAATCGGCTGAGGATGCATGCGAGGGTGTAAATCACAAGAAAGACCCACACTGCCCGCCAATGCAGTTCCATCCCTTCAGGTATCACGGCGATGCGTACCGCACGGAACTTTGCCACCAGGCCAACGGCCAGCGCGAGAACCAGCAAGAGAAGAAAGGCTAACGAGGACTTGAGCAAAAACAAGAGCGGAAAGTAGAACCACACACCATGCGGGTACCAGTGTCCCAGAATGTAAGCCGGCGGCTTAGCGGTAAAGGCGAACAGCGCCAGACCACGCAGGTAGATCCAGGGTGGCATGAGCAATCTGCGCAGCAACAGCGCCGCCATGTTGTGTCCAAGAAGACTCATAGAGTCGGTCGGCTCATTCCACGAAAGCACAAAGTAGACGGCATAAACCACCAGTGCGGCCAATAAGATGGCCTTCGTGAGACTCCGCCAGCGCAAACGGCGCCATGCCCGAAGCTCCGCTTTGTCTGTCGGCTGTTCCGGCGCCGGAAGCCAGCGGAGGCTGAGAATGAATGCAGGAAAACAAAAGAACAGGAGTCCCGCGGAAAACTTGGACAGCAGCGCCCCGCCAAATGCGAGGCCGAAGCACAGAATCGTCCCGCGCGACGGCGACCGCCACATGCCGGCAAAGGTCCACGCCGTCAGCACGACGAACAACGTGATCGCGATATCGGTCAGGACTAGAGGGCCGAACGCGAGCATGACAGGCATGGTGGCGTAAGTGCAAAGGCAGAGTAGTCCGCCCCACGGATCGCCGAGGCGAGAGCCATAGCGAAAGAGAACGAACCCCAGAACAAGTGTCAGGAACAGCATGGACTGCCGCGCCCAGAAGACCGTTGGCAGAAGATCATTCCAGCGGGCAATCAGCCAGTCGCCGAAGATCCATTCACCGAGAATCTGCTTGAACATTCCGCTGCCGCTGAAGGTCCACGATACTTGGGAATAGTCGGCGTGCACACCGCGAACCACAAGCGGCAGCGCGGCCAGCACCTTCGCCAGCGGAGGGTGTTCCTCGTTCATCCGCATGTCCAGCTTTTGCAGATAACTCACGCCCGCCCCGATGTGCGCCACTTCATCGAAGGTGACGGATTCGCGCCGAGCCGCCCCGTCCGCAAGCACAGCCATGAGGGCAAGGAGCAATACAGCTCCGGCTAGGACAATTCTTGACGATTGTGTTTTCATTCGTGTCGTCCAGATTACAGAATGATTGCAAAAACAAAAACTCCAAACGAATTTCGCGGATCCCCAAGCACGCATACTAATCTACGCGGCTTTATGCAACCAATTTCAGATCCGATTCCGTCTGCCCGAGGTAAAGATCGGTCCTGATATGTCGGTCAGTGTTCGCCGATCTGTCTGGGGCATGATCCTGGGTTGACGGGAATGGGCCGAGTCGCTCCTGCGGACGGATCTTGATCGGGATGTCTGCATTCCGGGCGGTCACGGACCGGAAGCGATGGGCGGGAAAGTCGGTTTCTACGATTCAATCTTGAATGCCGGTCATTCGTCCAGGCGGTTGATCTTCGTGCGAATTGGAAAAAAGCGTGAGGAAAGCGGATAGGTCGGGGAAGAATGCCTCAGGGGCTAAATTCCCCATCTTTTGCGGCGTGTGCGGCACGACTGAAGTCGTGCCCTTTCGCGTTTCGCGCTCTCTTGCGAGTTGTTCCGCAGCCTGCTAGCCCTTCAGCTGCATTTGTTTTCTGCCGCAGAAGAGAGGCGGGAGGCCGGGCCTGAAGGCCCTCAGAACGGGCGCTCTTTCCGGGTGCTGAAGCCCCCGGCTCCCTCCGGAATCTGCGATCTACAGCTGGAGTACTAGGGTTTTCTGATCCCTGACCCCTGATCCCTGTTCCCTGTGTTTTGCCGGTTGGTGAGCGGTTCCTTCGTCAAACGTCCGCGAATGTGGTTTACGGCCACCACCCACGGCACGGCGACGGAAAAGGCAAAACGGGCCAGCACGGCCCTGGCGCCAAAACGGCCGAGCTGCTGTCCCGGGTCGCCACCAGGCGCGCATCCCTTGCCGCGGCGCTTTGCAGCCACTCCCACGTGCCATCGGCCGAGCCGCCGTCGACTATGATCACTTCGGTCGCCGCTGGAACCTGCGCAAGCAAGGCCGGAACCACCCGTCCGATGTCTTCCGCCTCATTCAGGACGGTTGCCACAATGCTCACAGGCCGCATGAGGGCAGTATAGCGACCCGGAATTCGCCCCCGCACGGCGCCCCCATTGCACATTGACCCGGTTCCCGGTTTGACGATAAAATCAAAGAGTTTGGCGATGCACCCGCGTTGAAGGGTGCGCGGGAAATGAACGGGTTCTCCGTCCTGGTTTGGCCCGGCCCGGCTCCCGATGCAGTAGACCGTCTGTATCCGCCCCAATCGAGCACACGGATTTGAGTTACGCGCCTGGCTCAAGAGGCCTGAGCGAGGAAGGGTCTGTTATGTACGCAGTCATTCGCACCGGGGGCAAACAATATCGCGTGGCTCCAGGCGACGTGTTGAAGATCGAAAGCGTGACCGGCGGTCCTACCGTCGAGTTCAGCGACGTGCTGGCGGTTTCCGGCGAGCCGGGAACCCTGGTCAAGCCGGCATCGGCCAAGGTCACGGCTGAGATTGTTGGCGAGGGCCGTGGCGACAAGATTCTGGTCTTCCATTTCAAGCGTAAGAAGCAATACAAGAAGCTGCAGGGACACCGGCAGAACTTCACCCAGGTGCGCATCCAGGCCATCGTGGCCGACGGCGTCACCTATGCGGCGAAATAGCCGCGGTTCACGGGAGTTTGTCGCTCATTGAGCACTAACCCAGGTTTTCGCACGGAACATGCTAAGAGCTGAAAGCTAATAGCTGAGAGCTGTTTTTAGGAAGGGAATTCGGCAATGGCACACAAAAAAGGTGGAGGCAGCTCCACAAATGGACGGGATTCGAACGCGCAGCGCCTGGGTGTAAAGGCCTTCGCCGGCCAGTTGGTGACGGGCGGCTCCATCATCTCGCGGCAGCGCGGCACGCGCATCAAGCCGGGCCCTAATGTAGGCATTGGCTCCGATGACACGCTTTTTGCCAAGGTCACCGGTCGCGTGGTGTTCACCGACCGCGGACGCCGCGGACGCTTCGCTTCGATCGAGCCAGCCGCATCGGAATAAGGAAGCGGTAGTCGTGCGGATTTCAAATATCAAAGGCCTCGGCAATCGCCGAGGCCTTTGGTCTTACTAGTCCCATAGTCCCTAGTCCCTTAGTCCCTGCTATTACGTTTCCGACTCGCGTCCCTTCATGTTCCGTGCCAGCACCTTTTCAACCACGCGCTCCACATCGGAAAGGAAGAAGCTGTTGGCGGGTTGCTGCACGGCGACCCTGGTTCCGGTGTGGCCCAGAGCGGATGCGATTTCGTTCCAGCGATAAATCGTCGAGTTCGCCGGCATGAGGATCGGCCTGCGGACGGGCTCCGGCAGTATGCAGTAAATCAGCCAGATGGCCAGAGTGGCCAGAATCAGGGACTCGTAGACAAACTGGACCGGATCGTTGTACGAACTGATGCGGGAGCTCCAGGACGCGAGGATGAAGTCGCCCGACGACATCATGCCGAAACCCAGCGCGATGCCAAAGGACAGATCGCGCACCGTCAGGCGCAGCGTATTCATACACAAGCAAAGGAAGGCCAGCAGACACAGCTCGAGAACGCTGACCGAGTGCATGAGGCCATAGGCAATCTCCGGAATGATGTGAAGGTCTATGTGTGAATACGAGATCGACGAGAGGCTCACAAGCACAGAAATCACGGCGGCCCAGCGGAAGATCACGATAGCGAGCTTGGTAATGCCGGGGAACGCCGCCAGCGCGGAGCGGAAAACCTCAATGCAGATGAAGAACAACAAAACGACCGTCGCAAGGTAGGTTCCAAAAAAACCGAAATAATAGATTCTGTGTAGAACGATATGATGGGCGAGGTCCCCGGACAGCGATCCTTCGTGGAGCACAAACATCAGGATTGGTGTGGAGATCGCGCGCAGCGCCAGGTAGTAACCCATGGCCTGGAAACGGCGATGCAGCCCTTTGCTCCAGAAAAGCAAAGCAAGCGCGGCCCAGAGAAGAAACTCTGCCGCGTTCATCGCCAACATTGCGAAGTTTAGTTGCATTAGGCTATGGCGCAATCCTGTGAACGACCTAAGGATAGCTCCAATCAGCCTAAAGTCCCAAACACAAAAGGGTAACGCGCTGCTGGCACTTTCGTGCTAGGTCGTTGATTCAGCAGCGCGTCAGAAAAATCAGCGATTCGATGCCGTCTGCGCGACGCAATCTCCGCTCCATGAGCAGGGCGGAGGACCGGGAAGGTCTGGGCCCCGGCCGCTGACGGACATCGAGGCGTGCCGGGAAAGGGTCTGCGTGGTGGCGGGGGCAGAGGATGCCGCGGCTAGGCCAGCTATAGCGACGAGCAGGGCGAACATGCGAATGGCAGTTTTCATCTTTGGTAACCTCATAGAGCTCGAGCTCGGGGAAAACCGTCTCTCTCTATGCAGGAAACGTATCGTAAATTGTAGTGTAAGTACAGTGTTTTCATAATGTTACTGAACTATCATGGGGGACGAGTACTAACGTCATATCACTCGAGCGTCCAGATGCTCTTGGTAATCACGTGCACGCCTTTATCCGCTCCCTCCGTGCTCCTCGGCCGCATGGTAAAATGAGCCTAGACAAACGGGCTTGATCACCTCGGTTTTTCAAGCGGTTAGTCGCTCTCCAGCGTCCGGAAAACGTCTCCGGTGACCCTCGATTTGGCACACCTTGCGAACGGAATTTTATGGCGACTGAAGTTCTGAGCAGCACCCCCATGCACGGCGACAACGATAGCTACACCGGCGAGAACATCAAGGTTCTCGAAGGACTGGAAGCGGTGCGCTTGCGCCCGGCCATGTACATCGGCTCGACCGGCGAAATGGGGTTGCATCACCTGGTATACGAAGTTGTCGATAACTCTGTGGATGAGGCGCTTGCGGGCTACTGCAAGAGGATTGACGTTGTCATCCATGTAGACAACTCCATCACCGTCGTGGACGACGGCCGCGGCATTCCCGTGGACATGATGGATCTGCCAGGCGGCGAACGTATGCCCGCCGCGCAAGTGGTGCTGACCAAACTGCACGCAGGCGGCAAATTCGACTCTTCGACGTACAAAGTTTCCGGCGGACTGCACGGCGTTGGCGTCAGCGTTGTGAACGCGTTGAGTGAGGAGTTCGAGGTGGAGATCTGGCGTCCGGAAAAGCCGGGCGAGCCAAGCCACACCTTCGAGCAGAGCTATGCGAGGGGCATTCCCACTTCGAAGCTGCAAAAGACCGGAACCAGCAAGCGCCGTGGCACCAAGGTGCACTTCCTGCCCGACAAGACCATCTTCGCCAGTGCCGAGTTCAACTACGACACGCTGGCGCAGCGCCTGCGCGAGATGGCCTTCCTCAATAAGGGCCTCGAGATCACGCTGACCGATGAGCGCACCGCCGACCCGAAGACCGGGGAAGCGCGCCGCGCCGAATTTCGCTACGCCGGGGGCATCTCCGAATTCGTCAAGCATCTCAATCGCGGCAAGTCGGTGTTGCACGACAAGCCCATCGTCATGGAGGCGTCGCGCGATGGCATTGAGATCGACATCGCACTGCAGTACAACGACAGTTATTCCGAGACAGTGTTCAGCTTCGCCAACAACATCAATACCGTGGACGGCGGCACGCATCTTTCCGGTTTTCGCGCGGCGCTCACGCGCACCATCAACTTCATCGGCCAGCAGATGGGCCTCTTCAAAGATCTGAAAGAGAGCCTGAGCGGCGACGACGTGCGCGAGGGCCTGGTGGCCGTGGTGAGCGTGAAGCTATCGCAGCCTCAGTTCGAAGGCCAGACCAAGGGCAAGCTCAACTCCGACATTGCCGGCACCGTGCAGGCCTTCGTCAACGAGCGTCTGGGGATGTATCTCGAGCAGAATCCTCCTGTGGCGCGCCGCATCATCAACAAGGCGATTGAAGCGGCCCGGGCGCGCGAGGCGGCCCGCAAGGCGCGCGACCTGACGCGGCGCAAAGGCGCGCTCGATGGCGGCGGGCTGCCCGGTAAACTGGCCGACTGCAGCGAGCGCAATCCCGAGCGCTGCGAACTCTACCTGGTGGAGGGCGAATCGGCCGGCGGCACAGCCAAGCAGGGACGCGACCGGCGCTTCCAGGCCATCCTGCCGCTCAAGGGCAAGATTCTGAACGTGGAGAAGGCGCGCTACGACAAGATGCTCGGGCACGAGGAAATCCGCGCCATGATCACGGCGCTGGGCTGCGGCATCGGCAAGGATGATTTCGATCCCGCCAAGGTCCGCTACGGCAAGATCATCCTGATGACCGACGCCGATGTGGACGGCTCCCACATTCGCACCTTGCTGCTCACGTTCTTCTTCCGCCACATGACGGAGCTCATCAAGCGCGATCATGTGTACATCGCGCAGCCGCCGCTTTACAAGATCAAGAAAGGCCGCTTCGAGCAGTACATCAA
>Ga0181520_10007408_pt1 | contig 16194 bp, 14 predicted proteins | sample PEATcosm2014_Bin_29_FD_132451 | JGI IMG/M metagenome (GOLD analysis project Ga0181520, IMG submission 132451) | Peatland microbial communities from MTU Mesocosm Facility, Houghton, MI, USA - PEATcosm2014_Bin02_30_metaG | ecosystem: Environmental > Terrestrial > Soil > Wetlands > Peat | place...
ACATCTCTTTGGGCCAGACCCCACACGGTTCCCAAACTGTGGTTTCTGACCGTTTCCGAAGGTTTCTCACGGTTTCCACCCGTACCCTGTTGTCAATTGCTTGCCCGGAAAAAACGCCGCTCACGCTTAGCCGTCATCATGGCGTTTCCGTACACGTTCATCGTGGTCGAGATCTGGGCGCGCCGCATCAGCTTCTGCTGCACTCCCACCGGCGCACCGGTGTCGTTCAGCCGGGAACGGTAGGTATGGCGGACGGTACGAGCTGGCAGTCGAGTAGCTCAGTTCCCCTACGAGGCCGCTTCGGTCAACCTCCAACATGGCCGGAATTATCTGGCGGAGGAGTGTTTTGGTCCCGCAGGCGCAGCGCGCCTGTCTCGTCGGAATTCTTGCCAGGCTTGTCTTATCGCCGAGCCGAGCGTCCTGCGTGCAACTCGGTCTATTGCGCTGCCTGCATCCGCGCCAGTGCTTGCTTGAGGTCAGCGATCAGGTCATCGGTGTCTTCCATACCGATGCTCAGCCGAACCAGGCGGTCGCCGTAAGGCGAGGCGCCACGGGAGTGATTCAGGTTGTAGGTCACGGCCAAGCTTGTAGTCCCCGCCCAGCTATAGCCAATCTCAATCAGATCGAGCGCATTCACGAAGGCGCGCACCTCGGCACCGCTGAATTCCGGACGAAAGACAAAGGAAAACAGCCCGGTCGCCCCGGAGAAATCGCGCTTCCAGAATTCATGCCCTGGGCAGCTTTCGAGCGCAGGGTGCAGCACCGTTTCGACCTCCGGTCGCGCGACTAACCAGTTGGCGATCGTCAACGCCGAGGCCTCTGCGTGGCGCAGACGTACGGCCAGTGTTTGAAGGCCGCGCAGCGCCAGGCTGCATTCGTCGGGAGAGACCGCGAGACCCATCCGCGCGCGAGTCTCGCCGAGGCGCTCGAGCAGAGCCTCATCGCGGACGGTGACCGAGCCCATCAGCAGGTCGCTGTGCCCGCCGACGTACTTCGTCAGCGCTTGCACGGAAAGATCCACGCCGTGCTCGAAGGCCTTGAAGAGCACACCCGCCGCCCAGGTGTTGTCCATTGCCACGATCACACCGTGCGCGTGCGCCGCGGCGGCAATTGCCGGCACGTCCTGCATCTCCATCGTGATCGAGCCCGGACTCTCCACCCAAATCAGGTGCGTGTTCGGGCGGAAGTGCTCCGTGACCTTTGCTCCGGCATCCGCTGGATAAAAGGAGGCTTCTACGCCAAAGCGCCGCAGCAACTTGATGGCCAGCAGCCGGTTCGGTACATAAACGTTATCCGGGATCAGCACATGGCTGCCCGCCGAGAGCATCGCCATGTCTACAAGCGTGAGAGCCGCAAGGCCGCTGGGAGCCAGCAGCGTGCGTGTGCCGCCTTCGAGCTCGGCAATGCGGCCTGCCAGAGCCAGAACGGTCGGAGTGCCGTGGATGCCGTAGGTGTATCCATTTGCCTCAACATTCCACCCGCCCACGGCGGAGTCGCAATCGGGGAAGACGACCGTCGAGGCGCGCTCCACGGGCACACTCAGCGCCCGGAAGCCTCCAGGCACTTTGGCGTCGCTATGAATGAGTTTGGTTTGCCAGTTCTGGGCCATCCGAAAATCTGCTCTCCCTCGGCGGCAATAGACCCTCCGCCGACGGATTCAATATACCGCAGCGCAGCTCTTGCTTTCCGGGATGGAGGGCAGGCAGCTTGCAGCGGCTAACCCATCGAGGGAGGCTACCGTTCCGATTTGATCGAGGATTGCAGTGAAAAGCTCAATCTCGATCTCGCCAGTCATCCTGCCGGTACCGTTTGTGCAGAGCAGTCCAGATTGAATCGGAACATTCTTAGTCGCTGAGCCTCGAGCAGATCATTTGTAACCCAGACGGGCATCGCTCGGTTCCCCAGGTTTTGGACGGAACGAACAACGCGAGATGTGGGCGATGAGAATCGCGAGGCAACCGGAGTGAACAGAGATATCAAGTGTTCTGCGCGCAGATACCGCCATCCTTTCCAGCGATGGTGGCATAGATAAGAAGTACTGGACTCGGGAATGCATCTTGAGGCACTGTGGGTCAAGAGGCGGATTCATTATGACCATTTCGATGGCTCATGTCGGAGATACGCAGACGGGTCAAGCAGGGGTAATTGTGATTCCCTCATCCGCAGCGAGCGTCCTTGTCCCTCCGCGTGAATATCGACCACGGCGACTTCCGGATAGTGTAGAGGCAGCTGCTATCCTTAGCATCCGTCCGAAGACGCTGCAGCGAATGGCCCGTAGTGGCAAGTTGAGGTAAGAAGTGGGCTGCACGCTAAACCGGTTTGCCGTCTCCGAATTCTTCGCGCCATTCCAGATCGACCGGATAGTACTCAGTGTTCCCCAATACTTGTATTAGCTAAACCGCCGCGGCGCAGATGGTTGTTATCCTGTCGCGGCTCGCCGCTCCGGCGATTTGACGCAATCAGAGCTGCCGACCGCGAAGTGATTGCCGAAGACGGCAAGTTGAAGCCTTGCGGAATTGTCGTATCGCCACTGCCCTGTCCCGCTTCCTTGCTGACTGTAAATCTCCATACCTGGTCTTGCTTGGTGCAATTCCCACTGGAATCGCAAACTCCAGCTTTGAGGCGTGCCGTGTAGGTCTCGCCATTCTTGAGAATTACCTGATCGGGAAAAAGCCCCCATGTCCCGGCACCGATCTGGTCGACCCATGCTGGAACTGTCGCGCCGTGTGAATCGGTCAAGGTGAGATTATCTGAATTAACACGGTTGACAGGTTTGGAGAAGAACACTTTCACAACGGCGTTTTGATAAACGCTGGAAGCACCTGCAGCAGGATATGTGGCCGCTTGAAGTGGGTGGTGATCGGCAGGCATACCATTGACCGTCATGACCCAATTGCGCACGACCATGGGCACGGGCGGGGCGCCTTCCACCACTGGAGGCTCTGTGGACGGGGTGCGTCCATCGCATCTTCCGCCCAGAACACAAGGCTCGAGAACGAAGTTGTTATTGGTGTCAGCCATGTTACCAAGGAATTTCAGAGCAACGATAGCCTCGAACGATTGGTAGTAAACCGCGGTGGTTACCGCGACCGGCCCCTGCGTTCCCCGTGGGATCACCACCGAATAACGGTCAATCCTTTTTTCGAATTCAGGCCGCCCACGAGGCTTGAATCGAGTGTCGCGGAGGAAGGAGTCATCAAACAAATCGCCGTTGCCGTTGCGATCCAAGAAAACCGGCAAAGCGGAGGGGTTTGAAGTATCGATCACCCGGCCATCCTTGTCGACGGGCAGGCCGTCCTTGTTTGTCTGGAGATTGAGAGGCGTTGCATACGGTAAATCGAGCGTGGGACATCCGTCGCCGAGAGAGGCGATCGCCTTGAACTGCATGGCGTACGGATCGGCTGACCCCGCGGGGATCTTCCAATTACAGCCGGGGAAGTTGGGATCGATCATCTCTTCGGAGGTCAGATTGCCAACGCCTATTGACGTCCGGTTCCAAAACTTGTCGTGAATGGGCAGTTCGTTACCGGTCGCCAGATCGTAGGCGTGAATCGCAAGCCAGGCAGTGCGTCCTTCCGGGAAGCCGGTGGGAAAATCGTGGCCGCTACCCGTGTTGGCGATTGTGACGTAAAGCGGTGCTTCGCTTCCCGCCTTTGTCTGGGCCGGACCGTGCAAATTCATGCTGAGCACGTGACGCAGACGATCCCACGCAAGACGAGCTTGCTGCGCGTAGGCACCGCGTCTCTCCAGATGCGTATAGAAAGCTCTGGAGTAAACGCTGTTGTGGTCGGCAGAAGAGAAGCTGAAGGTAGAGAGTTCGGGATATGGCGAGACGGCGCCGTGTTCGTCGACATCCTTGCCGATGAGCCCAGTAACGTAGGCGTTGCCTCCCACAAAGTGATGGGTGAAGAATGGATGCGGCGAACCGCCTTCGTTGGCCACGCGGTCCTCGGGCGGCGGCAGCGGCTTTCCGTCCTGATACAGAGTCTGAGCGGTTCCAGGCTGGCCATAGTCCTGTTGCATATGGCAGCTCTGGCAATCGCGTTTATAGTGCGGATCAAAGTTCTTGTTGCCGGGCCGGTCGGCGTAGGCGCTGTTTGCCCACTCGGTATACGTGCGCTCGATGGGGAATCCTCCAACCCACTTTCCGAGAGGATTCTTGATGGGCAGAGCGTTTGTAACGTCGTGACAGGCGGCGCACATCTCCGCGCGGACAAACATCGTCTGGTGATATCCCTTATGCTTGGCGGGATCGATCTGCTGGTAGTCGATGGTCTGGCCGAAGATTCCGCTGGTGTAGTGGTCAACCGGGTCGGCGGGCATGTTCGCAGCCAGAGGACCGAATCTCTCTGGGAAAACGATCGCATGAGGCGACAGCCGGTACGCGCCTGCGCCAATACTGTATCCCAGGTTCGGCTTGTCTTTGTCGGGAACGTTAAAGATATCCGGCGGCTTGCCCGCCGCAGCCAGCAGGTCGGCGCGCGATTTTGTGCTGGGAGCTGGCGCATAGGCGCTCTGGCTGCGCTCATAGTTGTGGTAAGGCGTATCGCGGGTTTCAGCGTAAGTGTGACAAACCGCGCAGATGATGCCGCTCTTGCCCGAATTGGTGTTGCGGAACTGCGAGTCGAGCGTGGCAAACGCGATTCCGGTTCCGTTGTCTGAGGTGGGGAAGAAGTTGGGGTCGCCCGGCGCGGACTCCAGATGGTGCGCGTCATAGGTTATGTTCGCGAGGGGAATGTTGTCGGTGTAGTCCGTGGGCATATGGCATCGAGAGCAGAAGAAGTCCAGCAGAGATCCCGGTCTTGAAACCGTATAGTTTTCCGTACCGATATTGAATGTGGAAGAACACTGTCCCTTGTTGGCAAACGGATTGTGAGCCGCTTTGGGCGTGCCATCCGGAGGTTGCGGCGTGTCGCACTCTCCATTGGCCGATGTCGCGCGGGACAGCAGAAGGAATGCGGCTCGCCAGGCTGGATCGCGCCAGGAGTTGGACATCATCGAGCCGTTCCACTCATCGAAGATCTTTTGATGGCAGGTCTGGCACTGCCCCGGGCTGTCCTCGGCCTCCCAATGGTTGTGATACGGAGGCGGGAACACCTGAGCCTCGGCGACCACGTAGGGAGCGGCTTCGGGAAGCCGGTTGGGGAGGTCGTTCAAATCGTGCTGGCTAGGCTGGCGAAAGGCGACCGCCGTGATGGCCGCGACAGACGCCAGAAACACCGTCAGTTTCAAGACCCTTCCATCTCCGTGAATCATAACTTAGCTCCAAATGGCCGATGGACCATCTCGTGTTTGAGCGCCAACTCCTCGTAGTTTAGGATTGGGTCGTTCAATGGAACGATGGGAGCCCGCGCCAAAGCGTTCACGAACAACAGAAACAGCAGAGCCATGTAACCCGCGGCGATCACGATCTCCAGCAACCCCAAACTGGGCGTGCTTCGGAACGTGGGCACGATCAATAGATAGAGGTCGAGCCAATGTCCCAGCAGAAGAAGGATGCTTATTGCCGCGAGAATCCTGGGGGAGCGCTTGCGGCTTTCCGATAACAGCACAACAAACGGAATCACCCAGTTCACGATCAGGTTCAGCGCGAAGAGATAGAGCCATGGTCCGCTTGTTCGAGGCAAATAGTGCGTAATTTCCTCGGGAATGTTTCCATACCAGATAAGCAGGTATTGGCAGGTCCAGATGTAGGCCCAGAAGGTGGAAAACGCGAACATCATTTTGCCCAAGTCGTGGAGTTGGTCTTCGGAGATGTTGTTGCGCCACGAGAAGTTGGACCTTCTGAGCAGAACTGCGGCGAGAGTGATTGCCGCGATCCCCTGCACGAATGTTCCCGCAAAGACATAAACGGCAAACATCGTACTGAACCATTCCGGTTCGAGGCTGATGATCCAATCGAAGGACATCGGAGTGAAGGTGGCGGCGAAGACCGGAATGAACAGGATCGCATAGCGGGTAAGGCGCCGGTGCAGGGTCAGGCCCATCTCCGGTCTCTCATCCTGATCGAGCGAAGCACGCCGCATGAGCAGAGCAAAAACAATCCACAACGCTAGCGCCGCCACTGTGCGCGCGATCAGCCACGGCATCTGCAAGTATTGGATCTTTCCCGCAAAAGCGGGCGTGCGATCGAATGCGCCTGGGTGGGCCCAGGGAAAGATCGTATGTCTCCCCACGAAAAGCGCCAACATGAGCAACGAGGCCACGGGCAGTGCGAGCATCAGCGCTTCTGGAATCCTACGCAGACTGGCCGACCACCTCGCACCAGTGGCGCGCTGGGTGGCCAGAAAGAAAATGGCTGAAACCGCCAATGAGGTGACGTAGAAGCCGTTCAATAACAGGGAGGGCCACGCCCGCTGCGGATCAGCGTGCAACTCATAGAAAGCTGCCGCGGCTCCAAGCACGACCAACACTGTGGCTGACAGCCTGCTGCGCGCCGGGAGTATAAATGAAAGAACTTCGCTCATCGTGCTCCTCTCGCCAGCGCGGGTTGAGGCTCTTCGCTCCGCTTTTGCAAGGTCGTATAGACGTACGTGACGATCTTCCACCGTTCGTCCGCGCTCAATTGCGCCGCATAGGATGGCATCTTGTTGGTACCCAGGGTGATGACGTGAAAGATGTGGCCAGGAGCAAACTGCATCAGGCGATCGGAATGGTAAGACGGTGGCGGAGGAATCTTCGACGAGATCGGTCCGTCCCCTTTGCCCTGTGGTCCGTGACACACGGCACAATAAGTTTCAAAGAGGGCTTTACCCTCGTCCAAGGTCCTGGCAGTCGGCTGGTAAGGATCCTTCAGCTCCAAGCCGGCGCGGTCCGCTTCCTGTTCACCGGGCCCATAGTGAAATGGGTGATAGCCGCGCGGGATAGTACCGGCCACCGGATGCTGCAGGGTAAGGCCATCGCGAGTCACTGAATTCGCAGCAAAGGCCTTGTAAGCCGGATCATGCGCCATATCCGGCATGTACTCGTAGGCACGCCGGACAGACGAGCCGCAGCCTGCGAGGGCAATCGCAGTTGCCACAATTACCGCGGCCGCGGACCGGCACTTCATAATTGAGCCTCAATTTCGTGAACCTCATGAGCACCGCTGTTCCTCAAGAGTCTCGACACGAGGACCGGATCAAAATGCTCGGTACGGCGGCGAAGTACGATTGCGAATGTGTCGTCGGTGAGCCCAAGCGCCGGCAGTCGTTCTCTTTTGCCGGGGAAGAGCCGGGCGCGAAACAACAACGCCGCGACTGTCGACAAGCCGCCGATCAAGACCGTCAATTCGAAGCAGATCGGGATGAAAGCGAGCGTCGAGTTGTCCGGCTTACCGCCTACGTTCATGGGCCAGTCCAGCACCGTGGTATAGGACAGAAATGAGAAGGCCAGCGTCAGTCCAAATGCCCCCGCGAAGAACGTTACCCAAGGCAAATGGGTTCTGCGCAGGCCCATGGCCCGATCCAGGTGGTGGACCGGATAGGGAGCATAGACATCGTAGATCGGAAAACTATGGTCCCGAATCGTGCGAACCGCCGCAAGAAGGCTAGCGGGGTCAGAGAACGTCGCGATGACAAATCGGCTAGGCATTTACGGCTACCTCGCTGTCTTCCTCGGGTGTATCGTGCCTTGCTATCCGGGCGATGCCGGCGACATGAGCGCTGTTCGCGGCCACGCCCTTGATTTCCCATATGGCGATCATGGGAAGGTAGCGGATGAAGAGAAGAAACAAAGTGAAGAAGAGGCCGAAGCTTCCCACCAGAATGCCAATATCAATTCGCGTGGGGTAAAACATGCCCCAGCCCGACGGCAGAAAGGCCCGATGCAATCCCACCACGATGATGACGAAGCGTTCGAACCACATTCCGATATTGACCAGGATGGAAACAACGAAGAGAATCGCCACGCTGTTGCGGGCTCGCTTGGACCAGAGAAAATGCGGCGTGATCACATTGCAGAGCACCATTAGATAGAAACACCAAGCATAAGGCCCGGTGGCGCGATTAATGAAGTGATACCGCTCGTAGATATTCCCGCCGTACCAAGCGCTGAAGAATTCCGTGGCGTAGGCGTAGCTCACAATCATTCCGGTGAGCATGGTTACCTTGGCCATCTTATCGAGATGCTTCATCGTGATGTACCGCTCCAGATGCATGGTCTGGCGAGTAATGATCAGTAATGTCAGGACCATGCCGAAACCCGAATAGACGGCACCGGCAACAAAGTAGGGAGGAAAGATGGTCGTGTGCCAGCCGGGTACGAGGGACGTGGCGAAGTCCATGCTGACAATCGAGTGCACGGAGAGGACCAGCGGTGTCGCCAATCCCGCCAGGATCAGGCTGACCATTTCATAACGGGCCCAGGTACGGAACGATCCGTTCCACCCCATGCTCAGAAACCCGAAGATCAGCTTCTTAATTCTTCCGGTGGCGCGGTCACGCAGCGTTGCCAGGTCTGGAACCAGCCCGAGAAACCAGAACACCAGCGAAATGGTGAAGTATGTGCTGACGGCAAACACGTCCCACACCAGAGGAGAGCGGAAGTTAACCCACAACGGGCCGCGCTGGTTAGGAAAGTAAGGGAAGATGAAGAAAGCATCCCATGGACGGCCCAGGTGGAGAAGTGGAAACATGCCCGCGCACATCACGGCCATGATCGTCATGGCTTCAGCCGAGCGGTTGATTGAAGTGCGCCACTGCTGCCGGAAGAGCAGCAGGATGGCTGAAATCAACGTGCCCGCGTGTCCGATACCGATCCAGAAAACGAAGTTGGTGATGTCAAAAGCCCAGCCCACGCTGTTGTTGAGACCCCAGACCCCTATACCTTTGGCGAAAAGGTAGGTCACCATCGCGACGAGGTCGATCAGAGCAGAGAAGGCAAATGCAAAACAGATCCACCAACCCCTGCCGGGACGTGCCTCCATCGGCCGCGAAATATCGTCGGTGATCTGCTGGAAAGATAACCCTTCGTCTACCCAGCGTGTCGGCGGAAGCAATCGCTGGCCGATTCTTGCGGATGCAGCGGGCAAAACGCTCATGCATTTCGCTCCTTAAGCGGTATGGAGTGGGTTGCGAACCTTCTTCAAGTACCCAACGTTGGGCCTTACGCCCAGTTCTTCCAGGACGTAGTAGTGCCGCCGGCTATCGCGCAGTTGTGAGACGCGGCTATGGGGATCTTTCAAATCGCCGAAGACTATGGCTTGGGTAGGACAGGCCTGCTGGCATGCGGTTTGGATATCGCCCTCGGCCAGGTCGCGCTTTCCCTGGAGCGCGATGTTCTTAGCCAACTGGATGCGCTGAACGCACATGCTGCACTTCTCCATTACCCCTCGTGAGCGCACCACTACGTCAGGGTTCAGCACCATGCGTCCCACGGGGTTGGTCATATTGAAATCGAAATCCGGATTGTCTGTGAAGTTGAACCAATTGAAGCGCCGAACTTTATAAGGACAGTTATTGGCGCAGTACCTGGTGCCGATGCAGCGGTTGTAGACCTGCTGATTTAATCCGTCGGAGCTGGTGGTCGTGGCCAGCACCGGACACACCGTCTCGCAGGGAGCGTTTTGGCAGTGCTGGCAGAGCATGGGCTGGTGCACACTTAGCGGATCGCTTTCTGAGCCGCTGTAATAACTGTCGATGCGGATCCAGTGCATGATGCGGGTGCGTCTTACCTGATCTTTGCCCACAACGGGGATGTTGTTTTCGGCTTGGCAGGCAATCACGCAGGCGGAGCAGCCGGTACAGGCGTTCATATCGATCGCCAGGCCCCAGGAGTGTTCGCCGTGTAGCCGGTCGGCCCAGAGCGTGGGCAAGGTTTCTTGGGTTTCGCGGGCGGGATGACTGAGCTCTTCCTGCGTGGTTTCGAGAACGATCGGCCGGCCTTCCATGGAGAAATGACTTTGCGTGCTCGCGATCTCGTCGCGACGCCCAGTCTTCTCGATGCGCACGTTGGTCGCCGAATATTGGCGTGTCCCATTGACAGTCAACGCCAGGGGGAAAGCATTCACACCGACGTTTTGCCCGACTTTTCCCACCAGCTTGCGTCCGTAACCCATCGCGAGCGAAACGGTGCGGGCTTCCTGCCCCGGCTGAATGAAGACAGGCGCCTCAATCGCTCCTCGATCTAGCGTCAGCTTGATTACATCGCCCGCCGACACTCCCAGCTTCTGCGCCAGTTGCGGGCTGATCGCCGCGTAGTTTCCCCAAGTCACTTTGCTGATGGGATCGGGTAGTTCCTGCAGCCAGGGGTTGTTCGCATGTCGTCCGTCGCGGGCACTCACGCTCTCGTAGAGGTGCAGTTCATAGCCTTCTTCTGCGTGGGATCGCTGCGCCTTCGTGAGGGCTTCGGCAGCCGCCTTCCAGTTGTCGCGATGCGCGAGAGCTACTCCGCTCTCTGTCGCAGGGAACACGACCACGCCGTCTTGCAGCGAACGCTCCCAAAACGCAATTGCATCCTGCAAGTCCTTCTGTCGGGGAAATAGTTTCGTGGTCCAGAACTCGCGCAAGTAGTTGTAGTAGTTCGTCTCGGCGTTGCCCGACCAAACGAGCAAGCTCTCTTGCGCCGCGCGCGTCTCAAACAGCGGAGCGATCAGCGGCTGCAAGAGGCTGACGTGGGAGTCAACAGGCTCCGCGTCGCCCCAGGCCTCGAGAAAATGGTGGTCCGGACAGATCGCGTGGACGCGAGAGCTGGTCTCATCCTGTCGCTCGGAAAATGAAACAGAAAGCGCGACCTTTTCCATGCCACTCAGGAAACGCGCGCTATCGCTCGAGTCATAGACGGGATTGACGCCAAAAAGCAGCAGCAAGTGTATCTCACCGCGATTCATCTCCTCGACCAGAGCCGCCATGGCCGCGTCATCGCCGCCACGTTGCGCCGAGGGATGGTCCAGGTCAACGGTCTTGCCGATGTTGCCAAGCAGGGCGTTGAGAGCGTTGATCACGAGCTGCGTTGAAACGTCGTTGCATCCGCAGACGACGAGGGATTCGCCACGGTGTTTCCAGAGTTCTTCTGCGATCGCATCGAGTTTCTTGGTATCCACAAGATCCGGAGCATCGGGAACGCCGGCTATGCCGCTCTTGCTGGCAATGCGCCGCAACAATGCCACTGCCGCTATGCCAATCTCCGACGGCGCGACAGGGACGCGCGCGTCGGCATTGCTTCCAGTCACGCTCAAAGTTGGTTCAAATTGAATGTGCAATGCCGGCCGACCTTGAGGTTTTCGACTGATAGCATACTGGCGGGCAAACTCGACTGGAGACAGCCATGTTCCCAGGAAATCCGCATCGAACCCAACGATGACTCGGGCCTTGTCAAACGCGTAGTGTGGAATCACCGCACGGCCAAAGGACTCCCCATTGGCTTCGCGTATTGCGCTGTAGGAGATTGCGTCATAAACCACATGCTGGAAGGTTGGACACGATCGGCCAACCTCCGCGATAATCTGTCGCGTCGAAGGACTCGTGACGGTCTCGGAGAGCAGCACAACCTTGCCGTTCTTCGAGCGGGCCAGGTTCAGCGATTCCAGAATCCGGCGATCCACCTCTTGCCAAGTCGTGGCCTGCCCTTTCCACAGCGGCCCACGAAGCCGCTCGTTGTCGTAGAGCGAGAGCACCGTCGCCTGACCCGTGGCGCAAGTTCCTTTGCCGAATAGAGCGGACTCGTCATTTCCCTCGATCTTGATGGGCCGGCCGTCCCTCTGCTTTACCAAAAGGCTGCAGGAGGATGCACACCCACGACAGGTGGTGGCGTAATGATTTGCGACTCCGGGGATGATGTCGTCGGCGCCCGCCAGCAACGGTATCGCATGTTGCACAGGCCCGCGGCAACCCGCCGCACCTGCCGCAGCCAGGCCGAATCCCATCATTGCCAGAAAGTCGCGGCGGGTCGCAGTGCTCGCGCGCGTAGAAGACTCTGAAGGAAGCCCGCCCGGAAACTCCCCGCTGGAGCGCGGTCCATTGTGAAGCTCCTCCACGCTCTTCCAATAAGCGGGCTCGGCACGCTGCCCGATCTGCACGAGTTGCCCCTTCGCGCTCTTGCAGGGCGGTTTGTTGTCGAGGTCCGGGTTCATTTCTCCCTTTCTCTTCTCGCTTCCGGCAAGCCTCTTTGCCGCGCTAATAGTGGCAACTTGAGCAATCGAGACCGGCTGCCGGCCTCTGTTTTTGCGAAAGACTCGCCAGCGACCGCTGGAAGTCGTTGGTGGCAATGTTGGCATGCTCGCGATGGCATTGCAGGCACCATCCCATAGTGAGCGGAGAGAATTGGCTGACCTGTTCCATGCGTTCTACCGGTCCATGGCACCGCTGGCAGGCAACGCCCGAGAGGACATGTTGGCTGTGGTTGAAATAGACAAAGTCAGGCAGGTTATGGATCTTGACCCAGCGAATCGGTACCTGCCGCTGTACGGCCTCCTTCAGCTTTTCAATCTCCACTGTCTGCTTTTCTACGATGTTGTGGCAGTTCATGCACACGCTTGCAGGTGGAATTCCCGCATGGCGGCTGGTGCGTGCGGCATAGTGACAATAGAGACAAGGAATCTTGTTATCGCCGGCATGCACCTTGTGAGGAAAGCGAATAGGCTGCTCGGGTGAATAACCCTGGTTGACTCCCATGCGCGAGAGTTCCCAGATCCCTCCTCCGCCTGCGAGGAGCAGCGCCAGTGCGGCGAAGACTGCCAGAGGGGTCTGCACGCGATTAATCCTCGTCCGGCCAGAACCATCTGCCTGGGTTGTGTTGGTTTGACCACTTGGCAAAAGCATTGCCAGCCGCACGGAATGGCTGGGAGATTAGCACCGCGCAGCTTTGTAGGACGGCGACCAGAAATGTTGACAAACGCGTAAACGGAACTACCGCAATCGCCGCGAATGTCGCCAAGACATGAAGCTGCACAAGAGGAGGCAATTGTGTTGCAAGCTGGACTGCCGGCCGGCCACGCATAAGGGAAGCCACATATGGCACCAGAGTCACTTCACCCCAGGACGATCCCCAACGATAAAGGACCGCGCTCAAAACTCCCGAGACCAGGATGGTGAAAAAAAGAGCCAAAAACAGCGTGTCAAAGAACTCGGTCACGTGCGACCGGTCGGATCGCTCGAGATGCCGCCAAATCAGTAAAGCGCTGCTGCCAACAGCAGCCACTCCGGCGGCGAGAGCCAAGCCTTCCAACAGGTAAAGCCCTACTGGACTGCTGTTCCAGGAGAGAATCGCACCTGGAAACAACCATCCCACCAGATGCCCGGCGACTAACACGAAGATGCTGATCTGGAAGAGCCGCTCGCGGAAGACCGCCTTGACGACGGCCATCTCTGCGACGGGAAACAAAGGCTGCCGGGATGCCAGCAGATAACGCGTTAGGACTCCCGCCACCAATAGGGTAGCTGCACTATATGGCCAAATTACATATAAGGAGCTATTTCCCATAGCTTGCCACCTCCTTTTGCTCGGAACGGTCAACCCGGTCATAAGAAGTTTGCGCGGCAGGTATGCCCGACGCTCGGAGAAACGCCTTGACCGCGAAGGACTCCCTCGCAGTAAGGTAACCTTCCTGAGTTGATTGGGTCTGCTGATTAAAGCATCTGTGGCGCAGGAATTGAGTCAGTTCCGGATCACGGTAGCGCAGATAAACGCCGGTGAGATCCGGACCCAGGCTGCCGCCGCGCAATCCAGCGCCACGCACGCTGTGACAGGTCACGCAGGCTTGCGCACCGTATCTGGTTTGGGTCTCACCGTAAAACAGCTTGCGGCCAAATTCGGTCTCTGCGGAGGTCGCTGTGGCTGCGTCGCGCTCGTCGGCAGGCTTAATATCTGGCCCGCCGATGGCAAGATAGTCAAGTATGTCGTTGATCTGCTTCTCTGACAGATCCGCCCAGTCTGGCATGCGCTGTTGTTTGAACTGCGCAAAGAGGGCCGTCGCCGTCGGATCGCCGGATTTGATTACCCCGGACGAGGCATGAATGAATTTCAACAACCAATCGCGCTTGCGCCGTTCTGTGACGCCCTTTAAGTCGGGCCCTACTTTGATTCCTCTGCCATAAGTGTGACAGGCTGTGCAACGGCCGTTGAACGTCGCTTGCGCTTGAGCTGTGAATTTCGCCCCGGCGCCATTGTCAGCGTCATCGCTAACTCCAGCTCGCAGGACCTGGGAAGGCTCAGTCAGCGCAAGCAAGAGCGATAACGTCCACAGGCAAGCGCATACTCTGGCACGAACTGTAACAACGCGTCTCATCCCGGAATCTCCTCTATCCCAGCTCGTTCCTCAACTCATCGGCGGGAACTTGTCGAGTACAACTGCCGTGCTAGCCGCTGAAAAGGTTACAATCTCCCCGAAGTTCTCTCTCTACGTGTCCTGGATTTGGTAACACCGCAAGGCAGGCGTATTAGGACAGGCTCGCCGTGACGGAAGAGATTTCTTCAGAATCCCAATCCGAAGTGCATGGCAAAGGTCACCGGATCGGTGCTGGGACCGCCGACCGGCCGATTGAATCGCACTGGAAGATCCGCCTCCACAAAATAGGCCTTGAAGAAACCACTTTTGGATTTTATTGGCCAACTTTTGTTTAACAGCGGAGTGAAACCATACTCGGCAGAATTGATAACAAACGCCGCGCGAATCCCGGGAGCGAATCCATGACCAACATTCCATAAGAACCCGGGATGAACTGTGACCGATACGTCGCGTGGAGTATCCTGCACCGACGAAACAAATTCAAGGTCAAATGCCATCCTCCCGGTACCCTTCACTGTGATTCCGGCCGGAAAACCAATGGAAAAACTGTCCGCCAAGTTAGTGGTCTGCCCCCCAGCCCGAGTGACTAGTGGGAGGACAAAACCGATATGGCCTCCAACCGTTGTCTGGGCTGCTGGCTGAGCCTTCAAGGTCACGGATGACACCGTGAGCGATAGGACAACCAACACAATTACTCGAAGCGCCTGATCTGAAATCATCCGAACTTCGCGCAGAGACACTGGTGCCTTCATGGAGTTATCTCCGATCGGGGATTATTGAGATACACGTGCAGCGCTCTCCGCAAGTGCAGAGAGTAGGGCAGTGCGTCAGCGTTGCTGAATGGCGAGCGTTAGGGCGTGCGGGGTGGCCTAGGTTTCTTCGAATGGAGGGAGCACTTGTTGGACGGCAGTTTTGCAACATCCAATAAGGGGGGAGCTCCACACTCGGCAAAACCCGGCATGCCAGTGGGTCGTGCTGATCGAAGACCAGAGTCTTCTTTCGTGAAATCGCCTTGAGAGTGTCTCTCTGGGAGGTGCGACACTTGGGTAAGCCACCCTCGCCTAGGTCTATATCCTCACAGCCGAATGCCGACCGAGGCAAGAATCAGATTGATCTGTAGAGCTGATAGGGGCCCACTTACAGGGCAACAAGAGCGGCAAAGAGACTGGCCGTACGCGAGAAACTCTCCTGAGCATTCATGATAGCTTCCTCTGCGCTTCGGTGACTCGGGACGACTGGTACGAGATTCCAGTCCAGCAGTTCGAGATTGTTTCGGTGATATCTTGTTGCTTTGTGGTAGCCGTATATGATGACTGACGGCTGCCATGAAGCGATTGTCCTGTACCCGGGATTTCCTGTCAAGAGAAAACTATATAAATCCGTTCATCAACACTTTAACACATTTTGCCGATGCGAAAGTTGCATCCCTAACTAGATCGTTGATCGCCGCTAGCATTGTGAGCTACGCATTAACCCAGTGGGCTGGAATAAAAGTGTTTTGCGCCGATAGCGCGATCCGCGTTGATAACAACATCAGCGAGCTCGGGATGAAGCGCGTAGTTCTCAATCGCAAGAACTCGCTGTTCGCCGGAAAATCCGCGTGGTGGCAAGACGTCGGCGATCCTGACTAGCACCCGCCGTCGCCGCGACGTGGACCCCGACTTCGTGGACCTACGATTAGCTTGGCGCTCACAATCTCTCGCCCTCCGATTACCTTATAAAGCTAAAATCTGACGATAAAGGGACCCAAAACAGAACTACTAGATCATCAGTTTTAGCTGAATCGACTCCTCGGCGTAAACACCATGACTGGCCGCGCACGATGCTCAAAAATCAGGCGCTTATCGATGGCGTCACCGCGCAAATTCGCTAAGGAGCCTCTGATCAAGCTCCCAACGCGCATCGATTGCGTCTAATCGTATAGGTGGACCCAAAACGCAATGCGCCAACTTACATTCGCCACACAGCCGAGTTTTGAAAAGTACGCTCGC
>Ga0181520_10007409_pt1 | contig 16194 bp, 12 predicted proteins | sample PEATcosm2014_Bin_29_FD_132451 | JGI IMG/M metagenome (GOLD analysis project Ga0181520, IMG submission 132451) | Peatland microbial communities from MTU Mesocosm Facility, Houghton, MI, USA - PEATcosm2014_Bin02_30_metaG | ecosystem: Environmental > Terrestrial > Soil > Wetlands > Peat | place...
GCGCCCGCGGCTGGCACCAGACCGCTGAGCTCGTGGGCTCGGACACCGCTGCCAATAACGGCTTCGGTACTTCGGTCGGGTCCTCCCCTGGCACGATCGTTGTGGGCGCAGACGGCCCTGCCAAAGACACCGGCCGCGTGTACGTGTTCACGGAGAGCGCTCACGGCTGGCACCAGACCGCTGAGCTCGTGGGCTCGGACACCGTTGCCGGTGACTACTTCGGCGCGTCGTTCGCGACCGCGCCTGATGTGATCGTGGTGGGCGCAATTGGCCATGCCAAATACGCTGGCCGGGTGTACGTGTTCACGAAGAGCGCCCACGGCTGGCACCAGACCACTGAGCTTGTGGCCTCGGACACCGTTGCCGGGGATTTTTTCGGCGCTTCGTTCGCGGCTTCGTCTGCCACGATCATTGTGGGCGCAGATGGCCATGCCAACGACGCCGGTCGGGTGTACGTGTTCACGAGGAGCACCCACGGCTGGCACCAGACCGCTGAGCTCGTGGGCTCGGACACCGTTACCGGTGACGCCTTCGGCCTGCCGGTCGCAGCCTCGCCTGGCATGATCGTTGTGGGCGCAGATGGCCATGCCGGACACGCCGGCCTCGTGTACGTGTTCCAGCCGTAGGTCGGGACTCTCCCTTGTGGAGTTTGCCGGGGCCCCGTCGGTCCTCTACCGATCCGGTGCTCGGCTGGGTCGACTACCCGCCTGGGTGGGTGTTCTCTGACCGGCTCGTCACCACGATCAACCATCCTCGAGGGTCCTCAATGCGCTCGAAGTCACCCACGGCGAGCCTGGTGAAGGCCTCCTGCACAGCGTCCTCGGCGCCGCCGATGTCCCGGAGCGTGGCGAAGGCCAGGTCGACCAGGTACGGGCGGTTGGCCTGCCAGGTCGCCAACAGCTGGGCATCTGTCGGTTTCTCGCTCTCTTCCATGTCGTCCCAACCCTATGTGTGTCGTCCCGGCGAGCGCCGGACCTTGGCCTGTCCTCTCTATAGGACGAGATAGGCGGCCCGAAAGTGACAATGCCTGGAGCCGCCGCTCCCAAGGGTCGCCCAAGCTCAAGGACGACCAGCCGTCGGGCCGTCACTTCTTGCCACCGCGCTTCGTCCTTTGTTGCGGGAGACCCCCACTTCCCAGGACGGCCTTGCCCTTCGGCGCCTCGATCCTGAACGAACGGGCATTACCAATCTCTACAAGCTCACCGAGCTCGGCATAGGTGCGAATGTCACATTTCAGGCTGACGTTCCGTCCTTATCTACAGAGCACGAATTCCCCAGATCCCTGGGGCCGGAGGTGGGACAAGAGCACCCCATTGGGAGCCTCACCTCCCTTGACCACTTGTTTCGTCCCGGAGCTAGCTCGCTAGGTCCATCAGCCAATCGGAGGTCTCCCTCGATGGAGACAAAAACATCCCAACCATCCGTGCTCGCCACTCGTCGTGGCAAGCTCATCCTGGCCCTGTCGTGCGCCGTCGGCTTCCTCGACTTTGTCGATGCGTCGATCGTGAACATCGCCCTCCCCTCGATCCGACTTGCATATGTCGGTGCAGAGCCTGCAGTGGCTCCTCAGCGGCTACTTGCTCACCTACGGCGGCTTCATGCTGCTAGGCGGACGAGCCGCCGATCTGCTCGGCCGGCGGCGCGTCCTGTTGGCCGGGACCTCGCTTTTTGCGCTCTCGTCCCTAAGTGCCGGGCTGGCGACGACCTCGGGCGTCCTGGTGGGCTCCCGACTGGTCCAGGGTGTTGGAGCAGCGCTAATGCTCCCGGCTGCGCTTTGCTTCTGACTACGACGTTCAAGGAAGGCGGCGACCGCACCAAGGCCCTCGGCGTCTGGGGCGGCGTTGGCGGGTTGGCCTCGGCCGTCGGCGTCTTGCTCGGCGGGGTCGTTACGCAGGGGCCGGGCTGGCGCTGGGTGTTTTTTGTCAACCCTCCGCTGTGCCTCTTAGTCCTCGGAGCGACCTTCTGGTTGATCTCCGGTGACCAACGCCATGCCCGCCTCGCCAATTTCGACCTCCGTGGCGCCGTCTTGTCCACCGGCGGGATGCTGCCGCTCGTCTACAGCCTGGTGCGCGCGCCTGTGGTCGGCTGGGCCTCGGCCCGGACCGTAGCCGAGCTGGCCGGGGCCCTGGTGCTCCTGGCTGCGTTCGTCGCCAACGAGCAGCGCCGTCCCAAGCCCCTCGTCCCCCTGTCGATCTTCCGCACAAGGGGGCTGGCCCCCGCCGACGTCACCCAGCTGGCGGCATTTGCGGGCATCATCTCGATGTTCTTCTTCCTCACCCTCTACATGCAAGAAGTCCTCCGGTACTCGCCTATCAGGACCGGGCTGTCTTATCTCCCGGTCACCGTCGGTGTGGGTATCGCTGCTGGCGCTTCGGCCAAGTTGGTCGCCCGCACCGGGACGCGCCCGGTGATAGTCGCCGGTGCGCTGATCGCCGCCGGCGGCGTCTACTACCTGTCGCGCATCGCCGTCCATGGCTCCTATCTCACCGACATCCTCCCGGGCATGGTGGTCATGTCCCTCGGCCTAGGTGCCGTGTTCGTGGGCGTCACTACGGCCGCCAACGCCGGTGTGGCCGCCGATAAAGCCGGGCTGGCCGCATCGCTGCTCAACGCCTCCCAGCAGCTCGGCGCCGCCCTCGGGCTGGCCATCTTCTCTGCCATCGCCACCGCCGGTACCAACCATCTGCTGGCCGGCCACACCCCCACGCCCAACGCTCTCACCTCTGGCTTTAGCCGGGCGCTACTGGCGGCCAGCATCTTTTTGCTGGTGGCCGCGGTCATCGCCACCCGCACCCACAACGCGCACGGGGACGTGGACCTCGACCTGACCGCGCCCGGCTCGGTGCCCGACCTGGCCCAGGGCCTGACCGCAAACGCCGCGTCACCGCGGCCGTCGTCGCCAGCCTGGTCCGGGGACCGCCCGTAATTGCCACATTCGCCAAGCATGACGCGCCGACCACAGCGTAGGCGCCCCCAACCCACAGGAGAGCGTTCGTGACCGTTCTACAGCAGGACAGGATCGACTTCACCATGATGTACGTGACCCACCACGCCTTCCAGCGCGACCTTGACCGGCCCATGGCCGCCGCCGCCGCCGGGAAAGGAGGCAGCGCCACGGTCAGCGAAGGTTGGGAGAACTCCAAGGCCCATCTCCTCCTCCACCACAGCGACGGCTGTCGTCCGTGGCCCAGCAAGGCTGGCCGTGCCACCCCACAGCCACCTACGGGTCGTCACCGCCGACGTCATGGACCCAGTCGCGATCGCACCGGCGGTGTCGGGCGCAGACATCGTAGTGTCGGCTGTCGGCCCTCATGGCCGGGCCGCGACCACCATCCTGGGGGACAGTACCCGCAGCATCATCGCGGCGATGAAGAAGTCCGGGGCCAACCGGCTGATGATGGTCTCGGGGTCGATGGTCGACGACACCGGCGACGGTTTCTTCTTGCGCCACGTGGGTAAACCCATGACCCGACGCATCTTCAAGGGGCCTTGCGCAGATATGCGCAAAGCGCCGGGCGTCAGGCGGTTGAACTGAGGGTCGTTGGGCGATCTGGGCACGCGTTCGGCGCAGAGGCGCCCGTGATCGGCACTTGAAGGGATCCTCGCACTGGCTGCAGTAGCGGCGCGGAGTCGTTGTGTGTGCGTCACACTTGGGTAGTGGTCGATGTCCTTTGTCGGATTGTCGTAGGACGAGATGAGGAGCTCGCCGGGTTGGGGGCTGCACTGCACGCCGCGCTGGGTGGGGACGGCGGCGTGCTGTTCTTGACGGGCGAGGCTGGGATCGGCAAGTCGAGGCTGTCCCGCGAGTTGGCCGGACTTGCTCGGTCGCTGGGCGCCATCGTTGTCGTGGGCCGAGGTGTTCCGAGTGGCGCGACGACGCCGTACCGTCCTTTTACCGAAGCGTTGATGCAGTGCCTGAGGGACCGGCCGTTACCCTCTGATCCCGAGCTCGTCCCCTGGTTGCCCGCGCTCGGTGCTATCGTGCCCACGCTCGTGGACGAGACAAGTCTGGACGTCTCCGTAACGGTTCGAGCCGAGGCGGTCATCCAGCTGCTCCGTCGGCTGGCCAAGCCCAACGGGCTGGTCATGGTACTGGAGGATTTGCACTGGGCGGACCGTGACACCACCTCGGTCATCGAGTACCTAGGCGACAACCTGGCCGGCACGCGGGTCCTTTGTGTGGCGACCGCTCGGGACTCGATTTCCTCCTCGATGGACGATTTGATCGCCCGGCTCGCCCGGCGCCGTGGCGCGCTCCAGCTCGCATTGGAACGTTTGGACCCGGTTTCTGTGGCAGAGATGGTGCGCGCCTGCGTACCTCTCGCCGACGATGAGATCGTAACCCGGGTCCAGCGGACCGCTGATGGAATCCCGTTCTTGGTCGAGGAGGTGTTGGCGTCGCCAGGCGTACCGGCCTCGTTCGGCGAGAGCGTGCGAGCCAGGCTCACCGAGTTCCCAGACGAGGAACGCTCGGTGCTCTCCACCGCTGCGGTCCTCGGCCGGCACTTCGACTGGCGCCTTCTTGGCGACGCCGCCGACCAGCCGCCGGATGTGGTCACCCGTGCTCTTGAGCGTGGGTTGGAATGTCAGCTGCTCCGCTTCGATGGGACCGAGTTCTCGTTCCGGCACGCGCTCACCCGTGAGGCGATCGCCCAGAGGCTGCTGCCCCAGGGACGCCAGGCCCTAGCCAGCGCGGCGTTGAAGGCTGTGGAGGCCATTCACCCCGAACTCGACGGGATGTGGCGTGACCTCGCCGCCGACCTGGCTCTCCAAGCCGGAGATGATCAACAAGCGGCCGGGTTGCTGCTCGCCTCAGGCCGGGTCGCCATCGAGCGGGGCGCGCTGGCCACTGCCGTCGAGGGTCTGAGGAGGGCACACCAGATAGGAAGTTCTGAGGCCGGGCCCGTACTGGTCGAGGCTCTGGCGCTAGCCGGACGGACAGACGAGTCGGTCGCGGTCGGCGAGGCAGTCCTTGCCCGTCTCAGCCGGCCTCGCGATGGCGTAGAGGTGCACCTTCGCATGGCTCATGCCGCGGTCGCGGCCGGGCGTTGGCCGCTGGCCACCCGCCACCTCGAGGCGGCAACCGAGCTCCTCGGTCTTGATGGGGACACCAGGCTTCAAGCGTGGGCCGCGGTCTTGGACGCAGAGGTCGCTCTGGCTCACGATGAGCTGGACAGGGCGCGCCGCCTAGCATCCCAGGCGTTGTCGTCCGCCTCGGCCGGTGCCGAGGTACGTTGCCAGGCGTTGGAGGTTCTCGGACGGGTGGAGCGACTCTCGGACCTGGGTGGCGCCCGGGGCCTGTTTGAGCAGGCCCTCTCCGTCGCCCAACGCCATCACCTTCCGTTATGGCAGGTGCGCGCCATGCACGAGCTCGGCACTATTGACATGTTCGATCATGCCGGCCGCGAGCGGCTGATGTACGCCCGCCGGACCGCGGAGGAGTTCGGCGCTCTGAGCACAGTGGCAGTCCTTGATCTGCAGCTGTCGGCGGTTTGCCACTCCCGTTTCGAGCTCGACCGGGCGGCGTACCACGCCCGTTCCGCTCTGGCGCTGAGCGACCGGCTGGCCCTGAGCCAGGTCCGAGCCAAAGCGCTGATCATGCTGGCGGAGAACAGGGCCTGGCGAGGTGACCGGGAGGGGATGGAGCGGTACCTCGGTCTGGTTACGACCGCGGCACCTGAGGATCTAATGCTGGCCGCGTTCGGGTGGGGAGCCCGGGGCATGCGAGAGCTACTGCACGGTGACCGGTCCGTCGCGCTGGAGCACCTCGAGCGGGCGACCGCCATACTCGCCGAGCTGCCCCACGCCGAGCCGGCGTGCTTTCGGGCCGTATGGCCGGTCCTGCTGGCGTCGATGGGCGAGCGGCGTGCTGCCGATGCTGTGGGCGAGGCGCGCCGTCTCGGTGTCGGCAGCTTCGGGCTCAATTCGGGGCTCCTCACCTACGCCGAAGCCATCATCGCGGGTCGCGCCGGGGACCGGGTGACAGCCCGCCGATTGGCCACCTCGTCAGAACGGAATTTCGTAAACTGCACGGCCTGGGCCGACGTGGCTCGCTGGTTGGCCGCCGAGTCCGCAGCCCGCGGCGGGTGGGACCAGCCCGCGTGGTGGCTGTCCGGGGTCGTGGACCGCCTGCCCGGGTACGGGCTGTTAGGTCTGGCGAAACGTGGCCGCCACCTGGTTGGAGGACCACAGCGTTGGGCTGGTCTTGACATCACGGCGCGAGAGGCAGAGGTGCTCACCCTGGTGGTCGAAGGTCTCGCCAACAAGGAGATCGCCGCTCAGCTGGCCCTCTCACCTCGTACGGTGGAAAAGCACGTCGAGGCCATGCTGCGCAAGTTGGGGGCGCGTTCGCGGACCCAGCTCGCGGCGGTCGCCGAGGCGATGGCCCAGGCGGCGCCTACGTAGTCAGATCCTGGTGCAGAAGAGTTCTACGTGGTTTTACCGATGCGACCCCGCCCGTCCATCCAGCAACATGACCTCTATCCCACGAAACACAGGAGGACATCATGCTGCTGGTCAACAATCTCGATACTCCCGACGAAAAGCGCAGTTTCGAGCACGGCGATCTTCAAGCCGTGACGCTCGCAGGGGTAACGTTTTCCCGGGCGGTGCTTCGACCGGGGTGGCGCTGGTCCGAAGACGTCAAACCTCTCGTAGGTACTGACTCCTGCCAAGCCAGCCATCTGGCGGTCGTCATCTCGGGCCGCTTCCACGTGCAGATGGACAACGGTGACGACCAGGATCTCGGCCCCGGTGACGCTCATGTCGCCGGCCCAGGCCACGACGCCTGGGTCGTCGGCGACGAGCCCTGTGTCATATTGGATTTCGCCGGGACGCTACAAACCAGCGCCCGGATGGCCGCCTGCCCCTGCGGGGTGTCCTTCCGCATCCAGAGCGACGACGCCCTCGATCACCTAATCGCCGCCGTCCAAGAGCACGCCCGCGGTTCGCACGACCACAGCGTCACCCGTGAGCACATTCTGACCGAGTTGACCTCAGCTTGAACCTGCACGTGGTTGGCAGTGGCGAAGGTCGCCCCAACCGCTGGCTGGGCCGCGAGCAAACAGGATTCGGGTAGCGCGGGCGAGTCTCGGAAGGCTGACGGGTTTATGGCCTGGCATGGTCAAGTGTGTCAGGTTGTCGTCCTTGGGTGACGATACATCGGGGTGTGATCGTTTCGCTCGTTTATGACCACCGGTTTCTTGAGGACCGACGACCAGTTGAGGGCGTACGCCTGGCCCACGGCGGCCTCAAACAGGGCCCTCAGAATGAACCACCAAAACAGCGTCCTGGTCGGCGCGGATGGGTCGGGGGCTGCGCTCAGGAAGTGTTGGACGCCCTGCCCGACGCCACCGCCGTTCTGGACCAATCTGGCACGATCATTGCGGTCAACCGGGCGTGGCGGATGTTCAGTGTGGACAACGGGGGCCGACCGGAAGCGACCGGAGCGGGCGTCAGCTACTTGGATGTGTGCGTCCGTGCGGCCGCGAGCGGATGCGGCGACGCGTCAGAGGTTGTCAGCGGGCTAAAAGCGGTATTAGCGGGGAGCACCGTCGAAAGCGACCGCGAATATCCGTGTTCCTCGCCGACAGCGGGCCGCTGGTTCACCTCCAGGATCACCCCGATGGGCGGTCCGACCGGGGGCGCGGTGGCCTCGCACATCAACATCAGCCGGCGCAAAATGTTCGAGCTCGAACTCGTGCAACGATCATCGCATGATCCGCTGACTGGGCTGGCCAACCGGATGCTGTTCACCGACCACCTTGCCACCGCGCTCAGCGCCCGTCCCGGGCGGAGCCCGGTTCCCGATGTCGGCGTGCTTTATATCGATCTCGACGACTTCAAGGCGATCAACGACACCTACGGCCATGACGCGGGCGATGAGGTCCTGCTCACCGCCGCGTACCGGTTGCGTGGCCAGGTCAGACCGCAAGACACTGTGGCGCGGCTCGGGGGCGACGAGTTCGTGGTCTGCGCGACGCGCGTCACCTCGCAAGATCTAGAAAATTTGGCCAGCCGGCTCGGGGTCGCCCTCGACGCACCACACCAGGTTCACGGAGAGCGAGTCCACGCGGGAGGCAGCGTCGGCGCGCATCTGGCTGCACCAGGCGAGACCGTGGCATCGTCGCTTCAACTCGCGGACCGAGCGATGTATGAGGCGAAACGAACTCGGTCGCGCGCCCTTTAGGCAGTCGGGAGGCTTTCTGCTGGGCGACCAACTTGGACCGCCCGTCGGGAGCCGCGCCTCTTGGACCGCTGACTAGCAGTCCGCTTGTGAGGTGCCGTCTAGCACCCTGAGCCAGCTCGTTCAAGACCTGCTAGCGAAGGCCGTGCTTGTCCAGATGGTGCCCGGTTATGGCAGAGCGCGGTTGAGATTAGGTTGGCTAACAACCCAGTAGGGAGCTGCATATTGGTTTTCGCAGAACTGGTCGCTCCATTTTAGGCCAGGGAAGCCGCCCGACCCGGTGAAATAGAAACACAGCTGCGTCTGGATACCGTGGTGGAGCTCCAGCTCGAAGCTCGACTGAGCGGGTAGGTACCGGTAACCTGGCCCACAAACGGGATAGCTCTCGTCGCAGTGGGAGATCTCGTACACCCTGAGGTCGATGCTCTCTGGGCGGGTAGCGAACCCGGTGCCCACACGCTTTTGCTGCTCGTTCAATGCCAGCGCGTCGGACCACAGGATCCCGGTGGGACCTGTTTTGGGTAACCCCGGGACAGGCGTGTTGCCGAGACCCGACAAGATGCGCCCCGTGAAAGCCGAGCTGGCATCCAAGGGGACGGAGGTCGCGTACGGCTCTTCGCCGAGCCCGAGCGTGGACAGGTCCTCGGCTTCCAACAGGGTAGCAACAAGACCGAGCTGCTCGCCGTATTTCTTGAAGGCCTCCACGACATGCACAGCGATAGCGACCGCCAGACCGGACGAGGCCGCGATCGACGCCGCGTGCTTCTGGAACAGCGCCAGAGCTTTGAGCGCGCTCTTCAGGAGGTGCTCAGCGTAGTTATCGAGAGCTATATCGGCAACGATGTGGTTGGGTTCTTGGGCGAACTCGACCAGTAACCCGACTTCGGGGGCTGCCAGCGTGCCGGTGTGCTGATAGATAAGGTAGGGCCGCACGACCAGTCTCGCTGGGTTCGCTGTGCCCCCCTTGAAGGCGCATGCCCCCTGCACGCACGTCTGTTTCGCGGCGGAAACATTGAGCGTGGTTTGCGCGGTGTCAACCAACCCGGGCGCCCAGTAGACAAGATATACGTGGCCGAGCCTGTTGGTAGTCAGACCACCTGACAGCTCAGTCCCACACGGCGACTGGGGTACGCCGGGAGCCCGGTCGGCTTGCAGGCACAGGAACTCGTTGTCCTTGGCCAGAAACTCACTGACCGCGGACTGGCTCGCAGTATTCTCAAGGTCGAGCTTGGCGATCGGGTCCACGGAGGCTGTCACCGTGGCGCCTTCGACGGGCTGGTGGGTCAGCGAATCCAAGACAGTGACGAGCACGTTGGTACAGCCAGACATGCATTTCTGTCCCTCGTCCGAGGGGGCCGTGTATTCCGATCCGTCCGGGCCGCCAGCGGTAGGCACGGTGAAATTCACGGGCCCGTCGGAGAGGTAGTCATCGTCCACCGCCAGACCCGAACGGATGGTCCCGAGCACCTTGACTGAAACCTCTAGACCCGACGCTGGCGCCAGGGCGGGGAAAGCCGCCGTCGTGTCGGCGCGGTTGATATCTTGCGGGCTGAACGTAGCTGCGGGGGTGACCGCGATCCGGCTCGTGAGATGAGCGGGGGTCCCGCTGAGATGCTGCAGCACCAGTGTCTGGTTGTCCAGCCACTCCGGGTTGTCATAAGCGTTGGTGCCCGCCCCCTGGCTGAACAGCACCCTCAGTGCGCCACCGCCCGCAGGCACGGTGGCCAAGACTTCCCCCTTGACCGGCTGTGACAACGGATAGCCCGCGATGGTGGATCCGTCGGGGCTCACCGACAGGCCGCCATACCAGTCGCTGTCTTGGTCTTGACCTGACAGGATCGGGTGCGGGTGCCCGCCTGCCGCCGGCAGCTCCCACAGCCCGTCCTGGTACCCCGAAACCACGATGGTGTTGTTCCCGACCCACGCCGCGAGCTGGTCGATGTTGCAGACGCTCTCCATGTTGGGGTATTTAGGGTAAGCGTGAACTACCCACATGATGCACCCCGGGAAAGGAAGGATCTGCTTGGGGTGGGTCGGGTCGCTCAGGCTGGCGACATACACCGGGTCAGGAGACCCATTGACGGGCGGCCCCATGTACAGCACCCGGGTCCCGTCCGGCGAGATCCTGGGGCTGCACCCAGTGCCGACGGTAACCGGGTTCGACCCGTTGGCATTCGAGGAGACGATCTGACCAGGACCGAGGTTGACGTTGCAGGCCACGCCGCCGCCGATCTGGTAGGCCATCTTGGTCCCATCAGCTGAGAAAGTGGCGCCGTTAGCCCCCGCCTTGAAATGCATCGGAAAGTTCCCGTCGGCGTTCATTAGCCATAGGCCCGCCGGGGCCGAACTGGAGTAATACACGACCCGTGACGACACAGCTATGGCGGCCGAGGCAGGGGGAGCGACGGCCAGGCTGGGCACTAGCACCAGCGCTACCATCGCGCCGGTCAACGCGAGCACCCTCCAGCGAACAAGGGCCGGCCCTGACTGTCTGGTCGCGCTCACCGTTACCCGTTTACAGTAATGGCGGTCAACTTGGCGGTCAAACGCCTCCCGGACCTCCCCGCTGCCGCTGATAGCGGCCCGCCATACCGTCTCTGACCTGCGTATATCCTCCGGGATGTGCTGAGGTTGGAGGACGTTGGCTCCCACGTTGGCTCCCATCGCCCCGGATTCGATTCGCGGTTTGCCTTCGTATTCCAGCGCAGCGCTGCCGGCGGTCCTCGCGGAAGATGTCGTCTCGGACCCGGGTTACGGCCTGTGCAAACCGGTCAGCGGCCATCACAAGTTGGCCCCGGGCCGGCATCCATCAGACCTCCCAGCCCGTCACCCACCACCGCGGCAGCCGGCCGTTCTCGGGCGAAGCCCTGTTGATCGATGGCCAGCTCTTCTCAAGCCTGTTGCCGAATGACCTGCGTGACCTGCTTTCATCAACGATCAGCCTGCGCTACCCGAGAAGGGCCATCGAACCGATGCCGACCGCGAAGGTGGGCCGCTACTCTTCTCAGCGCGCTAACCGGGCGGGTCGCGGCCGTCTTCTCAGTGCCGTTCCAGCGTGCTGAACCATTCGGCCCCGAAGCTAGGGTCCGGGACGACCCGGATGTACGGCAGCGGTGAGCGCCAGCCTTCGGGGAACCTCTCTTTGGCTTCAGCATCAGGCACCTCGGGGACGATGATGACGTCCTCTCCGTGGTGCCAGTTGGCCGGGGTGGCCACCTGGTGCCTCGCCGTCAGCTGGCACGAGTCCAGCAGGCGCAGGACCTCGTCGAAGTTGCGCCCGGTGCTGTTCGGGTAGGTGAGCATGGCCTTGACCCGCTTGTCGGGACCGATGACGAAGACCGACCGTACGGTCTGGTTGGCGTCCGGCGCTTCCCCGCCGGGCTCGTCGGCCTCGGGCAGCATGTCGTAAAGCTTGGCCACCTTGAGGTCGGGGTCCCCGATCATGGGATAGGTCACGGCGTGGCCCTGGGACGCCTCGATGTCCTTCACCCATTCGTGGTGGCTTGAGACGGGGTCCGCACTTAGGCCGATGACCTTGGTTTTGCGAGCGTTGAACTTCGGTTGCAGCCGGGCCATGTAGCCGAGCTCGGTCGTGCACACTGGGGTAAAGTCCCGCGGGTGGGAAAACAGGATGACCCACGAGTCGCCTATCCAGTCGTGGAAGTTGATCAGTCCCTGAGTAGTATCTGCCTCGAAGTTAGGAGCCTCGGCATTGATCCGTAGCGACATGGTCCTCCCCCTTTTAGGGACGGCTTGCTAAGGTGCTCGGCCGCTCACCCTGAGCCGGGCTTACGCCGCCAGCGTAGGAGCGATCCCGGCCCTGGAGCAGGGCCAAAGGTCACCTTATGTTCTTGCTAGGCATATCAAGGTGATGCTAGACATACTTGGCACCACCAGGTACACTGGCGCCCATCAGGCACAGTCCCTGCCGGTTCAGCGGGGCTGTGATATAGCGAGGCCAGGGCACTGCTCCATCAGCGAAGAAGGCAGGCAAATGGGACTCAGATTTGACGGCCGGGTTGCCATCGTCACCGGTGCCGGGGGCGCCCTCGGGCGATCGCACGCTCTCGAGCTCGCCCGGCGCGGCTCCAGAGTGGTGGTCAATGACGTCGGCGGGTCGGTCCACGGGGTGGGTGAAGCGAAAACGCCCGCTCAGGATGTCGTGGACGAAATCACCGCCATGGGGGGTGAGGCAATTGCCAACTTCGAGAGCGTCTCGGCGGTCGCCGGCGGGCAGGCCATCGTGGAGTCGGCGCTCGACGCCTTCGGCCGCATAGACATACTGGTCAACAATGCCGGCATCCTGCGGGACAAGGCCTTCCATAACATGGAGGCCGCCGACATCGATGCCGTGCTCGACGTGCATCTTCGGGGGGCGATGTACGTTACCCAACCGGTGTTCAAGTTGATGCGCCAGCAGCAGTACGGCCGGATAGTCAATACGACATCGGCTTCGGGCCTTTTCGGAAATTTCGGCCAGGCTAACTATGGTGCAGCCAAGGCCGGCCTTTTCGGCCTGACACGTGTCCTGGCCCTCGAAGGCGCCCGAGTGAACATCAGGGTCAACGCCATCGCCCCATTGGCCCGCACACGCATGACCGAGGGCCTATTGGGAGACCTGGCGAAGTTGCTCGACCCCGAGAGCGTATCGGCGGTCGTCGCCTACCTCGCCCACGAAAGCTGCGCCGTCAATGGCCAGGTCTATTCGGTCGCCGGCAGCCGGGTGGCCCGCATCTTCATGGCCGAATCGCACGGAGCCGTACTACCCGACCTTACTGCGGAGGCCGTCCGTGACAACCTGGAGGCGATCGACGACGAGGACCATTACCTGGTCCCTGGCTCGTTGACCGAGGCGGCACAGATCATCCAACAGGCGATCGGCGCTTAAGGGATGGGGGCCACAGATATGACAGAGGTCAACGACGACAACAACAGCGGCGCCGAAAAAGAAAACGGGAGCGCTGCCGGTGGGGGAGCCTGGCGTTCCCCGATGGGTTACTTCCCTCGCATGATGGAACGGCTGCTCAACGCGGTCGACCCTGTAGGCTTGGGCCGAGCTTCCGCCCGAGCTGTCACGAGGACGGCAGTGCGCCCCGGGGCCGTCATGGGACCAACGGCCCGCTTCGCCGGCGGCGTCCTCCAAGCATCTTTGGTGACGGCATGCCGGATGATGGGCGTGGACGCCGAAGGCCCGATGACGCCGGCGGCCAGGGACAGCCGGTTCGCTGACGAAGCGTGGTCCCAGAATGCGTCCTTCTACGGCTTACGGCAGCTCTACCTGCTGGGGAGCCGCCTGGCCAGTGAGCTGGTCGATGCCGCCGCTTTGCCTGAGCCGGACGCCTCAAAGGCCAAGTTCGTCACCAACCTCGTGGTCGATGCCGCCGCTCCCACCAACTACTTCTTCACCAACCCCAAGGCTATGCGGCGTGCTTTCGATACCGGGGGTCAAAGCCTCGCCCTCGGCGCCCGCAACTGGTTGCACGATCTGTCCACCAACGCCGGTTGGCCCTCGCAGGTGAAGAAAGGGGCCTTCACGGTCGGTAAGGACATGGCCGTAAGCAAGGGCCGAGTCGTGTTCCGCAATGACCTGATCGAGTTGATCCAGTACGAGCCCCTGACACCCAGAGTGCACGCCGTCCCGATCGTGTTTTGCCCGCCCTGGATAAACAAGTACTACATTTTGGACCTTTCTCCCGGGAAGAGCCTGGTCGAGTGGGCCCTTCAGCACCATCTGACGGTGTTCGCCATCAGCTACCGCAACCCCGACAGTTCTATGCGCGACGTAGCCTTCGAGGACTACCTTCTCCAGGGCCCGCGGGCGGCGATCGATGTGGCCCGGTCGATCACCGGTGCGGCCAAGGTCAACACGCTTTCGGTCTGTGTCGGTGGCACCCTCAACGCCGCCCTCGTGGCCCACCTGGAGGCCGAGGGCCCAGACCTCGTCAATAGCTCCACCTACCTCAACACGCTGGTCGACTTCGCCGGCGCCGGTACCCTTTCCGACGTCTTCACGGACGACAAGACGGTCGAGGCCCTCATCCAGCAGATGGAAGGCCGGGGGTACCTTGAGGCAAATGCCATGGCGCACACCTTCGACCTGTTACGCGCCAATGACCTTGTCTTTAGGTACGTGGCCTCCAACTGGCTGATGGGGGAAGACCCGCCCGCCTTCGACATCCTGGCCTGGAACGCGGACAGCACCCGTATGCCGGCGAAGATGCAGGCCTATTACCTGCGTAAATGCTGGATCGAAAATGCCCTGGCCCGTGACCAGCTTTTCTTGGCCGGGTCCCGGCTTAATGTGTCCAAGATAACGAACGACACTTATCTGGTGGCCGGGGTGACCGACCACATCGTCCCCTGGCGGTCCAACTACCGCACTACACAGTTGTTCCAGGGTAGTCGCCGGTTCGTGCTCACCCCCGGCGGCCACATCGCCGGGATCATCAACCCCCCGCGTCCAGAGGCGAAGTTCTGGGCCAACGAGGAGTTCCCCGCCGACCCCGACCAATGGCTGTCGGGAGCGGACGAAGTTGGGAGCACATGGTGGGACGACTGGGCCAAGTGGGTGCGCCCCCGCTCCGGACCGCTGCGGGTACCGCCACCGCTGGGCAACGCCGAGTACCCGGCCATGGAGGACGCCCCCGGGACCTACGTGCTGGGCTGAGCCTCGCCCGGGGTGCGCCTACGTGGCCCTCGAGGGCGGGGTGCCTTGGCCCCATACTCGTCGCCGTCACCACTTCCGCGGGCACCACTATCGCGGGCACCGGTCGCGGCACCACCCATGCTACTCGTGCGATAGGAATGGTAGACCGACAGGAGAGCCAGTTTCTGGTCCTCATTAAGGTCGGGGTCGTGGCGGATGGCGTCCGCGGTAGTGGTAGCCTCAGCCTCGTCCCGGCTGAGCAGGCCCGCCTGCTCCAGCACGGTCTCAGCCGAGAGGTCCAATGCCTCGGCGATCGCCCGGAGGATGCGCACGGATGGTTCATGCAGCCCCCGCTCGATCTGGCTGGGGTACGGGTTGGACACGCCGGCCAGGTCGGCCATCTGGCGCAGCGACAGCTTGGCCAGCCGGCGTTGAGCCCTGAGATATGGACCTAGACCGAACGCATCTGACATATCAGACGACGACGGCACGAAGAGCCAGGTTACCGGGCAGGAACGAGGGCGCTGACGAGATCGATGGCGAACTTGCGCTGGGAGGCCCACAGCTCCTCGGCCATCTCGTAAGCCGTGCCGAGGCTCTCCAGGACGGCGGAACGCTCGGGCACGTAGGCAGGCACTTCAAGTTCGGGGACGACCTTGCCAACGACGTCGGCCCACGTGGTTACCGCGTCGAGGGTGAACTTCTGGGCCTGCTTTACCGAGGCGATGATCTCATCACGGACGGCGGCAGAGAACTCGGCCGTCTTGGTCGCGCTCCCGACCTTCGGCCTGGTAGAGCCGGTGGAGGTTGTCTGGGCACTTGTGGTTTCGGGCATTTCGAGCTCCTGGGATGATGGACGGGGCGATCGCCTCGTGCTGTTCGTTGCTCAGTATAACTCTCAGGCGCTATCTATGTCAAGCACTATTGCTAGCTATGTCAAGCACTCGGGCCCAGCGGCCCGCTTCCCTGGTCCCAAACGAGCCGCTCCCGTTGTCCCTAACGAGCCTTCGGCGGCCAACGTTAAGGAGTATGGTTCACCTCAGACCGGCCATTGGCCCAGGGGACAGAACCGGGAACAGGCAAGGGGGGACAAGATGAGCGATGAGCGAGTGGCCATCGTCACTGGTGGGTGCCGGGGGATCGGTGCTGCCATCACGTCGACGCTGGCCGGTGACGGCACCCACGTCGCCGCTGGCTACCACAACAACCGGGAGGCGGCGGAGAGCTTACGAACGGACCTCTTGGCCGCGGGATGCTCCGTATCGGTCCACCAGGGAAATGTGGGCGTGCCCGAAGATTGCCAACGGGTCGTGGACGAGGTGCTGAAGTCATATGGCCGCATTGATTATCTGGTCAATAACGC
>Ga0181520_10007411_pt1 | contig 16193 bp, 13 predicted proteins | sample PEATcosm2014_Bin_29_FD_132451 | JGI IMG/M metagenome (GOLD analysis project Ga0181520, IMG submission 132451) | Peatland microbial communities from MTU Mesocosm Facility, Houghton, MI, USA - PEATcosm2014_Bin02_30_metaG | ecosystem: Environmental > Terrestrial > Soil > Wetlands > Peat | place...
GATTCTCGCCAGCCGATCCAGCAGCGACGCCAGCCCGTCTTTCACTCCCAGATCCTCGCCATAGCAGGTCGTATCCTGGCCGATCAGAGTAATCTCCCGCACGCCCTCGGCGACCAGAGCCTCAGCCTCGGCTACCACCGACTCAAACCGCCGCGACCGAAACTTCCCGCGCAGGTTCGGGATTACACAAAAAGTGCATGGATGGTCGCATCCCTCGGCAATCTTGATATAGGCGGATGCGCCCTTTGTCGCCCGCAGCCGCGGGGTCGTGTGATCGTAGAGATACTGTGGCAGCTGCGCGGCAGCGCCATCCCAGACTGCGCGCGAAAATCGCCCCTGCTCCTCGCGACGATTTCCTTCGGCGCGAAACCTCGCCGCTTCTGGCTCATGCTTATGGCTCCCCGACCGGGATTCGCGCCCCGGTCGCACCTCGGCATGCCCGTTGCTCGAAGAAAGAATATGAAACAACGATGGCGACTCTGCCTTCGGCGCCGTTGAATCGAGTCCCGCCGCGGCAAGAATCTTCTCCAACTCCCCCGTCCCGACCACCGCATCCACTTCAGGAATGTTTTTCCGAATTTCATCCCGGTAGCGCTCCACCAGGCAGCCGGCCACGATCAGCTTCCGCGCCGGGCCAGCGATCTTAAGCCGCGCCATCTCCAGAATCGCGTCCACCGATTCCTGCTTCGCCTTATCGATAAACGAGCAGGTGTTCACCACCAGAATGTCCGCAGTTCCGGCGTCCGCAGTCATCACCGCGCCAGCGCGATCAAGCAGCCCCATCATCACTTCGCTGTCCACAAGGTTCTTCGGACAGCCCAGCGAGACAAACCCCACCCGTGGCCGGGCCTGGGCAACTGGCGCATCCGCGACGCCATCCATCGTCAATCCATCGTTCACATCTCCATTTTACGGGATGCGGAGGATTGCCATGCCCGCTCGGTGATAGACTGCGCGGTTCTTAGAAAGGAGCACCCTTCATGCGCCTCTCACCCGCGGCTCGACCCACAAATCCGCGGCCGTCAAGCATCTCGCCGGCGACCAAAACGCAACGGCGCGGTATCGCCTTTGCGGCCCTCTGCGCGGTCCTGCTTTGGGTCGATGGATGCGCCTACCAACCAGCCTCGTACGGCCATAACCTGCCGGGCTTCTGGCTCGGCCTGCTTCACGGGTTCCTGATCTTGTTCAGCTTTATCGGCAGCCTTTTGACCAACGTGCGCATCTACGCCTTCCCGAACGCCGGCCACTGGTACGACTTCGGATACGTTCTGGGCGCCATGACGTTTCTCGGCGGATCGGGCGCCAGCAGGCGATAATTCCCGTCCGCTTCATCAGGCCACAGCCGGCTTCCGCTGAGCAGCCGCTAACCCCGCCGCGCGCGACGTCGATTCCCGGCCGGGCTCCTTCAGCCGGAATTCCGACACCACTCCCTGCAGTTGCGCCGCCAGCTCCGACAATTCCGAGCATGCCTTCGCCGACTCGTGCGTTCCCGTTGTCGTCATCTCCACCGACCGGCTGATCTCACTCATCGACCGATTCACTTCTTCAGTCGCCGCCGACTGCTCGTTGGCCGCCGCCGCTATCTGGCTAATCATGTCCGTCACGCTGTCCGACGCCGCGATGATCGCCCGCAGAGATTCGCCCGCCCGCGCCGCGCTTTCGCTGCTCTCATTCACCTGCGCCAGCTCCGCCTGAATCGATTCCACGGCCTTGTGCGCCTCAGCCTGAATACTCCCGATCAGTTCTCCAGTTTCCCGTGTCGCCTGCGCTGTTCGTTCCGCCAGCCGTCGCACTTCACCCGCCACTACCGCGAACCCCCGGCCCTGCTCCCCGGCCCGCGCCGCTTCGATCGAGGCATTCAGCGCCAGCAAATTCGTCTGCTCGGCAATCTCGCCGATCACCGAAATGATCTTCCCAATTTCCTGTGAGCGGCTCGCCAGTTCCTCGATCTGCGCCTCGGTAGCCCGGCTGGCCGTGGTCAGGCTCTGCATCGCGCCCACCGTCTGGTCCACAACCGCGCCTCCCTGATGCGCCGTCTGTTTCGCCTCCGTCGCGCCCATCGTCGCCCTCGACGCGTTCGCACTCACCTCGGCGATCGTCGCCGCCATCTCGTGCATCGCCGCCGCGACCTGCTGGCTCTGTTGTTTCTGCGCGGTCGTGCTTTCCAGCAGCTGGTCCTGCGCCGTCGATAGCTCAGCCGCTGCCGATGCCACCTGCCCTGCGCTGTCCAGGACGGCCCGGATCATCTTCTTCAAGTCGGCCTCCATCCGGTTGATTCCCTCCGCCGTCCGCCCAATCTCGTCCCGGCTCCGGTGCAGCAGCGGCTCGCCGCTCAGGTCCCCCTGCGCCACCCGCGCAACTCTGTTCCCGATCATGTGTATCCCGGCCAGGATCTGCGCGCTCAGCAGCCAGCCGATCAATACGCTGCCAACGACCGAAAGGATTTCCGCAACCAGCCCCACCACGACCGTGGTCGACTGCGCCGCCGACAGCGCTTCATTGTCGTTCACCAGCCGTTCCTGCGCGCGTCGCGTCACCTCGGTGGCATCTTTCTGCGCCTGGGCCACAAGGCTGCTGCCCACTCTCAGCCGGACCAGCGCAGCTTGCCGGGCTGCTTCCCCTTGTCCGAAAACCTGGACTTTGATCTCTTCCTGCGTCGCCAGCGATCCGTCGCGAAGATCGCTCGTCAGCCGCGCCACCAGTTCCTGATCTTCAGGCGGCGCCAGCTTCGCGACAACGTCCAGATTCTCAAAGACCTTCTTCCACGCCTCTACCCGCGCCGCCTCGTATTTGGAAGCCAGCTCCGCATCCTCGCCATACAGCACGTAATTGCGAAAGGCGAAACAGGCGTCGCTCACATAGCGGCTGGTCCGCTCGGCTGCCATCGCCGACGGCAACCGCATCGCATTGATCTGCCACTCGATTTCGCGCATGCGCCGCACCTGCGCGATAACCGTCACAAACGCTGCGCCGCTCAACAGGCAGATGACCGCGAAGCCTGCTATCAGTTTCTGTTTGATGGTGAATGCCATGTCACGGTTCTTATCGGAAAAGAACGGAAGATCATGAATCGAGCGATGGTTATTGCGGGGTTTCACGGCGAACCTGCGCCGTCGCGCCGTTCCTCCGGTATGACCAGCAGCAGAAAAACCATTCCCACCACCATAAACATCCGGAACGCCGGCTCCTGCCCGTTCCAGGCATGCGACTGCCACATCAGGAACCACTCCCCGCCGACGCTCAGGAACGCCACCAGCCACATCAAGAGGCTCACCGTCAGCCCGCCGATGGCCAGCGTCTTCGCCCCCTGAAACGCCGCCGCGGGCTTGCCCACCGCGCGCAGAAGCTTTATGACGCCGGCCCAAACCAGCAGCATTGTAACGGCCTCCCAGCAGATGACCCCGTTGTAAAACGCCGCCTGGATCCACAGCGCATGAATCGCCCGCCACATCCCGTGATTTCCCGGAAATGTCGTGTCCATCTGCAGCACGTGATGGACAAAGGCGTAATTCGACCCATAATCGGTCAGATTATTCAGGACCACCAGCGTGTAGAAGAACGCCACGGCGGCCACCAGCAGCGTTTTCGAGAGCCGCAGGATCATCGCTTCCCCTCGGACGCAAAACTCTGGAAATACGCAGTCAGCGCTGCGATCGTCGCGGCGTCGTACTCTGGATTCGCCGGCATGTTTGCCTCCGGGTTCACGGAATTGGGCCGAAGCACATACTTCCCAAACGCCGACGGATTCCCCTGCGCGATCAGCGCCATCTGTGGCCAGCCAAACGGCGACTTGGTTCCGCCAACGTCTCCTTCGCGATGACAGCGCAGGCAGTTCTGCTGCGCGACGCGGTAGCCCGCCATCGCCGGCGAGGCCGCTGCACCACTCGGCCTTAGTTCCTCCAGCACCGTCGCCTCGTCGAAGAACTTCAGTCCCACCACGCCATACGGAATCTGCGCCTCATCCGCGTGCGCGAGCACATGAAACGCCGCCTTGAAAGAGGGATGTGAGATCAGGAACGGCGGGTAACTCTCGCCTTCGGGACCACGCGGCCATCTCGACGGTTCCGCTCCGCCAATGCGAAGCACCAGAAAAGGATGATGCGACGCTCGATACTCCACGGTGTAGTGTCCCTCGTAGCCATCGTCGCAAATCGCGGCGATCAACTGCTTGCCGCCGTCGGCCCCCAGCGCGCTCACCAGCTCATCAAGAGAAACACCGCTCAACCTTACCGGTCCGGAAAAATTTGAGTCGTCCCTGACCGTGAACGAAACCTGCGGCAAACGGCTCAGATCCTCGTACCGAACAAACCGCTTCGCTCCCTGGGGGATTCCCGGCACGTCTCCTGAAATTTCCAAATCCTGCGGAGAGCTGCGAGCGACTGACAGCGTCAGCCGCTGCGGTGCGTCCGCCGGCGCCCCCGCACCGATAAGCGCTGCGCAAAGTAGAAGAATTCCCGATCGCATGCCGCTTATCGTAAACGACAGTCGCCGCTCTTCTAAGGAAAATCTCAGCGTGATAGAGTCTCCGGAATGACGCCCGAGCAGACTCCGGAAGAGCGCCTCGTCGCCCTCGGCCTTGTCCTTCCGCCGCCACCCGCGCCCGGCGGCAATTACCTGCCCGCGAAGCAAGCGGGACCTCTGCTGTTCCTCGCCGGCGTCATCTCATCGGACGAGAACGGCGTACTCACCGGTAAAGTCGGGGACGACCGGTCCCTCGACGAAGGGCGCCACGCCGCTCGCCGTTGCGCGCTCACCCAGCTTGCTGTGATCCGCCAGGCGCTCGGCACAATCGACGAGGTCGAGCACATCGTCAGCGTCAATGGCTACGTCAACACCGTCGCGGGCTTTCCCGATTCCCCCCAGGTGATCAACGGCGCTTCCGACCTGCTCGTCCAGGTCTTCGGCGAAGCCGGACGCCACGCCCGCGCCGCCATCGGCGTTACCGCTCTGCCCCGCCACGCCATGGTCGAACTCCAGATGGTTGTCTCGGTGCGATGACGGAACACCCACTCGATGCCGCCTCCACCCACGCGCGCTGGAATCGCGCTCTTCCTCCTCGCCTCGAAATCGACTCCGGCGACATTGTCCATTTCGAGTGCCTCGAAGCCGCCGGGGGGCAAGTCCATCCCGGCATCTCGCTCGACGAACTTTCCGGCATCGATCGTGGCCGCATCCACTCCCTCACCGGCCCTGTCCTGGTTCGCGGCGCGAAACCAGGCGATGTCCTCGAAATCGAAGTCCTCGACCTGACCCATCACGGCTGGGGATATTCCACCGTCGTGGAAGGCCTCGGCTTTCTCAAGGATCGTTTCCGTCAGCCGTACCTTTTCCATTGGGACCTCCTTCCGCACGAAACGCGCTCTCTGGCACCAGCTGTCGTGCCTCTTCGTCCGTTTTGCGGGGTGATGGGCGTCGCCCCCAGGATCGAGGGCGAATTCCGCACCCGTCCACCCGGCCCGTTCGGCGGCAATATGGATGTCCGCGAGCTCTCGGCCGGCGCACGCCTCTATCTCCCTGTCTTCAGCCCCGGCGCGCTTTTTTCCTGCGGAGACGGCCACGCTGCCCAGGGAGACGGCGAGGTCTGCATCAACGGCATCGAATGCCCCCTCGATGCCACTCTGCGCTTTCACCTGCATCCCGGCAACACGATCTCCGGCCCGCTCATCGAATCCGCCCAGCCGCGTTCCATCGCATCCGATTCCTGGATTGTCGTCGAATCCGACGCAGACCCGCTGCGCGCCGCCCGTAACGCAACCTCCCGCATGGTCGATCTGCTCGTCCGCCTTTGGGGCTTCTCGGAAATCCACGCTTACATCCTGTGCAGTGTCGCCATGCACCTGCGCCTCAGCCAGGTCGTAAACGAGCCCATGATCACCGTGAGCGCAGCCATCGCGAAAAGCATTCTTCCTGAAAGGCGTCTCTTCTGATGCTCATCAACGATCCCGCTATCGTCAGCGAACTCTCCGAGCTCTATCGCCGCTACGAAACCGCCCTCGTTTCCAACGACGTCGAAAGGCTGATCGCCATGTTCTGGACCTCGCCGCACACGGTCCGCTTCGGCGCCACCGAGAATCTCCACGGAATCGAAGAGATCGTCGCATTCCGCAAAGGACGCTCGCCCGCCAACCTCGCCCGCGCCATCGACCGCCTCGACATCCTCACCTTCGGCGACGACTTCGCTGAAATCACCGTCGAATTCTCTCGACTCACCCCTGGTGGCATTGCTCACGGCCGCCAGAGTCAAACCTGGGTTCGCCTGCCGGAAGGTTGGCGCATCGTCGCTGCCCATGTTTCTTTACTCCCCGCCAACAAGACATAAGCAGGATTTATTTCCCGCATCAGGTTTCCCAATCATCCTCATATTTTTTCTTTAGCCTGAACTCCACCTGGGCTATGCTCTCCTCAAAGTCCCTGTCGACTCGGCTCCCCAGTTCTCGCAGCCGCTCTTGTCTCAACAACCGATTTGAAGACTGCACCACGCAGCCCACCGCTCCACATTTCAGGCGCGGCCAAGGACTTTTTCTACAACTTTTGAGGAGGCTCACTGATGTCCAGGAGATTCGCTCCAGCTCTTTGCGTTTTCGTCGCAGCCTGCTTTACCCTACCCCTCGCAGTTCACGCTCAGCAGACCCTCGGCGGCATCACCGGCCAGGTCACGGACGCCTCGGGAGGCGCGGTTTCCGCCGCAACGGTCACGGTCGTAAACGATCAAACCACCTTGACCCACACGACGAAAAGCAATGCCAGTGGCGAGTATGAATTCGTGCAGCTGCCTATTGGCACCTACACCGTCAGCTTTATGGTGCAGGGCTATGAGACTCAGAAATTCCCCTCCATTCTCGTCCAGGCCGATCGCACCGCCACCGTCAATGCTGTCCTCAAAATCGGCCAGATCAGTGAGTCCGTTACTGTCGAGGCCTCACCGCTGCTCAATACCGTCGACACCACCAACGGCTATGTTCTCGACAAAGCGCAGATCGACACCATCCCTCTGCCCACCGGCAGCTTCACCGGCCTCGCCATTCTTTCCCCAGGCGTTAACGCCGAGCTCCCCGGCGGCACCGGATCGAACAGCGGTCTCGGTAATGCGCCTATCTGGGCCAACGGCCAGCGCGATACCTCGAATGCCTTCCTGCTGAATGGAGTGGATTCCAGCAACCTCTTCAACGGTAAAAGCACCAGTCAGGTGGAGTCAGCGCGCGTCGTGAATAATACCGGCGGCAGCGCCAGCAGCGGCACCACCAGCGCCGGTGTCGAGCCCAGCGCTTCCTCGGTGTATCTCTCCATCGGAAATTCCATCCCCACCCCCGCCCCGGAAACCCTCTCTGAGGTCCGCGTCAACGCTTCCATGTACGACGCTCAGCAGGGATCGGCCAGCGGCGCCCACATCGACATGAGCACCGGCTCCGGCAGCAACGCTATGCACGGCAGCCTCTACGGCCATCGCGGCACCAACTGGATCAACGCCGCGCCCTTCTTCTTCAAAAACAACAGCGGCATCCCGGAGGAATACCGAAATCCAGAGCTACACCGTTACATTGCTGGCGGCACAGCGGGCGGACCTATCGTCAAGGACAAGCTCTTCTACTTCCTCGGCTATCAGCACCTCCATATCTCCGATCAGGAAACAGGAGATAATCTGATCGCCGTCCCCCCAGGCCTCAGCGATACCAATCGAACGCCCGCAGGATTGGCCACGATTGTCGATAACAACTACGGAGCTATTAGTCAACTGTATGGCTACACCGTCGGCGCTTCAGACTGGGCTGCCAATCCCGTCGGGCTTGCCCTTTTCCAGGCTAAGCTCCCCAACGGACAGTGGCTCATTCCCAACGACAACGGCCACGTCCCCGACGCTCTCTCACCCTCGAATGCCTTTGAGACCGGCACATCCTACTTCACCGCTGACCAGGCCGTCGGCGATCTGGACTGGAACGCCTCGACAAAAGACCTGGTAAGTTTCAAGTACTACTACCAGCACGATCCCAACAGCTCGCCGTACGGAACCTCGAGCGTGCCTGGATTCACGGAACACATGGATGCCGGATCGCAGGTGGCTTCCATCAATAACATCCAGACCCTAAGCCCCAGCTTCAGTCTCACCGAAACCCTGGGTGTTCTACGCGAAAAGGCCTACAGCACCAACGACCAGCTCTGGGCGCCCGGCCAGGCCGGATCCCCGCTCGCCGCCATGACCTCTGCCTTCGGCTCCTATTTCCCAGGCATCACCATTGTCGACACTCTCGGCGACTACGGCTTCGGCCTCGGGCTTCCGGCGGTAGGTCTGAACATCGGACCCGGCTCCGGAAACCAGGGAGCCTTTACCGGCGTCTTCCAGAATCGCATCGAACCGTCAGCAACCGCCATATGGACGAAGGGACCGCATTCCATTGCCTTTGGCGGAAGCTGGGCCTATTCGCAGCTCAACATCCGCGACCTGCGCACAGGCAAGGGCGCGGTCGCAACTCCCGATTTCTCCACCTTTGCGATGAACTGGGTAACACCCTACTCGACTAATGGATTTGTCGCCACCGACTTCCTCCAGGGCGACGCCAACCGCTATTACCGCGCCAATCAGACCGGGCTCTTCCTGCAGGATAAGTACCAGGTGCGCGCCAACCTCAGCATCACCGCCGGCCTTCGCTATGACTGGAACGGAGGCCTAACCGAGAAATACGGGCGCATCTATAACTTCGACCCTTCTGCTTATAGTTACAACGCCGGCTCCGATACCATTAGCGACCCTGGCTTTATTATTGCCGGCAATAACATGAACGGAACGAAGGGCGTCAGTAACACCACGCTGACCGGCAGGCAGTGGGGCATCGCGCCACGTCTCGGCTTCGCGTGGCAACCATCCACATTCAAGGATAAATTCGTCGTCCGCGGCGGCACCGGCTTCTACTATGACCGCGGTGAACTCTATACCTACTTCTCGCCAGGCTACGCTGCCGGTGAGGTGGCGGGCGGCCCCTTCGGCGTCAGCCAGACTCCCCCGTTTGTCACCGCGCAAAGCTGCCCCTACAGCGCATCGCCTTATGGCAATACCAGCTTCCTCTACCTCTATTACATTCCCATCTGCGGTCTCAGTCCTTTTACTCCCGCCGACGGCAGCACCCTGGCCTACAATCTTGCTCAACCCTGGGGTCCCGCCCCCCTGGCTCCCCCATCCAATCCAAGCGCCGCGGAACTGGTCAACTTCTTGCCCAATGCTTCCGGCATTATCGCCGGTGCCCAGCCCTTTACTTTGGGCGACTACAACCGCGCCAATAAGCTGCCCTACTCGATTAACTTCACTCTCGACCTGGAGTGGCAGCCTCGCAACGACCTGATGATCGACCTCGGTTACGTCGGCAATCTCGGACGCCACCAGGTCATTCCTCTGCCCTTCAACCAGGCCCAGCTCGCCACTTCCGGCAGCCCCACACATCCCGGCGGGACCGCAACGCAGGACTTCAGTTACGGTTATACGGTTTATGATCCCACCACTTTCTTCCCCATTTGCGTGAACAACGATCCTAACTGCGCCTATGGTCCGATGCAGCAGAACTACGAAGGCGGCAACGTCGATCTTCGCGTTCCTTACCTCGGTTACTCTTCTGAGTCCGAATCTTATACGGCTGCCGGTATCTCCTCCTACAACGCCTTGCAGGCGCACGTGGAAAAACGGCTCAGCAGAGGCGTTCAGACCGGGCTTTCTTACACTTTCTCGCACGCCACCGATGAACAGAGCGCCCTCGGCCTCTTTTACAACGGTAATAACCCCAACAATCTGCGCAGCGGCTACGGATCGGCCGACTTCGACCGCAAACACGTGCTGAACTTCACCTACGGCTTCGTTCTGCCGAAGTTTTACAACGAGAGTTCCCTCTCCGGCAAAGTCTTCGATGACTGGTCGCTCACCGGGATAGCTGTCGTCCAGAGCGGCCAGCCTTACAGCATTATAGATTTCTCCGGCGCGGTGGGCAGCCTCTACTACAGCACTTTCGACGGCATCACCAACCCCATCGTTCCCCTCGCTCCCGGCTGTAACGCCAAGACCGCCCTTACCGGCCATTCCGGGGCCTTCTATAACAACACAACGGGTGGAGGCGCAGCTCTCAAAGCATCCTGCTTCACGCTGCCGCTCGTCTCCCCGGGCACCGATGGTGTACCCGCTGGAGATAACTTCGAAACCGCCTTTACCTCCGGCCAGCGCAATATCTTCCGGCAATCCTTCCAAAAGCGCGCTGACGCCTCCCTGGTTAAGTCGGTTCAGTTCGGTGACCGGTATGCCCTGCGCTACACCTTCGATGTCTACAACGTCAGCAACACCACCAGCTTCGACATACCCACCGACGAAGTCACTCAGAACGCCGGCTACAATAACGCGCCGAACACTGCCAGTTCCTATAGCCAGGTGGCTCCTACTCCGCAGCAGTGCCAGTCGAACAGCGCGCCCGCAAACACGTTCTATAGCTGCCCGACCGGGCTGGGCGTGGTTAAACACACCATCGGCAGCCCCCGTCAGATTCAGATGTCTCTCCACCTCAATTTCTGAGCATCTGATCTATACAAGAAAGGCGGCCTTCGGGCCGCCTTTCCTTTTGCCCGCAGCTGAACCCTACTCGCTCACGACGACCTGAAGATGAGTTATCGGTGCGTCGGCAAACCTGGCCTGCAACTCGCTCGCCGTCGTGAAAATCTTGCCCTCAACATGCCTGGCGGAAAACTCCACCGCCAGCGTCTTATCGCTGAAGGGGTACGGCTGCAGCCGAAACCGCCGTCCACCGAGAGGCTCGACGCGCACCTCCGCATACCCTCCATCCCGCAAGGGCAGCGGATGTAACAACGTCGCCGGCCCCAAAAAACCCACGCAACTCAGCAGCGAAAGATTATCCGTCGCCTGCAACAGCCTGAAATGATCGCGGATGCGCGTCTCGCTCTTCTCTTCTTCAGAGAATCCTTCATTCGATCGCACCCGTCGCAGCAATTCGCCCTGAAATTTGCTCTGCTCCACAAGAAACCGATCCAGCAAAGGTAACTGCTCAGGACGAATCGTCGACCGGTCCGCCCGCTCGGTCAACAAATTGTAAGTATGCATAGACACCAGCAATCCCGCGTAGGCGTCCTCGTCCGCCATCAGCCGCACAGCTCGATCCCTCACCGCGAGGTAGTCTTCCAGGTCAATCTCCTCAAATGCCGAATATTTCCCGACCAACTCCGTAGAAAATGCCGACGGCTTCCCCTCCCTCGTAATCTGCGGCATCGCGTCCCGACCCGTCCAGCCGTCATCGTGGCACCGAATGCCCAGCAGCACATTCCTCCTTGGTTCCGGAGGCAGAAACCGGTCGTTCCCCCAGGCTTCGGCAAATGCTCCCGCCAGCCGCGCATGGTCGGGATGTGTAACCAGCCACCATCCAGTCTCCGATTCCAGCCTGAGCATGATCCCCCGTCCTTACTCTTCTTCCACCTTCAGCTTTGATTCGTGCCAGTGATGCAGGAAATACCATTCCACAAACATCACCACAAAGAAAAACGAGAAACCCAGCACCGTCGCAGCGATCACAAGAGCGAACAGATACGCTGTCTGCAATTGGGCACTCGCGTACAGGATGGAATACCCCAGTCCTCCCTCGCCCACGCGGCTCGACCCCGCAAACAGTTCTCCCGTAATGGCCCCGATCACAGAAATCCCCGCCGAAATCCTGATCCCCACAAACAGATTGGGCATTGCATGCGGCAGTCGCAGCTTGAAGAGTATTTGCGCCGGTGACGCTTTATGCATCAGGAACAGATCAATCAGATTCCGGTCCACGCTGATCAATCCCTGCGTTGTGTTCGCAATAATCGGCGCAAGGCAAATGATGAACGCCACCACCGTCACTGCCCACGTCCCCGATCCCACCCACATCAGGATCAGCGGCGCGACCGCGATGATCGGCACCGTCTGCAGCAGGATCGTGTAGGGATAGAGCATGCGCCGCAGCCACGCGGACTGCGCGAACACCAGAGCAACCGCGACTCCTGCGACGATGCTCATCGCCAGCCCGCCGCCCGCGGCTTCAGCGGTAATCAGCAGCGAATCCGCCAGCGGCGCGAACCTCGTGCAGATCGTCTCCGCCACCTGCCACGGCGCAGGCAACATGTACGGTGGGATGTGAAAGCTCCACACTAGCGCCTGCCAAAGCGCAACCAGTACAGCAAACACGGCCAGGGCATTCAGCGTGGTGATTAAATGCCGCCTCATGCGCTGTGCGTCTCCCGCAAAAGTCTCGACACCCGCGATACTTCGTCTTCAAATTGTTCTGAGATTCGCGTCTCCGCCGTTCGCTCGGGCGGCAACCCCGGCTTCACCACTTCATGAATGCGCCCCGGATGCGGAGCCAGCACCACGACCCGCGAAGACAGAAACACCGCTTCTGCCACCGAGTGCGTTACAAATACGACGGTCCACCCCTGTTCCTGCTGCAAACGCAGCAGTTCTTCATTCATCCGGTCCCGCGTCATCTCGTCCAGCGCGGCAAATGGCTCGTCCATTAGCACAATGCGCGGCCTTGTCGCCAGCGCTCGCGCTATCGACACACGCATCTTCATCCCACCCGAAAGCTGCCGCGGATATAGCCCCGCGACTGCGGAGAGCCCCACCAGCGCGAGCATCTCGCTCACCTTTTGAGCGCGCACCGCCCGCGTCGCCCACTCCAACTCCAGTCCCAGGCCCACATTGCGCTCCACCGTGCGCCACGGCAAGAGCGTCGCATCCTGAAAAATGAACGAAATCATCTCCCGCGCATTCAAGGGCGTCATGCCATTCACCGTAATTTCGCCGGAACTCAACGGAGTCAGCCCGGCAATCAGGCGCAGCAGCGTCGACTTTCCGCACCCCGACGGTCCCAGGATGCTGACAAACTCTCCGCGCTCGATCGTGAGCGAGATATTCTCGAGCACCGGCGCACGCGTGCCGAATCGCTTTCCCACGCCCGCAAAAGCAATTTCAGGAACCGTATCGCTCATCGCGCACTCTCCGCGATCACCGGCAAGTACAGCGCAGAGGGATAGGCCGCCGTATGCAGAATCTGCTGTGTCGACCGCGCCCAGTTCCAATGCGATGCCTTCGACGCCGGTATCGCCGTCGAAGGATTGCGGTCGTACAGAGGAAACGCGCTGCTCGCGATTTCCAAACGCGCCCTCTCGCCCGGGAAAAATACGCACGACGTCGGATCCAGGTCGAACTCCCAGCACTGTACCGCATCGGCCTGATAGCTCTTACCCGCAAAGAGATATGAAGACCGCGCCACACCCATGCAAACAAATTGCGTTCGCCCATCCGGAAGCAACCGCACCAGCTTCGCCGTAAAATCCGCGCTGCCCGCCGATGTCGCAGCATAAAGCGCGATGCGCGGGTGACCCAAAATGTGCAGCTTCTCCCGAAGTGGCTCTCCTGTATAAACCAACACATTGTTGCCGAGTTCCGCCTCGGCCTGATCTTGCGGCCCGCTCAACGCCATGGGCCCACCCGGCGCGAACACCGGCACCTCAGGATCGTAAACAAAAACATCCCGCGGCTCGTCGCTCTGGGCAGGGCTCGCAGCCAAAACGCCATCCCCTTTGCGCGAATTCGCCTTTCCTCGACTGCGCAGAAAAAGTTCAAGTGTCGTCTGCTCGGGCCACCCTTCTGCGCTGCACCAGCGGTTCTCGCCCAACGCAAAGTGACGAATCCGGGGTTCATCGGCAAATTCTCCTGCATCCTTCATCCAATGGTTAAACCATCGCAGCAGCAGCTCGTCCGTGTCGAGCAGCGCCTCGCCACCCAGATTCTGCCCCCCGATCAGCTCTCCCCACGGGATGTGAATCCACGGTCCCGCAATCAAATATTGGTGACTCCGCGCAAACTCTGTAGCCGCCCCCTGGCTCAGCGCCAGAAATCCGTCCACGCTGCCATTCAGATACGTATCGAACCATCCCGAAACATGCAGCGCCGGCACGGCAATTTTCTCGATGTCCCGGCTCACATCGAGCCCCTCCCAATATTCTCCCGGCTGGCCATGCACCAACCAGTCGCGCACATACTCCGGCAACCCCGCATCGTTGATCGCAGGATGCTCCCCATACGGGACAAAGTTTGCCTGCGCTCGGAGATCGCTCCACGCCGCCTCCAGTGCGTCGCTCGCCGGCTTCAGTCCACGCCGCCGCGCGTCCTCGCGCAGCATCTGGATTCCCCATCCCAGCGCCGAACTCAGCCGCAGCACGCCGTTCCGGTAGAACCAACCCCGATACAAATCGCACGCCGTCATGCCCGGCGCGATGCACACCAAGCCCTGCGGCTGCTCGGCTGCAGCCAGTAATTGTGTCAGTCCCTGATACGAAAAGCCGTACATCCCGATCCGCCCGTTGCACAGCGGATGGGAATGTAACCACGCGATCGTCTCTGCCCCATCCTTTCGCTCGTTACGAAAAGGATAGAAGTCCCCTTCGGAGTCGCCGCGGCCTCGCACATCCTGGATCGCCACGTGATAACCCTGCCGAGCGAACCAGACCGGATGTGCATAGACCACGGTCGAGGCAATATCGCGACCATACGGCTGGCGCATCAGCAACGTGGGAAACGGCCCCTCGCCCGGCGGATAATAATGATCGGACACCAACCGCACCCCATCGGACATGCGGCACGTCACGCCGCGCTCCAGCCGCACGCCATCGCCGCAATCGACCGGAGCCATTGTCTAGGCTGGACCCTTCCAGCGCAGCATCGCTTCCAGCGCCTGCGCCAGCCGCTCCGCCGCCAGCTCCGCCCAGCGCGCGCCGTTCTCCGCCGTTGCTGGACGCGGATCGCCCATCACACCGCTCTCGGCGATGTCCCGCGTCAGCCACGCAAACGTGGCCGAAGCATTTTCCGGCAGCAGTGTCTCCGGCTTCTCCACATCGGCAATATAGTTCACCGTGTACGCGGCCCGGTCCACCAGCTCTGGCGTCGCGCTCAGCAAGAAGGCCGTCTCTACTTCCCCCGCGTGGAATCCGTACGCACGCTCCTGCGTGCTCAGGCCCTCAAAGTGAACACCACCCGAACCGTGGAGCGAAAACGTTCGCAGCCCGAACTCGGCGCGCAGATCGCGCGCCATCACATCCACCAGCGATGTGTTGCCGCCGTGCGTGTTGTACAACGCCAGCCTCTTAAATCCCGCAGCCGCCACGCTGGCCCCGATATCGCGCACCACCGCCATAAACGTCGCCGCGGAAACCGACAGCGTCCCCGGAAATCCCAGATGTTCGTTGCTCTTCCCGTAGCACACCGATTCCAGCGCATAGACAGGAGCGTCCGCGGGTAGCTTCTCCAATGCCTTGCCCAGCAGAAAATTGCTGATGAGCGTATCCGTCGCCAGCGGCAGGTGATGCCCGTGTTGCTCGATCGCTGCGGTTGGCAAAACCAACAGCGTCTCCTCCTTTGGCAGCGCCTCCACCTGCTTCCAGTTCAGATACGCAAACTTCCTGTTGTCGGGAATCCAGGTCTTCATCGGCTCCCCGCCAGCTCCGCGCCTTCCGGCTCGAAACTCGGCATCTTGCCCGGATTCAGCAGCCCCTTCGGATCGTACCGCCGTTTTGCACGCAGCTGCACACGGTCTTCGCGATAGCGACCGCCATCCTCCACGTTATTCACATGCGGATTCGCGACAAAGATTCCATTCTCCCGGCAAATACGGATCATTTCGCTCAACCGCTCCTCCGTCGTGAATCGCACCAGCGGAATCGCCCCTGGAACCACCCGCCCCTGCCCGTTCTTCATGAACTCCATGTGAAACAGAATCTCATTCCCAAAGCGATCTCTAAGCAAGCCCATCTGTTCGCGCACCCGCGCCGGATCGAATCCACATTGCAAATACGTGTAAGCCTCGTCATGCTTGATCGCCCACAGCGTCGTATGGTTCCACGTGTAGTCGGAAAGCAACGGTTGCGCCTTCAGTCCCGCGTAGGCCCCTGAATATGTCACCGTCCCTGTTGCTTTCTCCGCCGCCAGTCGAAAAGCGCCAAGCTGCTCCGTCGCAATCATGAAAAAGATCATGCTTTTCCCTTCTGGACAAATCGTTTTCACAGGCGAAAAGTACTGCGGAATCGGCCACTCAAAGGTCGTCACCAGCCGCTTCGCCCACGCCGCGTCACAGGCGACCCGCTCGCCGAAGTCGAACGCCTCGACGAAGCTGTCAAACGCAACCGCTGCC
>Ga0181520_10007412_pt1 | contig 16192 bp, 11 predicted proteins | sample PEATcosm2014_Bin_29_FD_132451 | JGI IMG/M metagenome (GOLD analysis project Ga0181520, IMG submission 132451) | Peatland microbial communities from MTU Mesocosm Facility, Houghton, MI, USA - PEATcosm2014_Bin02_30_metaG | ecosystem: Environmental > Terrestrial > Soil > Wetlands > Peat | place...
CAGTGAAACCCGAATTCCCCGTGCTTTGTCCATCATGAAGACCCGTCTTGAATCGGCGTAAATCGCGGTTCCGCGAACTCTCAGCCGCTGGAACGGTGTCGCGCGGGAATCGAACTGATAGAGTTCGCTCCAACTCTTCAGAGGAACGTCAAACGGATCGCGCGGCGCCGGAGCGTCCACGTCAATGATCGCGTTGCGCAACAACAGATGACCAACCTGGACCGTGCCGTTGGTGTTCCATGCCGCGAAGAGCACGCCGCGAACACGAACAAGCGCTTTCTCAAAGGCTCTCAGTTGCGACTCGGGATAAGCTCCAACCTCAATATGGAGTTTTCCCTCGGGGAGAAGAAGCACAATGCTGTGGTCGTGAACGGCTGTGATCAATCCTCGAAGCTCAACCCATTGGACATCCATGCTGCCGTTGATTAACTCCGTCCACGTGGGACGCGCTGGCGGAGGCATTTGGCCCTTGCCCAGCACGATGACGTCCTCGGCAACCACGATCGGGGCGAAATCGCCCGGGGCAGTGTACCCCACCACCTCGCACATTTGGCCGGCGAGCGGCGACGACCAAATGGACGGGGAGAGCCGAACAAAGACACCGCGAGTGTCATCCTGAACGGACATGTGGTGAAACATCGGCGGCGCGGCGCTGGTCACGACGCCCCGAATCCTAACGGGCAAATGACGGTTCGCGTCTTCCTTGGTCAGGCTCTGAATCTGGCCGGCAGCCACTAGAGTGCGAGCGGAGCCCGACTCGGGTGTGGCCCCCGCCGAATCTTCCAGAATCCTTATGTCACCGGAGGTTGCGACCGATAATTCTCCCAGGATCAGATCGCGGTTCGGAGCGATTGCGGCTCGACCGATTCCGGAAACACGAATTCGGGAATTCAGCAGGCGCGCGGGGTCCAAATCTCCGCCATCCGCCACCATGACCCAAACGGAATCCGGTTGGGATCGAAGCTCGAACTGCAATCCTCTTCCTGATCTGGAGACGAACGCCACCCGCCCTTCGACACTCATCCATCCAGGCGCTTGAGAATCGGCCACAAGCCCGTGTAAAGATGAGGCGGTTGTGGGGGCAACCTCTCTATGGCCCATCGTAGTCAATGACACTTCAGGCGTATCCAGAAAAAGCAAGCTTCCGTCGGCGGAATCCAGGCTGAACGCGTATTGTCCGTTCGTTGGAGCTAAGAAGAACCCTTTGAAACGAATTCCAAGGAGTTCGTTCTTCGGCCATGAGGTGGGACTAATGTCCGTCGTTGCCGCCGTTTTGACGGGTTCGAGCAGCGCAAAGTCCGGCACATTTAACCACCCGCCCTCGTAATAAGCCGCATTCACCCCAGCGATCATGTTCGATTCGAGCAGGACACTGCCCTTGGGCCTGACCCAAAAGCGATTTGCCATCTGGACCGAGCCATCGGGCAATCGACAGGTCAATTCCAAACCACACTCGCCGAGAAGGTTAAAGTAATCCAACTGAAAGGCGTGGAGGCCGGCGGCAAGTCTTACCTCTCCGGTGACCTTCCGGAGCGTGTGGGTCCCGTCGTTGTCGATCTCCGGAGCTTGAGTGATCTCGACTCCTATTTCTCGTCGTCGAAGGAGGCAGCGTTGGCCTTCAATGCGGATAACGTCACCGACTTTGATCGGAACTCGACGGGGTCCCAACTCAAGGAGTTCGCCGCCCGTTGTATCCGTCACGGCAACCACCCCGATCTCCGCTGAGCTTGCGGAGCAAACAAGGGCATCCAATCGGACGTCCGCGATCATGCGCGAGGAGGAGTCCAAAAGCCCGGACAACTGATGAAGATTCGTAACCAAGAGCGAGGACCCTGAAGGTTGCCGCGACGCAATGGCCGGCTGCGCCCGAATATCGAGGATGAACACCGAAACGGAGATGAATCCAACCGCTACAACCCAGCGGAGGCGAGCGACCGTAAGCGACAGAACTGCGCGGCGCATACGTTGGGAGTTTAGCGTGGAAGACACCAGGGGCAACGTTTAGATGGCGTCCCTCCCGCGCCTGAAGGAGGAACTGCGGCAGTAGTTCATTCGACTACGTTCCATTTTCAGGTGCCGCTGCCGTTGCCGGGGGCCCAGTGCCGAGAGGCGGCAGCGGAATTGACGGAGGAATCCGGTGACGCGACTGCGGCCGACTTATAACCCGGTAAAGGAATGACTAGCGCGGGCTCGGTCGTTCGCCAGTGGCTGCGTGAATGACCGCGTCAAAGGCCGGCTTGGGCTGATCGTTGCCGTCGAACAGCAGCGGGCGGCCTTGCGCGCGCCAGGAAACCCCGTCATTCGCACCCCAGAACGTGACCCCCTTCACGGATTTGTCGTGCTTTACGAACGCTCGGAAAAGGCTCGCGTACGCGTCGGCCAGCCGCCGGTTCGCGTCATCCACCAGGCCTCCCTGGGTGGTCGCGGCGTTGTTGGCGACGTCCGCCCCGGTGTTGCGCTGGCCGCCCTGCGCGCTGTTGACGTCGAGTTCGGTGATGTGAATGGGCAAACCGAGCGACTCCAGTTCCGTCAGCGCCTGGTCTTCCGCCTCGAAGCTCGGCGACGAAACGCTGACGTGGGTTTGTGAGCCAATGGCCATGACCGGGACATGTTGTTCCTGCAGTGACTTGATCAAAGTGATGAGTTTGCGGCGCTTTGCCGGGTTCTCCAGCGAATAATCGTTGTAGCGCAGGATCGCATCCGGGTCCGCTTCGTGGGCGTATTCGAAGGCCTTGGCGATGAAGTCCGGCCCAATGATTTCCAGCCAGAGGGAGTTCCGCAGGATGTTCGTGCCGCCGTCGGCGATGGCCTCGTTCACAACGTCCCAGGCCTTGATCTTGCCCTTGTAGCGGCCGACCACCGTGTGAATGTGGTCGCGCATTCGCTGCAGCAACTCCTCGCGGGAAGCGCGCGGTCCGCTAAAGCCGCCGCGACCGAAGCCGCCTCCGGGACCGCGGCCAAATCTGGCGCCGCCAGGCGCATTCGTCCCGGCCGCGTCCGTGGTACCCGCGGGCGCAGGCGCCGCGGCGTTCGTCATCCCGGGGGGCACATTGGTCCCCCGGAAGACCCGGTTGGGTGTCTGGCCGTGCCAGACCAGCGTGTGTCCAACGAGGTACATCTGGTTTCTCAAGCCGAAGCTCACGAAGGCGTCAGCCGGGCCGAAATTATAGCCATCGGCGCCTTCCCGCGGATGGATGAGGGCCCACTTCAGGTCGTTCTCCGGGGAAATCTGGCTGAACTGCTCCTTGACAAGAGCGATGTCTTTATCGACCAGTTCCAAGGTCCGGTTGACGTTGTCAGCCCGGACCGCAGTGCCAGTCGCGATGGTGCGGTTGATGGCAACGCCTACAAAGAAATGGTCTTTGTAGGCGTCCTTGAGGGTGGGCGTGTCGGCGGAGTGGGCCGCCGCGCCAGTGGCAAGCAGCATCGTTGTGAGCAAGGCGGTGTGCGGGCGGAGGTTCAGTCGTTTAGTCTTCATCACGCGGTTTACACCCGATAGTGCTTTCGTATCGGAGAAACCACAATACGACATTTGTCATATCTCGATCCATTCCAGGTCTTGCCAGTTTTCCGGGGAACATGATGACCGCCCACGATCCGGTGAAGCATTATCCTGTGCAAATCGCCCTCCCGAACGCACCGACCCTCGTTTGGCTGATTTCTACGAGTCCAGGCTCTCAGCGGAGACCGGGGCTGAAAGCGGTGTCGATGCTGAGCGGCCTGCAGGCTTCCGGTTGTAGGCCATGAAGTAGAGCACGGGCACCGCCATTCGGCTGATGAGCAGCGAGGCGATCTCACCTGCCATCAGCGAGATGGCCAAGCCTTGAAAAATCGGGTCGGCGAGAATTACACTGGCCCCCACGACCACCGCCAACGCGGTCAGGAGCATGGGACGGAACCGGACCGCGCCGGCATCCACGACGGCCTGATCGAGCGGCATCCCTTCGGCGAGGCGCTGTTCAATGAAATCCACCAGAATGATCGAGTTGCGCACCACAATGCCGGCGCCCGCCATGAACCCGATCATCGAGGTGGCGGTGAAAAACGCCCCCATGAGGCCGTGGGCCGGGAGGATGCCCACGAGCGAGAACGGGATCGCCGCCATAACGACCAATGGGGTGAGAAAAGACCGGAACCAACCCACCAATAGGATAAAAATCAGGACCAGGACCGCGGCAAAGGCCGTGCCGAGATCCCGAAAGACCTCTATGGTGATGTGCCATTCGCCGTCCCACTTGATCGCCGGTTGGTCGTCGCTAAACGGTTGGGCGGCGTTCAGGATTTTAAGCGGGGCGCCAGTCCCTCCAAACTCACGGGTGTCGAGGGCCCGAAGCGCCTCGTTCATTTTCAGAATCGCGTAAACCGGGCTCTCCACCAACCCGGCGACGTCGCCGATGACATAGGTCACCGGCATGAGATTCTTGTGGTAGATGCTCTTGTCCACATTGGCCGGCTCGACCTTGACCAGTTCACGCAGCGGCACCAGGGGCGCCGAGGGGTTGCCGGCCGAGCGCACTCTCAGGGCCAGCAGTTCTTCCGGCGTCGTCCGACTGGCGCGCGGGAGTTGCAGAACCAGGTCCACGTCTTCCTTGTCGCGCGGCGCGTGGAGCAAATCGACCGCTTCTCCGCCCACTGCGATCCGCAAGGTTTCTGAGATCGTTTCCGCGCTGATGCCGTTGAGCGCCGCCTTTTCCTTGTCGATGGCAAAGCGGGCTTGAGGCTGGTCCGCCTCGATATACCAATCGGTGTCCACCACGCCTTTGGTGTGGTGGAAAACATCAATCGCCTTGCGCGCCAGTGCCAGGCGACTCTCCTCGTTGGGGCCGTAGATTTCCGCGACCAGGGTCTGCAGCACAGGCGGGCCGGGTGGGACCTCGGCCACGGCGACGCGCGCGCCATATTTGGCGGCGATGGAGGCGACGCGCGGGCGCACCCGCTTGGCGATGTCGTGGCTCTGGGCCTTGCGCTCATTCTTTGGCACGAGATTGACCTGCACGTCAGCGATGTGAGCGCCCCGGCGCATGAAATAGTGCCGGACCAGGCCGTTGAAGTTGAAGGGCGCGGCGACACCTGCATAGACTTGGTAGTCCGTGACCTCAGGCTCAACCCGCACTGCGGCCGCAATTTCCCGGGCCGCCTGCGCGGTGCGCTCGAGGGCGCTGCCTTCGGGCATATTGAGAATGATCTGGAACTCGCTCTTGTTGTCGAACGGCAGCATCTTCACTTTTACGAAGCCAATGCCCACCAGGACCATCGCGGCCATCAGCAGGCCCACAATGCCGGCCAGAAAGGCATACCGCCAGGCTCGGTGGGCCAGGAGCGGGCCCATGAATCGGCGATAGAACCGCGTGAAAAAGTCTTCCGGGTGAGCTGAATGAGCGGCGACCGGGCCGCCGGCTTGAGCCACACGCGCCGTGAGCGAGGAGTACTTTTTACCCCAATGCAAAACCCGGATCGAGGCCCAGGGGGTTACGATGAACGCGATCGCCAGCGAGAACGCCATGGCGGCGCTGGAGCCGATCGGAATGGGGCGCATGTAAGGGCCCATCAATCCACCCACGAACGCCATGGGCAAGACGGCCGCGATCACCGCGAAGGTGGCGAGGATCGTCGGATTACCCACTTCGTTCACCGCCTCCACGGCAATCGCGGACCACTTTCGGCCTCGGTTTTGGGGCAGGTGGAAATGCCGGACGATGTTCTCGACGACGACGATGGCGTCATCGACCAGGATGCCGATCGAGAAGATCAGCGCGAACAGGGTGATTCGATTCAGGGTGTAGCCGTGGAGATAAAAGACCAGCAACGTCAAGGCCAGCGTCGCTGGGATCGCGATCGCCACGATTACCGACTCGCGCCAACCCAGCGCCAGGAGTATCAGGACGGAAACGCCGAAGACCGCGATGCCCATGTGGAGGAGCAGTTCGTTCGACTTCTCGGACGCTGTTTCGCCGTAATTGCGCGTGATGGAGATCTGCACGTCGGCTGGGATGATCCGCCCCTTGAGCGTCTCCACTTTTCCGAGGACTTGGCCGGCGACCGAAATCGCATTCGCGCCCGGGCGCTTGGCGATAGTGAGAGTGACGGCGGGTTGTTCGCCGGGCGTGGCCGAGCGCCCCGCGCCCGAGCCGAAGAAAACGTACTGAGCGGGTTCCTCGGCCCCGTCGTTGATTTCCGCCACCTCGCGCAGGTAAACCGGCCGGCCGCCGAAGACGCCGACCACCACGCTGCCCGCCTCCCGCGCGTTGGCCAGAAAACCTCCGGTCTGGACGATGGTCTCGCGGTTGTTGCTGGTCAGGGCGCCGGCGATGACCTGCCGATTCGCCTGGGTGAGCATGGGCACGATGTCCGCCACGCTCAGGTTCCGCGACGCGAGCCTCGTCGGGTCCAACAGCACACGCAACTGCCGCCGGGCCCCGCCAATGATCGTGGTCTCGGCGACCAACGGGACCTGTTTTACCGAATCGTCCACCTGGGCGACCAACCGCCGTAGCGCCAGGTGGTCGTAATGCTCGCTATGGAAGGTGAGGGTGAGGATTGGCACGTCGTCAATCGACTTGGGTTTGATGAGCGGAAAAGAGACGCCCCGCGGAATGCGGTCGAAGTTGGACTGCAGCTTTTGGTTGAGCTTGACCAGGCTCTTTTCCACGTCCTCACCGACCTTAAACCGAACGATGGCCAGCCCCTCTCCCGGACGGGAGGTGGAGTAGATATATTCGACACCGGGGATTTCCCACAACAGCTTCTCCATCGGCCGGGTGGCGCGCTCCTCGACTTCCTTGGCGCTGAACCCCGGCATCGACACCAGCACGTCGATCATGGGGACTTGAATCTGCGGCTCTGCTTCCCGAGGCAGCAGGATGATCGCCGCCGCGCCGAGGAGGATCGAAGTAATGACGACCAGCGGCGTCAGTTTCGAGTCGATGAAGGCGCGGGCAATGCGTCCGGCAACGCCGATTTCCGGGCTTGGACGGTTGGAAGGTGCGCCAAACATCACTTCGCCTCTACAGGTTGTCCGTCCACCAGAAGCGCGGCGCCACCCACCACGACCGCTTCGCCAGGCTCCAAGCCGGCAAGGATTTCGACTTCATCACCGACTTTCCGGCCGGTTTTCACCAAATGCAGTTGGGCGCGCTGGTTGCTGACCACGAATAGGATCTCCAGTTGACCCCGCGCAACGACCGCAGACCCCGGCACGCGCACGCAACTGCTCTCTCCTATCGGGACGACCAGCCGCGCAAACTGGCCGGATTTCAGGCTCGCAGCCTGGGGTAAATCGAGTTTGACTCGGAAGGTGCGGCTGGCGGGGTCGGCGGTGGGCGCAATTTCCGCCACGGTACCGGTCAGCTCCTCTTTCAGGGAATCAAAGCGGATGCCCAGCCGGGCGTCTCGTTGAACGCGCGAAGCGATGCCTCAGGGACGTCGGCCTCTAATTGAAGCAAGGCCGGGTTTTCAATATCGATTAACGGCTTCCCCGGAGCGGCGAGGTCGCCCGCGTCCGCCCATTTTTTCGTCACCACGCCGTCGAAGGGCGCCAGGATTTCGACGTAGCCCATCATCGCTTGCGCCTCGGCCAGGGCGGCCTTGGCGACTTGGTAGCGCGATTCGGCGGCGTCGTAATCCGAGCGCGTGGCGGCTTGCTGGGCGAAAAGCCCGGAGGTCCGCTTCCAGTCACGCTCGGCTTGTTGCAGGCCGGCTTGGGCCTGGTCAAGCCGCGCCTTGATTTCGGCCGCGTCCAGGTGGGCGACCAACTGCCCTGCCTTGACGGGTTGTCCAAGCAGGATCGGCATTTTGTCAATACGCCCGCTCAGCTTGGCTTCCAGGGTGGCATGCTGTTTGGCCCGGACGGTGCCGACCACCTCTTCCGTGCTGGTCTGCGGTGTGCTCTCCGCCGCGCGGACCTGGACTTGAGCCACGGACAACCCGGGCTGTGCGAAGGGATGGGTTTCGACTTTGCGGCCGCAGCCTGAGAGCAGGAGAACCGTTCCCGCGAAGGCAGAGAGGATTTTCATTTCTGTTTCGAGTCTGACCTGGGGTCCAATTGGGGCAAGGCGAGAGCCTTGCGAAAGGCGGCGATGGCGATGTGCCGATCCGCCTCGGCTTCGGCGCGACGGACCCGGGCTGCAACCAGGGCGGTCTCCGAGTCGATGAGTTGCGTGGAGAGCGCCGCGCCTTGCTCGAAACGGGCGCGCGTCAGGCCGGCGCTTTCTGAGGCTTGGGCCACTGCCTGTTCGGTTACGTCGAGCCGTTCGTAGGCGGTCTTGAGGTCCAACCGCGCCTGCTCGACCTCCAGGTCCAGGGCGAGGCGGAGCTTTCGTTGCTCTTCCTGAGCAGACTCCAAATTCGCGCGGGCTTCCCGTACTTTGGCACGCGTCAGGTTGCCATCCCAGACGTCCCACTGGAGCAGCGCGCCCGCGGTGTAGCTGGCGCCTCCGCTGTCGAACCTGGACCCGTAATCGTAGTCGGCGCCGGCGAAGGCGCCGAGGCGGGGCAAGTAACCGCTTTTCGCGGCGCGGACTTGCTCCTCGGCCGCGCGTTCGCGCTGCCGGGCGGCCGCTAGTTCAGCGCGCCGGGAGAAATCGCCCGTGTCAGGGGCAGCCGCGCTCGGAGGGCTGTCCGCCACCTCGAAGTCGCCTGCCTCAATGCCCAGGAGGTTGCGCAGGGCACGGTTGGCCAAGGCATTGGCATTGCGGGCGCGAACGAGGTCCTCGCGGGCCTGCGCCAACCGAACTTCCAGGTCGAGCACGTCGCTTTTTAGGAGAGTGCCGCCTTCGAGGCGCTTCTGGGCGATGCCAAGGTTGGTCACGAAGGAGTTGACCGCCCCTTCAGCCGCGACAATGAATTGGCGGGTCTTGAGGATCGTGTAATACCCGCGCGCGACCTCGAACCCGAGGGCGTTTCGGACCGCTCCATTCTCTTGCCGGGCGGCCTCGGTGTTGGCTTTCGCGGCTTCGCGACCGGCCTTGATTTTGCCTCCCGCGTAAAGCGGGAGGGTGACCAAACCCCGCGTGTTGAGATCGTCCATGTCGGGCACATCGTTGAAGTTGAGGCCCGCGCTCGGATACGCGCGCTGGTTGAGGATGCTGCCGAAGACCATCATCGGGTTATCTGTACGGGTGTAACTGGACTGGAACTGCAGACGAGGCCAAACGGCCGCATTGGCCTGTTCCAACCCGGCCTGGGCGGCCGCGATGCGCTGGCGAGCGATGCGCGCATCGGGGTTGTGGTTCAAAGCCTGCTCCAACGCGCGCTCGAGTGTCCAAGGCTCCGCGCCGAGCGCTGCTACGGCCCACGCGACCCACAGCCCGAAGATGACCGGCCACCTGCTCATTTCGAGCAGCAGGTTCCGCGAGTCTTCTCGGGCGCACAACACGAACCGCCAACGCCCGCCTTTTTGAGGACGATCTCCAAGGGGCAGAAGTTCGTGAAAGAGGATTGGAGCAGGTTGAAACCAACGAAGGCTGTGAACCACAGCCAGTTCGGGTTATGATAATGCGCCAGCAACAGGCTGATGAGAATGAAAGTTCCGGCGAACCGGCGGATGATGAGTTGCGTCTTCATAGCAGAGGATTGTTTTTGGCATTCAGGGTTCAGTGAAAACTGCCCGCCACCAGGGCCCCGACGGTCATGCCGTAAAGGGTGCTGATGAACGGATTGCTGGTCAACGGACAAGTTCCCGTCGAGCAGCCGACGAATTTGTAGTAGGCAAAGCCCAGGCCTCCACCCACGACGGCACCGACAACAATGCGTATAATCATCGGCTTTGGTCTCTTCATCGCGGCGAAGTTGCCGGAGCCTGTGGAGTTGCGGCAGCGGCGCCTTCGAGCCAGGACTTCAAAGCCTTCGGTGATGCCAAGCCCACCAACGCGTTGATCTGCTGCCCGCCACGGAACAAGACCAAGGTCAGCGCGCAAAACCTCGGCTTCAAAAGTGTGCTCGGACAATTCGGTCATGCTTTCCATATTCTCCATATCTCAATCACTGCTAGAACCGAGCCGCGAACGGGAGAAAGGTTACACGCCGATCTTCCGGGCTTTGGCGCGAAGGGCAGCACTTGGACCGACTTGTCCAAGGCCATCACGCCGGTGGCCGCTTCGTTCAAGTGGATGCCCGTCTGGCTGGCCGTCGTTTCCACTTATGTCTTGGGTGTTCTTCGGTGGAGTGCATCCACCCATTGTCCACCCTTAGGAAACGGCGTGCCACGACCCGTGTTTCAAATCTCACTTCACTCTGTGACCTATGCCTGATGAACCGAGAATCGGAGAAGAATTGAAAAAATGCGGCAGGAGTACAAACCGTTGCTGCCAGTGGAAAAAAGCTGATCGCCTGGAGTTTGGGGATCGGCCTGACGCTGTTGCTAATCCTCTAATGCGTGAGCAAACTCCTACCGGACGGCCATCGGCCGTTATGAGCCTCTGATTTGTGAGCCCCATTTTGACGGAATGACTGTAGGCGCGCATAGCATAGGCGCAACTGAAACGTTAGGGTGCCTTACAATGCAAAAGGAGACCTCCAGACCGGACTTGCCCAAGAAAGCCATCGAGCCGATTACGGCCGGGTTATCGCGCCATCACTTCTCGACCGGCTTGCCAGCCTTGGCCCAAGCCCTGAACCCCCCGGGGAGATTGTAGAGTTGGGAAAAACCAAGACGGCCGAGCGTTTCGCAAGCTTTTACACTCCGCCCCCCGGCGGCGCAATGCACCAGGTACGTCTTGCTTTTGTCGAGCGCGGCGGCCTTCTCGGCAAAGTCGGGCGCGGTGACATCGAGATTCAGTGCCCCCGAAAGATGACCGGATTCAAATTCTCTCGCTGTCCGCACGTCCAGAATGATGTTCGCCTTGTCTGCCGTCATTTGGGCGAATTCATCGACGGTGAGGTTCTTGAAGCCGGCAGAGTTCACGGTGGATGGGGCAGGCCCAGTATGCCGCCGCAGCTTTGGCAGGACTTCCGGCGGACCTCCTCCAAAGTACCCGGTTTCCTGGAAAACGGTTTCGCCCGCCGGGTTGAGCAGCACGAGAGTGGGAAAACCTTCCCCCCGTTCCTGGCTGAGATTAAACTGCGCCTTCAACGCGGTATTGGCCCGCTTCAATTCGTCACTCTGCTTGGTTTTTTCAGGGAAGTCCACGTCCACCAGGATGAGCGATTGGCGGGCATACTGGGCAAATTCGGGCGAGTCGATCACCTGTCGCCGCATTTGCACGCAAGGCGGACACCAATCGGAGCCGTGGAAAAAGAGCAGGATTGACTTTCCTTCAGCCCTTGCCTGGGCCTTTGCCTGGTGAAAGTCAGTGAGCCAACTCGGGGCCGGCTGAGGCGACTCCCGTGTTTGAGGTGCGGACAGAACCGGCCCAACTTTACTCGAGGTCGGAGGCACTGGGTTTCGACTGTCCTGAGCCATCAGCGCGGCCGCGAGCAGCGTTGCGGAGATGACCCCGCCGATTTGAAACAGGTTCATCATCTTTGGTCGTTTGCTGTCGCGCAGAGTGCCATTTTTCCCTACAGTCCTACCCCACATCCGCCGGACGATCAACCTGTTTCAGGGTTGGTGCTGCCCGCCCTACTCCGCTTTGGCTGGCGGCACGGGTGGGGGTTGACGGGCAGGCTGATTGTGCCAGGCCATTCCGTAAAGGAGGGCCAATGCGAAAATTGTAACAACGTTACGGTCTCGGAGATTGACCATCCCTGGCGGATAGGGCCAACTACCGCCATGCGCAACATACTTTCCTCGTGTCGGGTTCCTTTCGCTGCGCCGCTCTTCCTGGGCGCCGTGGCCATCGTTCTCACCGGCTGCTCATCGAGCAAGCCCAAAGAAGCCGCGGAGCAGCACCGCGGCTGGATTGGGGGCCGGTACCAGGTCGTCAAGCAGTTCCCCCCGGAATTCAAGCACCCGCCAAAGGCCGCCCTGCTTATCACGGCTCTAAGGACCAACACCCCGGCTCAGCTAGCCGGCCTGGGCGAGGGCGATCTCATCCTCGAACTGAATCATCAGCCCGCGACGCGGCTGCGGACGTTGTACCGGACCGTTGATCGGAGTAACCCCGGGACCTTGCTCCCCGTCACAACCTGGCGCAACGGGCGAACAAACGAGGTTCGGGTGCCTGTGGGACGTGAGACTTATGCCAGAAGGGTCGCCTTCGGGATTGGGCTCCCGCCCAAATTTGCGGCATTGGACTTTTTGCCAAACCCCGATTTTTCGTTGGTAGTCCTTGGCTATGAAACGGAATCCCTGGACAGCCGATTGGACCTTGGCTGCGCCAGCGAAAGGTACTTCAAGACGTGCGATCCAAAGAACTACGTGGGCAAAGACGAAGACTGGAGCGTCTGGCTGGCGGTCCTGTGGACTGACGTCACCAAGCAAATCCACTCTCAAGAGAATGTTGCTCCGCGCGCTGCCCCCCAACTACCGATTCCCGCCGCTGTTTCCCGATAACCCCGCCACCAGGATTTCCTGTCAATGCGTTGCCAAGGCCACCGAGGCGGGCTGGTGCAGCATTCCCAGTTCCGTCAGCGGGGGATTCCGACAATTTGGCCACTGGCGAACCTACCGTCGTTGATGGCGCGGGTGAGCCTTAAACACCCGCGGCAGGTTGCCTTGCCCCTCCATGTCCGGGACGAAGGTCTTTACGGAATCGCCAGGGTCTTTGCAAATTCGGTCCTGGGCGGCAAGTTGCTTGGTATGGGTGTCGTAACCGCCCTGAGACACATAGAAGACTCGCGTGGTGTCACGGTTTGCCCCGTTTCATCTTCGAGCGAGGCACAAGATGCGCAGATATTAGGATTTCCTCTGGAAGCCTCCCCAGATTCGGATATGCTCCCACCACAGCAGCGGCAAAAGGTCGGGTTCATTCGATGGTTCCCTATGGCAAGAGGAATGTTAAACCACGGTCAGCCCTGTCGCCTATGGGGTAACCAGCCCACGCCGGGAATAAGGAAGAGACAGGGGCCGAAGTCGTTCAATTCGGCACGCCAAATTGACGCTGAATGTACAGGCACTCGCCACCAAGATCGCGCCCTTGGCGGTTGGACCCCTGCCAAAGGCGCCTATGGCCCTCTTGTGCCCCGCTCTCAGAGGGGCAGGGTTACGGTGACAATGGCTCCGCCTGCAGGCGGGGATTTGATCTTGACCTTGCCGTGGTGGGTCTCGACGACGCGGCCGACAATAGCCAGGCCGAGGCCGGTGCCGGTAGTCTTGGTGGTGCCCAGGACCGAAGTAAAAGCGCGCCGGCGCTGGTCCTCGGTCATTCCCGGCCCGGTGTCGGCGAACTCGACGGCCACATGGGTTGGGCGCCCGGCGTGGCGCGGGGTCGAAAGGGACCGGGAGGAGATGGTGAGTGTGCCGCCCGCCGGCATGGCCTGGGCGGCATTGAGAATGAGGTTGAGAAAGGCCTGTTCGAGTTGCGGGGCATCCCCCATGACGGGCGGGAGGGCGGGCTGGAGGCGGCGTTCCAGTTGGACGTTCTGGTGCTTGAGTTTGTGGCGGACCTGCAGGCCCAATTCATCGATCAGTTCATTCAGGTTGACCGGGGCCATGTGAGGCTCGGTGGTGCGGGCGAAATCGAGGATCTGCTCGACGATTCGGTTGAGGTGTTCGATCTTTTCGCCGATCATGCTGGCGTCTTTGCCGCGCGGGTCGCCTTGGGGGAACTTCAGGTCGAGGGAGTGGTAGAGGAGCTTGATGACGGTGAGCGGGTTGCGGATTTCGTGGGCGACCTCGGCGGCGAGGAGGCCGAGCGCCGCGAGCTTTTCGTTGAGACGCAACTGTTCTTCGACATCCACGACCCGTTCGTAGAGGCGGGCCTTGTGGATGGCGATGGCCGACAGCTCGGCCAGGGCGGAGACGATGCGAACCTCCTCGTTGGAGAAGCTGTAGGGCCGGCCGGTATAGACGCTGAGGGTGCCGATGGCCTGGCCGGTGAAGACCAGGGGGACGCTCAACAAGGCCACCAAACCCTCAAGCCGCGCCACCTCGACGTGCTGGTAACGGCTGGAGACCCGGACATCTTCGATCTGGATCGGCTTTTTTCGCCTCACCACGATGCCCAGGAGGCTGTCTTCAGTGCTGAGCCTCGGCTTGCCAAGGTAGGCGGGACCCGCGCCGTAACTGGCCCGGAGGTCCAGCCACTGGCCGGTGGGGTCCAGCAGCATGAGCGAGCACATTTTGGCCCGCATCAGGACGGAGGCCTCTTGGGTAATGACCTTCAGGGCGTCATCGAGGTTGAGAGTGGAGTTGATGGTCTGGCTGACGGTGAACAGCGACTCGAAGAGGCCGACCTTGAGGCGGAGTTGCTCGTAAAGCCAGGTATTCTGGATGACGCTGGCGGCCTGGGTGGCGAGCGCCTCGAGCAATTCCTGGTCGTCGGCGGTGAAGGCCTCCGCCATGTCCGAATCCACGTTGAGGACGCCGCGGACCTGGCCCTTGACTTCGAGGGGGACAGCCAATTCGGAGCGGACCTCCGGGCGGACCATGATGTAGCGGCGATCCTGGGTCACGTCTCCCACGCGCGCCGCCTTGCCGCTGCGGGCCACCCAGCCGGTGAGGCCGGCGCCCATCGGCAACCTGAGCCGGGCGGCCTGGGCGGAGAGCCCGTGGGAGGCGTGAATCTCCAGCAGGCCGTTTGTGGGATTGAGGAGGACCATCGAGCCGCTGGAGGCGCGCATGAGGCGCACCGCTTCCTTCAGGATGAGCTGGAGCGCCTCCTGGGCATCGAGCGTGGAATGAATCACGCTGGCGACCTGGCTAAGCTGGCTCAACCGCTCGTAGCGAGCCCGCAACTGGGCAAGTTCATCCGGCTGGTTCATAAAGCGGGGTTAGGCGTCACGAAAGAATCACATGAACAATTATGGCGCAGGAGTTTTGGCCGCTGGCAAGGCGCGAGCGAGGCGCATATCCAAGGCGATCTGCAACGAGCGAGCAACGCCGCCTGCGGCCAAAAAAACCAGCCAGAAGTGTTCATGTTGTTTTTTCGTGACGCCTTAGCGGATGCGGGCGGTGAGAAGGAGCCCGACGAGGCCGAAAGAGAGGTTGGGCAGCCAGCCCGCCAGCCACGGCTGCAAATAACCGCCGGTGCCCAGGGCCAAGGCAAGCTGCTGAACCACGAAATAGACAAAGCAGATGACGATGCTGCCGGCAACGCCCATGAACACGTTGCGCCGGCCTGAGACGGCGCCGAAGGGAATCGCGATCAGCACCACGACCACGGAGGTCCAGGGCGCAGCCAGGCGGCCTTGGAGCTTGGTGTAAAGCCACGAGCGGCTGGAGGGAGACGGGTTGGGGTGCAGGCGCAGGTAGTTGAGAATCTCGGCGATCGACATGTCGGATTTCTTGGTCTTGGCGGCGCCGGGCAGGGCTAGGCTGCTGCCGATCTTGATTTCGCTCTTGATCTGCTCCGGCGTCTCGGAAAACTCGGGCATCGCCAGGAGATTGGTCTGGAGCACCGGCACCGGCGGCATGTTAGTGCGCATGTCGGTCTTGAATTCCTCGGCGTCGTAGAACGTCCAGACGCCGTGGAGGCGGGCGGCGCGCCGGGCATGGAGTTGGATGTGGGCACCCTCCGTGTCGCGCCAGCCGACCATCGGGTTGATCATCTCGCCGGTGACGGTGTTGTAAAGCCCGATGAACCAGTCCCGCCCGTCGCGCTCGTTCATGAGGGGCAACCCGCGAGCCTCGCCGGGTTTCTGCGCGCCTGCGCCGGGTCCAAGGCGCCGTGCCAGGATGCGTTTGGCGGCGTCGGCGCTGTCTGGGACGCACAGTTCATTGAGGGCAAGCGACGCCAGGCTGATGATCAACCCGACGGCCAGGTAGGGCAACACCAGCCGCCACAGGCTCACCCCGGCGACTCGGGCGGCGGTGAGTTCGTTGTGTCGGGCGTGGTTGGTCAGGCTATAGAGCAGGGCCAGCAGCAGAGTCACCGGCAGGATTACAACCAGGATTTCCGGGGCCTGAACGACGTAATACTGGACGATGTCCCGGCCCAGAAGACCGTTCTTCTGGAAATCGTTCAAGTTGGCGAACACGTCGAAGGCGATCCAGAATATCAGGAACCCGCCCAGGCAGTAGCCGAGCGGGATGAGCAGTTCGCGCAAAAAATAACGGTCCAAAAGGCGCATTGGGCTCAAGCTTACCAACGCGCGGTCTCAAAGCAAGCGGCGCAATTGTGCCTGCTATCCCGCCTCCGACGCCTCATGCGCAAAA
>Ga0181520_10007413_pt1 | contig 16190 bp, 10 predicted proteins | sample PEATcosm2014_Bin_29_FD_132451 | JGI IMG/M metagenome (GOLD analysis project Ga0181520, IMG submission 132451) | Peatland microbial communities from MTU Mesocosm Facility, Houghton, MI, USA - PEATcosm2014_Bin02_30_metaG | ecosystem: Environmental > Terrestrial > Soil > Wetlands > Peat | place...
ATATTGTCGGCTGGCATCAGCGAAAGCGTGCCGATGTGAAAGTTGCCCGAGCCGGTCCCCGTAATCTCGAGCGCGGCGTCGGTGGCGTCGGCTCCGGAGGTGAAAGCAAGAGGATATTTCTTGTACGAGCTGGCGAGAGCTCCAAAAGAGATCGTCTGACGATCGTTCGCTCCGCTGCCCCAAACGAGCGCGACCTTTACCCTGGCGCCGGGAGTTCCACGGAGAACGATGCTGCCCGTATACTTTTTGCCTTTGACAAGGGCAAGGCCTGCCTGCCGGATCCCATGCGGAGTTGCGGGGTCGAGCTCGATGCGCGGGCTCTGGTCACCGACAAAGGGATTGTCCTTGTCCATCACGACGACTTCGTCAGGCCCTAGAGGACGCCATTTCCTGAGCTGCATGCGCATAGGATTGCGCTGCGGCTGGTTTGGCGCCGCAGGCTCCTGCGAGGTGATAGGGAAGTAGAATTTGCGGTCGTCGAGCATTTCAGCCCAAAGACTGCCATACATCGTATTGCCGATGTGTTCGATAAACATGCCGTACTCGTACCGGGAGACCGGCACACCGGTCTGACTCGCGTCGATCGTGGCTACAATCCGGTCCGGAATTGCCGGCTCGGCGGGTTGAGCTGCGGAAGCAGCTACGCCCCCAAGCCACAGTGCTGTCGAAACAAAAAATGCCATCTGAATCTTCATCGTGTCCTGCCTACGAACTCTCTCGTTTTGGGTTCCAGGTTGAATCGCCGGTTTTGCTCCAGAGCCGGATTGCGTCGCCGGACGACGCGCTTTCAAGCGAGTTGAGTATACGCTTTCTCGGCGATGGCGAGTCTTCGATTGGCGATGATCCGGAAAGAATCTGCCCAATCGCCGCGAATTAGAGGAGGCGAGTTACGAATTCGCTTGTGGGGTTGGTCTGTGACAATGTTTTATGAAGATAGAAGTGGACTGGGCGCCTATATGCCTTGACCTGCGCGCATCGGGACATGAAGGACGATTGGAGCCCGAAGGAAGGACCAGCAGAAACCAAGCGATGACGACTTCTACGGCCCAACTCGACACGGGTCCAGCGAACTCCGGCTCTGGCCCACAGATGATGCAAAGCCTCGGGCTCTTCAGCGCCACCACTCTGGTCGTCGGGTCCATGATTGGCAGCGGCATCTTCATTGTCGACTGCGACATTGCGCGGCTCACCGATTCTCCGGCGCTTTTTCTCGCTGCCTGGATCGTGACCGGAACCATGACGTTGATTTGCGCGCTCAGTTATGGCGAGCTCGCCGCCATGATGCCGAAAGCCGGCGGCCAATACGTCTACCTGCGCGAGTCTCTGGGGCCGCTTTGGGGATTTCTCTATGGCTGGACGCTTTTTCTGGTCATCCAGACCGGAACGATCGCGGCAGTGTGCGTGGCCTTCGGCAAATTTCTCGGCGTCTTTTTCCCAACGGTCTCAAGCACGCACTGGCTGTGGCACATCGCGCACGTTCCCGCCATCCCTCTGGGACCGATGGTGCTGGGCAACATGGACATCGGCGTCAGCACCGCGAATTTGGCTGGGATCTGTGTGGTGGCATTTGTGGCGTTCGTCAATATTCGCGGCGTGCGATTCGGCGCGGGATTGCAGAATGTCTTTACTGTCGCCAAGGCGCTGGCGCTCGCCGGGCTGATTCTTCTGGGATTCACCATCGGCCGCAACAGCGCGACGTTCGCGGCCAACTTTGGCGCTGACTGGAGCGAGTTCTGGCGCAATGCCAGTTGGCACTCGTTGCATCCCGTACAAGTGGGCGTGCAGGGACCGATTGCCATGGTCGGCTCCATCGTGGTCCTGGCGGTGGTTCAAGTGGGGTCACTTTTTTCATGCGATGCCTGGAACAACGTCACCTTCACCGCGGGCGAAATCAAGCAGCCGAAGAGAAACGTCCCGCTCTCGCTCGGACTGGGCGTGGGCTTCGTTGTGATCACGTATTTCCTGGCAAGCACGACATACATGATGGTGCTCCCATTGCATGGCGATCCGCACGGCGTCACCGTTTTTGCGCGGGGCATCCAATACGCCGCCGAGGATCGAATTGGCGCTGCCGTTCTGCAACAGATCTTTCCGCACTTTGGCGGCTATTTAATGGCGGCGGCGATTATGGTCTCCACCTTCGGCTGTGCCAATGGAATGACGCTGGCAGGCGCGCGGGTCTACTACGCCATGGCGCAGGACGGGCTGTTTTTTCAATCGGTGGGCAAGCTGCATCCGCGCTTTCGGACGCCGGCCGCAGGGCTGATCGTGCAGGCGATCTGGACTGTGGTCCTTTGCGTGTCCGGCTCGTATGGGCAGTTGCTCGACTACATCATCTTCGCGGCGCTGGTCTTCTACATTCTGACCATCGTTGGGCTTTTCGTGCTTCGCTTCAAGCAGCCTGACGCGCCACGGCCGTACAAGGCCATCGGCTATCCGTTTCTGCCCGTGCTGTATATCGTGATGGCTTCCGGCATTTGCCTGGCGCTCTTGCGCTACAAGCCGCAATACACGTGGCCGGGAATGATCCTGGTGCTGCTGGGGGTTCCGGTTTACATGATTTGGTCGAGAAAGACAGTTCAAAGTCCGTAATTCAGAGTTCTCAGAGCACTTCGAGTTTCCCGGACGAGGTCCCGGTGGCGGTTCGGTTGGGTTATCTCGTTTGTGCCAGGGCGGCGTAGAGGGTGGCGTTGCCGCCAATCGTTGAGTCGACCACGGGGCTGGTGAGCAGTTCGGACAGATCGGCCAAATCAGGATGGGGCTTGCCTGGGTGACGCGCGGCCCAGAACTCGGTCCATGCCGGCGGCTTTTCCTTCGAGAAAAGAGAGAAAGTCTGTGGCTCGGATGCGTACTTCTTCACGAGGCCTGGTTCGGCGGACGCGCGCACGAGGAAGTCAACGGCATCGTCGATGGTGTGGCCGTTCACACGGAGGCTGTAGAGGTCGATACCCTGACGCCGGGCGAGCTCGGCGATCATGACGAGCGGCGCGAGCGCGAAGCTTTGGTAGTGGAGGGCATTTTCATGGCGAGCCATCTCAAGAGGGAATGAGCCATCGGAGTTCATTTGCCCGATGGCGCGGACATATTGCTCAAGGCCGCGGCGGTAAAGCTTGTCATCGGAGGTGAGGATGCCGACGGATGTTGCGCAAAGGGCGCGCCAATAAGCGTGGTTGTTTTCGCGAGCGGGTTCGCCGGGATGGGGATCCTGGTCGAACATGTACTCGGTCACCTTGTGCATCCAGCCCAGGATTGCGGCGCGCTGCGCGGCTGGAATGGAGGGGTCCGTCTGGACGACTGACCATGCCAGCGAAACGGAGCTTAGCGTCCACTCCACCTGATACCAGGCCTGACTGCTTTCCTGGAAGCTGTAGTCGAGCAGAGCGTTCGCGGCGGCCCAACGGGCGAGCAGGTTCGCGACGCAAACGGCTTCCGCGGAGTCTCCGGTTGCAACGTAACGACCTGCGCCGTTGCTGACTACTTCATTGAGTTTGCGGTACGGCGCGGTGGCGATGCTCTCCCGTGGGTCGATGGGGCCGTTGCTTCCGCTGAGATAGTGGTGCGGGATGATCATGCGGCCGGCGGGCGGGGCAGGCTGGTCTGAATTGGTACAGGAGGACTTCCAGCTGAGAGCCTCAAGCACGCGAGGAGTCGTGGCGTGGGCCAACTCGGCACGGCGGGCGGAAACGTCAAGGAACGAGGCGGAGGAGTCAGCGACGGTGGCTTTGGCGTAGGGGTCTTTCTCGGCCGGGCAGAGCGAGACGCAGAGGATGAAGTAGAGGATGGTAGGCAGGGATCGAAGTTGCATGAGAGTCATAAGCTAGCGATTTCCACGTTGTTGTGTCTACGCTTATGACTGTCGGCCGGGATGTTCACCATGGTCGCCACCGCTTTCGCACGCAAAAGCTACAGAATTACTTCAATTCTTTTTGGCTCAACGTTTTGAGTTTCTTTGCATCAAGAAGGTCCTGTTCCCGGCCGCTGGCCAGCTTATTGCGGATAAGATCTTCTCTTGAGATCACCGCAGCAGTAACCTCGCCGTCGACCTTGCCCTCAATCCGATTTGTCCATGCTTCATCGAATGTGACTCCATCAATCCGTTGCAGGATGTCGATTCGGTCGGGCTCCTGGCCGATTTGGAAGACGGTGCCGTCCACAAAATCTGCTTCGGTCATCCCCTGAAGGGGCGCACCAAACTGCGACTAGGCACGAAAGACGGCCTTGGCATTCTCTGGATCAGAGCGGATAAAACGGTCAAGGTCTCCTGTCATGCGCGGAATGAGATGAACCGCAAGGGCGTAGCCGCCAACAATGAGGTATTCTGCTGCGTTTGCGTTAAGAGCTCGCAGAAGATCTTTGAAGTCCTTGGTCATCATGGGCCGGCGCTCCTTTGAAGTTGGCGGCGATTGCATAGGCGGCCTCGCTCAATTCACAGACTGCGACGAGCCGTTCCCCGACTGGACGGCTCTGCCAGTAGCGATATGTCTCGGCATCCTGCTCCGCGACATCCGTCACACGGCGGATTGTCTTGTCCATTGCATTTGCTCCGATCCATATCCAAGACTACTGCAGCAGAGTCGGCTGCTCTTCGTGGCCATTGCCGTTCAGCTCTTCAGGCGGGATGATGACCGTGGCGGCTACTTTGTCGTCGGGTTCGAGGTTGAGGATGCGGACGCCTTGCGTGGCGCGGCCGGCGGAGCGGATGGTCTTGGTGTCGCAGCGGATGATCTTGCCGAACTGGCTGATGACCATGAGCTCGGAGGTTTCGTCAACGAGCTGGATGGAGTTGACGCGGCCGACGCGCTCAGTGACGGAGAGGTTCTTGACACCCTTGCCGCCGCGAGACTGCAGGCGATATTCCTCAACATCGGTGCGCTTGCCGAAGCCGTTCTCTGTGACGGAGAGAATGCGGTAGGCGCCCGGCGCGTGCTCCTTGGGCGTGACCACGGTGCCAACCACGTAGTCGTTCTTGATGAGGGTGATGCCACGGACGCCGTATGCGGGGCGACCCATGGAGCGCACGTCGCTCTCTTCAAAGCGGATGCCCATGCCGAGGTGCGTGGCGATGAAGATGACCTGCGAGCCATCGGTGATACGCGCGGCCACCAACTCGTCGTCGGAATCGATGCCGATGGCGATGATGCCACGGGCCATGACGTTGGAGAAGTCCTTGAGCGGGGTTTTCTTGACAGTGCCTTTTTGCGTGGAGAAGAAGATAAACTTGCCTTCCTCTTCGAGATCGCGGACGGGCAGAATGGCGCAGACTTTTTCGCCGGCCTGAAGATCCAGCAGGCTTTGCATCGACTTGCCCTTGCCGGCGGCGCCGACGTCAGGAATTTCGTAGACCTTGAGCCAGTAGACACGGCCCGTGTTGGTGAAGCAGAGCAGGTATGCGTGCGTGGAGTTGACGATGAGCTGCGAGACGAAGTCCTCTTCGCGGGTCTTCATGCCCATGCGCCCCGTGCCGCCGCGGCGCTGCTGGCGATAGATGGAGATGGGCGTGCGCTTGAGGTAGCCCTGGTGGCTGACAGTGACGGCGACCTGCTCGTCGGCGATGAGGTCTTCAAGCTGAATCTCCGCGCTCTCGTCGACGATCTCGGTGCGGCGCTTGTCGCCGTATTTGTCGCGGACATCTTCGAGCTCCTTGACGATGACCGCGCGCAGCTTTTTCTCGCTGCCGAGGATTTCTTCGTACTCGGCGATTCTTTCGCGGATTTCTTTGAGCTCTTTCAGGAGCTCGCCAACGGAAAGCTGGGTGAGGCGGTAGAGCTGGAGTTCGAGAATGGCGTCGACCTGGCGGAGGGTGAGGCCGCGCTCCTCGTGACGCTGGAGCTCGCGATCGAGGGTGATGATGATTTCGGTGCCTTTGCCCCAGGCATAAAGGTTGTCGCGCGCCTCAGCCCGCGAGGCCGACGCACGAATGATCTTGATGACGGTGTCGAGATTATCGAGCGCAATTTTGAGGCCTTCAAGGATGTGCTCGCGCTCGCGCGCCCTGCGCAGCAGGAAGACCGTGCGGCGTTGCACGACTTCGATGCGATGGTCGATGAAGACGCGGATGGCCTCGGCAAGGCCCAGCTCGCGCGGCTGGCCGTTGACTACGGCCAGGAAGATCATGGAGAAGCTTTCCTGCAGTTGCGTGTGCTTGTAGAGCTGGTTGAGGACGATTTCAGGCTGCGCGCCGCGCCTGAGTCCGATGACAAATCTCATGCCGTCGCGATCGCTTTCGTCACGCGTGCGGTCGGCGCCGATGTCGATGTCGGAGATGACCTTGTTCTGCACCAACTCGGCGATGCGCTTGAAGAGCGTGGACTTGTTGACCTGATAGGGCAGCTCAGTGACGACCAGAGCCTTGAGTTCCTTGGTGACGTTTTCAGTTGCCACGCGGGCGCGCATGAGGAAGCGGCCACGACCGGTGCGGTAGGCGTCGACAATGCCAGCGCGGCCGTAAAGAATCGCGCCGGTAGGGAAGTCGGGCCCCTTGACGTGCTTGAAGACTTCGGCAAGGCCGGCTTTGGGATTCTTGACCAGATCGATGGCGGCGTTTACGACTTCAGTGAGATTGTGCGGAGGAATGTTGGTTGCCATGCCCACCGCGATGCCGCTTGATCCGTTGACGATGAGGTTGGGGATGCGCGTGGGCAGAACCGACGGCTCAACGGTGGATTCATCGTAGTTGGGCACGAAGTCGACGGTTTCCATGTCGATGTCGGCCATGAGCTCGCCAGTGATGCGCTCCATGCGGCACTCGGTGTAGCGCATTGCCGCGGGCGGGTCGCCGTCGACGGAGCCGAAGTTACCCTGGCCGTCGACGAGCGGATAGCGCATGGAAAACGGCTGCGCCATGCGGACCAGCGTGTCGTAGATGGCCGAGTCGCCGTGGGGATGGTAGACACCCATTGCCTGGCCGACGACTTTGGCGCACTTGGTGTCTTTCTTGTTGTGCTCCAGGCCCATCTCGCTCATGGTGTAGAGCACACGGCGATGGACGGGCTTAAGGCCGTCGCGGGCATCGGGGAGCGCGCGCCCGATGATCACCGACATGGAGTAGTCGAGATAGGAGCGGCGCATCTCCTCTTCAATGTTGATGGGAACGAGATTGGTGCCGCCGGGAGGGTTCGGTGGATCGAGGGGGAGCTGGGGATTCTGATCGTCTGCCATAGAATTTGCGAGGTCCGCAGGGAGGCGGCAAAATGGTCCGGATCGAGCAGGGCCGGGTCCGCAGGTCTCTAGCGTCTATTTTAGTGGCTCGATGGGCGGTTTAGCAAGGCGGGCAAGAGGAAATAAAGCCTTATTTTGCTTGGTTTTATGGGGCGATTTCAACAGTGCGCCGGGTGATCGAGAAGGTTTGCGCGATGCGCTCAATTTTTGTGCTTGAATCGGCGCTTCAGGGGGTGGGTTGGGCGATGGAATGCGAGAGATTTTCGGAGGTGTTTTTGCGCGAGAATTGCGGGGATTCTGGATCACTGAGAGAGCTGCGGCAGGCTGAGGATGCAAAGTACCGCTTGAAGAAAGACGATGGCTCCGCCCGCCGCGAGCGCCAGGCGGCCGCGTGGACCGTCGTAAGCGTCGGCAAACACGCCGCCCACAAATGTGAGCAGAAACGGCAGCGACCAGAGCCACGGAGCTCCCGGCGCGCCGGTCATGACGAGCAGCATTAAAACGACCGCGCAGAACAGAGGTACGGTGTTGCCGAAATAGCGCGACTTGCGCGCAGCCAGATACAACACGAGAGCGGCGGCAGAGGCCAGAGAAACTCCACTGTCGGCGAAGGTCGAAAAGAAGCGCCGAGCCGGATCGATTGAGAACCAGAGGAATCCGGCTGAGGAACGGAAGACATAACTGAAAGCATCGGGCGAGAAGCCGTAACAGGCAAAAAGGAAGACCAAGCCACCTGCCGCAGCCATCAGCACTACGGGCAGGGTCTGGCTTCTTCGGCCCTCGGCGATCCATACCATGGCCGCCAGGCCCAGGAGCGCCGCAAGGGGAAGCGCCACAATGTGCGCGGCGGCCGCGACGCCAAAGATGACTGTGAGCAGCACGATGCGCGGTCGCCACTTCCGTGCCGGTCCCTGCATCGAGTGGGCCACTCCGATGCAAGTGTAGACCCCGCCAAAGACTCCCAGCGCAGCCAGCACTTCAGGATTTGGCGCGACACAGGCCTTGAGCACAGCCGGAGAGAAGCAGTAGAGAGCGAGGGCCGTATAGCCGCCAAAGTTTCCGTAGAGCCGACGCGTCACCCACCAGATGCAACCGCCAAGCATGAATCCGGTAAAGAGAAACGGCAGGCGCAGGAGCAGCAGGATGTGAGTCATCTGATGGCGCAGTTCCCATGTACTTAGCTCACTGCCTGACTGCTGAACCACACGATTTTCCGGCTTGCGAAAGAGATCGAACCCGCGCTCGAGCAGCAGGTTGAGTGTAAGGGGAAGGCCGGCGAGGCGGTAAGCCAGAATGCCGTCGTGAATGTTGCCGCAGGAGGTGTAGTAACCCGCGAGAGGCGAAGGCCTCTCCCAGGTTTCGCGGCCGCAGCGGGCGTATTGGTAATCGCTATCAGTCAGCGTTTGGCGGCTGACAAGCCAAAAGCCCTGAAGCAAGAAAGCCGCCAACAATGCTGCCGCGATGCGTTGCGGCAGGTTGAAGCGAAAGCGGCGAAGCATGCCAAAGCGGTGGGCCATCACGTTTAAGGGAACCTTACCAGTCTAAACGGTGGTTTCAGGATCCGGACTGAGCAGGGCCGGCGAAGTGAGGCAGCACACGGTGCTCAAAACAAGAAAGCCGCCCCGAAGGGCGGCTCTCCGTGAGGTTGCGTGCCTTTTAGTTGAAGATCGCGCCGACGGTGTCGTCGAAAGTGAGCGTGACCTGGCAAGTGTTTGGACCGGCCGCGGTAACGGCTGAGGTTGGTACGCAGTTGTAAGACCAACCTCCGAATGCTCCCGCACCGGCTGGGGCCGTCAGAGTGATGGTTGAGCCAACGGGGTAGGTTGCCACGCAGACCGATCCGCCGAGACCTGCGCCAGTGGAACCGGGGCCGCAGTGAAGTACATTCGGTGTGCCGGTGGCGGAGGGAGCCGTTACCAGCCAGTCGGTTGTGTTCAAGCCCTCGTTATAGACCGTCAGCGTCGAGAGGAGCGAAGAAGACTCGGAGCCTGGGAAGCATGAACCTGCCGTTGTGGGTGTGGGCAGGACCAGAGGACAGCTGAATGTTGCCGTAGCCGTCTGGATCGTTCCCGGGACTGGAGGAGTTCCCGTGGGTGGACCTGTTGCTTCCGCGATAATCGTTGCGCTGCCGTTTCCGTATGCGGTCACAATTCCCGCGTTTGCTCCGCCGCTCGGGACTCCTGTTCCATTGGTGTTGACGGGGAAGACGCTGGGCGCAGAAGTAAGCCATTGCACTGAGTTGGTGAGGTCCCTTGTGGTTGGCGGCGTCGAATAGGTTCCGATGGCCAGGAACTGTCCGGAATCGAGCAAATTGCCGACCGTTATCGAGCTGGGAATGATTTGCAGCGACAACAGCGGCTCCGGTGCGGGCGTGAGTGTAACGTCGACAGTTGAGAAATTCGAGACGAGTGAGGCATCAGGATTCTTCAGCTCCACGGTGATGGTGCTGGTGCCCTGGCTCACACCAGTGGCTACACCATTGCCCGAGGCAAGTCCTGAAGTGACCGTGGCAACGGACGGAATGCTCGAGATCCAGGTAATCTGTGGCGAGTTGGTGACGTCTTCTTCGAGTCCCGTTGTGCCTGAAGTGGCAAGTGCAATGAACTGCCCGGTCTGGCCCGATGCCGAGACCGACTGGGAGCCGGGAATGATCGTTACAGCGGTATATTCTTCCGTGGTTCCACCGAGAACGGTGAAGGTTGCCGTGGCCGTGAGAGTGTTGCCGCCGCTGACGTAGAGCGCAGTAATGGTCGTGGTGCCCTGCCCCAATGCTGTGGCCAATCCCGTGGTTCCACCGACGGTCGCGATCTGCTGGCTGCTGGAGCTCCAGGCTACTGCGTTGGTCACGTCGACCGTCTGGCCTGTTGAAGTCGTCCCGATGGCCAGGAATTGAGCAGTTTGCGTGGGAACGGCCACCGATTGAGAGCTTGGAATGATGGCCAGAGAAACCACAGTCTCCCCAGGAGCAATTCCACCGCCTCCGGACACGGTGAGCGTTGCCGACGCGGAAATAACGCCGGTATATCCATTCATGCTTGCAGTGATCGTCGTTGTACCCGCGGACACGCCAGTCGCGACGCCGGTGGAACTGACTGTGGCCACGCCGGGCACGCTCGAGGTCCAGGTCGCAGTGTCCGTAATGTCCTGAGTTGTAGAGGGATGGTTGCTTCCATGCCCGAAGACTCCCGTCGCGGTGAACTGGGCAGTTTGGCCTGCGGCGACCGATTGCGTTGTGGGCGAAACTGAGATGGAGTCAACTAATGGATTGGTGCAGCCCGCTATCGGCAGCGCCATAGCGATGAGAAGAAGCACCCGCGGCGATAAAACTCGATCATGCATGGTTGACCTCTGGAGCCTGCAGACTGCATTGACATAGATCGTCACGGCAGACTCTCGCTGGCCTGTATGCCTTCGACTATAGGCCATGTAATCAGCGCACCGCAGTCACACGAAGGTGTTACTTTTGGCTTGGGATCAAGACAGTCAATAAGCGCATCAGCATTGACTTTAACTGCGGCCGTGGGCAGCACTTTCGTCACGTCTGCGACAGGTCAAAGCCGGGCCTCGTGGCGGCGACAAAACTCCATTGCATGCAGCTTGCCGATCGGCCTCCTCATTTCCGCGTGTTTTCTAATGGACGGTTTTGCTGCCCTCGCACGAGAACGGCTACACTTCTCGTCAGGATGACTCTGGCACGCGACAACACTCCGGATCGGTTGGTGAGCGCGGCGCGCGCCGACGAAGAGCAGGGTTTTGAGCTGAAATTGCGTCCCCGCTGGCTGCGGGAGTTCATCGGTCAATCAAAAGCCAAGGAACAACTTGCGATCGCACTCGAGGCGGCCAAGTCACGTGGCGAGGCACTGGACCATGTGCTCCTCTTCGGCCCCCCGGGGTTAGGCAAAACCACGCTGGCCACGATCATTGCCAACGAGCTCGACGTGGGTTTTCAGCAGACCTCAGGTCCGGCGCTCGTAATCCAGGGCGACCTGACCGCGGTCCTGACCAATTTGCGCGAGCGCCAGGTGCTTTTTCTCGACGAAATTCACCGTCTTCAGCCGGTGCTTGAAGAAAAGCTCTATACCGCGCTCGAGGATTACAAGCTCGACATCATCATCGGGCAGGGGCCGGCTGCCCGCACCCACGTGATGGAGATTCATCCATTCACATTCATTGGCGCGACCACGCGGCCGGGGCTGTTGAGCTCGCCGCTGCGCTCGCGCTTCGGGATTCTGCTGCGCCTGGAGTTCTATACAGAAGATGAGTTGCGGGTTATCGTGGAGCGATCCGCCGAGGTGCTGCAGATTCCCATCGATGGCAATGGGGCGGCGGAGATTGCGCTGCGATCACGCGGGACCCCGCGCATTGCAAACCGATTGCTACGGCGGGTCCGCGATTACGCGCAAGTTCGCGGAACGGGGTCAATCGACCGGCCGACGGCCAATGCGGCGCTGACCATGCTGGAAGTGGACGCGCATGGATTCGACGAGATCGATCGCCGACTGCTATTAACGATCATGCAGAAATACGACGGAGGGCCGGTGGGCCTGGGCACTCTGGCGGCAACGCTCGCCGAAGAGGAAGACGCGCTGGAGGAGGTCTACGAGCCGTTCCTCATTCAGATCGGGTTTCTGGACCGCACGCCGCGCGGCCGAGTAGCGACGCGCCGCGCCTACGAGCACTTTGGAATTGCCGTGCCGGGCAGGCAGGCGGGGCTGTTTTGAGAAGCAGCGGAGTTAGCGGTGTTGGCAGGGTTAGCGGAGTTAGAGCGAAACAGCGGAGTTGTCGACGCTGGCGGTGTTAGCGGAGCTAGAGAAACGGAGAAGAATCATGGCACTCACTGAATCCACCATGCTCGAACTTGGCACGATTGCACCGGATTTTGCGCTCACCGACGTTGTGAGCGGCGAAACGGTCCGCCGCGACGATTTTCGTGGCAAAAAGGGGCTGCTCGTCCTGTTCATCTGCGCGCACTGTCCGTATGTGAAGCACATCGAGAAGTCGCTCGGCGATCTCAGTGCCGACTACGAGGACAAGCCGCTGGCGATTGTCGCAATCAGTTCAAACGACGTGAAGACGCACCCCGCCGATAACCCGGACGGCCTGAGGCAACAGGCGCACGACAACGACTTCGACTTCCCCTATTTGTATGACGAGTCGCAGTATGTGGCGCACGCCTACAAGGCCGCGTGCACGCCCGATCCTTATCTGTTCGACGCGGATTTCAAGCTTGTTTATCGCGGGCAATACGATGAAAGCCGCCCAGGCAACGGCGTACCGGTGACGGGGAAAGATCTGCGCACGGCGATCGACCTTGTGCTTGCGGGCAAGCCGGTCCCGAAGGAGCAGAAGCCGTCGATCGGCTGCAACATCAAGTGGAAGGCATGAAAAAGCGGTGGAGCCAGCGGTGCAAACGGAGTTAGCGGAGCTAGTTTCCAGCAAGTGTCCCGCTAACTCCGCTGACCCAGATGCCTCCACTGGCTTCGCGAAATCTTCTTACAGCGCGGGCGAGTTGTCTCCGAGCATCGCTTCACGCACAATCTTGATGGGCGGAAAGCCCTGGCGCAAAAACTCGTCGTGGAATTTTTCAAGGCTGAACGCCGCGCCTTCTTTCTTCTTCACGTCCGCACGCAGCTTCATGATTTCGAGTTTGCCCAGAGTGTAGTAGAGATAGGTCGGATCGCCGGCTCCGCGCTTCGTTTCTACCTCCGCTGTCTCTTTGGATTGATAGCCCTCTTTCTCAAAGAAGTCCTTGGCCTGCTCGATGCTCATGTCGCCGGTGTGCATCTCAATGCCGACGATGAAGCGCGCATCGCGGAGCAGCGCGTCCTGCAACTGGCCCAGGCGCAACAGCTTCGCCTCGCGTTCGTCTTTCGCGCCCGCTCCAGGTTGCCCATAGCCTTCGTCCAGCATCATCTGCTCGCAGTAGTGCGCCCAGCCTTCCACGTCAGTGTTCGCGCCAAGTAGCTTGCGCACCTTGCTCGGCGCCTGCGGCAGCCACAGGAATTGAACGTAGTGCCCCGGATAGGCCTCGTGCACGGCCGTCGAGATTATTGTGCCCACGTTGAAGCCGTGCATATAGCCGTCGACCTCTGCCGGAGTCATGGATGGGTCAGGCAGCGTGACATTGAAATAGGATTCGGTTGCGTGAGTCTCGAAGGGGCCTGCGGTATCCATGCTGGCAAATGTTGTGGCGCGCATAAATGGCGGCGTCTCTTCGACAATGGGCCGGACATCGGATGGAATGGTGACGATGCGATGTTCACGGATGAAGCTGACCAGGCTGTTGAAGGTCGCACGGAATGAGTCGAGAAGCTGACTGGGCGCTGGATGATCCTCACCGAGTTCCTCGAGCACTTCGCGCGGATCTTTTTCCGGATCGAGCTCCGCGGCGACTTGTTTGAAGTGGTCCTGATTCTTGCGCAGGTCGGCCCAACCGATTTCAAGAAGCTTTCCGAGAGGCAGATCGACCATTTCGTCGTATTCGAGCTTCTTCTGGAAGGCATCCGCTCCGATGCGGAAGTCGCCGTTTGAGCGCGGGAGCAGATCAGTCTTGAGCCAACCGAGGTAATCGTTGAGCGCAGTGACGACAGCAGCGTTGCTGGTGGCAAATTCGGCCTTGAGCGCGGGGTCGTCAGCATCGGCGAAGGCCTGCGGCACGTCATGCTCAAAGAAGCCGACAACGTCCGGCAACTGCTCGATGGCGATTTCAGTGAAGATGTGTGGAGGATTCTGGAGGTTCTGGCGCGCGGCGGCAAGCAGCGCCGGCATTTGCTTTTCGCGAGAGACGAGCGAGCGCAGGCGGTCATCCGGCGGCGCAAATTTGCGCTCCATCAAAACGAAAGCCGCATTAGCGCAGGTGCTCGAATAGGTATCCGCGTCCTTCTCCCAGGGCCGGATGGTTTCAAGTGTCAGCAGTTGCGAACGGATGTTGCTGAGCACAATCTCGCGGTCGGAACGCGGCACAAAGTCGGCCCGCGAGTCATCGGGGACGATGACCTCGATGCGCTGTTCGAAGCTTTTCAGGTCGGCGATCTCCGCGTCGATGTTCTTGCGCGAGAAGTCTTCAAGCTGCGAGTCGTACTGATGGAGGCCCACCATCGTCCCGCCCGACGGTGCGTAGTGAAAGTACACCTGGTCGAAATAGTCGTCGGAGGCCTTTGCGAACTGTTGCTTCCAGTCAGCAGTTGCGGCGTGCGCGCCGATCGCAGACAACATAAATGCTCCTATCGCAGTCATTGTGGTCCCGCGTTTCATGATCATCTCCATTTCGCGCCAACAGCTTAGGCGCCGACCGACTACGCGTTTACGGGCGCCGGCGCCAGGTTGGCAAGCAATTCTCGAATCTCGAGTAGAACTTCGTCGGGCCGAGTGGCCCGCAACGGGAGCTTGAGCAATCCCTGCGGTGTGAACTGCGCGCCGCGCTTGGCGTTGCGGGCTACCAGTTGCATGAGGTGCGCAGGATCCACGGCCGCATTTTCCATAAAGCGAATGTGGAGCTCGGCCCGTTTGCGGTCGACCTGCGCAATGCCGAGGCGCTCGCACTCGAGGCGCAGAAAGGCCGCTTCAAGGAGATAAACAGTGGCATCAGGCGGGGTGCCATAGCGGTCTTCCATCTCCGCGCGAATTTCGTTGACCGAGGCCTCGGTGTTTGCTCCGGCGATTTTCTTATAGAGGCGAAGCCGCTGGTTTTCTTCCGGTACATAGCTTTCGTCGATGCGGAGCGCAATGCCGAGATTGAGCTGCGTCGCCGGACGCTCCTCGCCGGCTTCGCCCTTCATTTCCTTCACCGCGGCCTCCAGCATAGACGTGTACAGCTCGAATCCAACGGCTTCGATGTGGCCGCTCTGTTCGCCGCCCAGCATATTGCCGGCGCCGCGCAGCTCCAGGTCGAGCGCCGCAATTTTGAATCCCGCGCCGAGATCGCTGAACTCCTTGAGGGCGGCGAGACGGCGACGGGCAATCTCTGTTAATTCGTTCTCCGGCGGGATGAGCAGATAGGCATAGGCGCGGCGATTGGAGCGGCCCACGCGCCCGCGCAACTGGTAGAGCTCGCTCAGGCCGTGCCGCTCAGCTCGGTTAATCAGAACGGTATTTGCGAGTGGAATGTCGAGGCCGTTCTCGATGATGGTTGTGGCCACGAGCACGTCGAACTCGTGACGCATGAAGGCGAGCATGACTTTTTCGAGGTCGTTCTCGCCCATCTGGCCGTGCGCCACGGCCACGCGCGCTATGGGCACAAGCTCCTGAATGCGCGCGGCGATTTCGTAGATCGATTCCACGCGATTGTGCACGAAAAACACCTGGCCGCCACGCTCGAGTTCCACCTCGATTGCCGAGCGGACGATTTTCTCGTCGAAGCGCGCCACCACGGTTTGAATCGCCATGCGATCTTTGGGCGGCGTCTCGATGATGCTCATGTCGCGCAGGCCAACAAGCGACATATGGAGCGTGCGCGGAATGGGCGTCGCGCTCATAGCAAGGACGTCGATCTCCTTGCGCAACTGCTTCAGGCGCTCCTTGTGGCGCACGCCGAATCGCTGCTCCTCATCGACAATAAGCAGGCCAAGATCCTGGAACTTGATGTCCTTCGAGAGCAAACGGTGCGTACCGATGAGAATGTCGACGCGGCCGGTGGCCACGCGCTCGATGATGTCCTTTTGCTCCTTCGCGGTGCGGAAGCGCGAGATCATTTCGATGTGAATCGGGAACTGCGCGAAGCGCTGCTTGAAGGTTTCGAAGTGCTGAAAGCTGAGCACCGTGGTGGGCGTGAGCACCGCGACCTGCTTGCCATCCTGCACGGCCTTGAAGGCGGCGCGCATGGCGACTTCAGTCTTGCCGTAGCCCACGTCACCGCATAGCAGGCGATCCATGGGCGTTGGCGACTCCATGTCTTCCTTTACGGCGCGAATGGCCGTAATCTGGTCGTCGGTTTCGCTGAAATCGAATGCGTCCTCGAACTCGCGCTGAAACTCGTTGTCCACCGAGAACGCGTTGCCCTGCGCGGTGTGGCGCTCGGCATAAAGCTTGAGCAG
>Ga0181520_10007414_pt1 | contig 16187 bp, 13 predicted proteins | sample PEATcosm2014_Bin_29_FD_132451 | JGI IMG/M metagenome (GOLD analysis project Ga0181520, IMG submission 132451) | Peatland microbial communities from MTU Mesocosm Facility, Houghton, MI, USA - PEATcosm2014_Bin02_30_metaG | ecosystem: Environmental > Terrestrial > Soil > Wetlands > Peat | place...
ACTTAAGGGCATCCCAACAAAATCTGCAACTTCTTGAAGAGCAGATTCCGGTAAATAACCATATATGCTTTGGACTTCCTGTAGTAGAGGAATTAAACTACTTTTATCATTTGGTTCATAACTATCGAAAATATCCGTATGCATTTTTTCCTCAAATTTTTCAATAAATTACTTTCATATTAAGTGCCACAAAATATTTGCAAAAAATTGAAAATTCCAATGATTCTTGACTATTTGATTTCAAAATGATCGCCTTTTCCTAAGATTGGAAAAATTTTTTTCAAAATAGATACTCGTTTGCTAAATGCTAGTAATTTTTCAATTTTTAAGATACCGTATATTTTTCTATTATTTATTATTATTCAAATAAAATACCGGTTAATTTCCCATTATTGAGAATGACAATTGCATAATTAAACACTGCAATAACTTTAAGTTTCAGTGAAAGAAGTTTCAGTGAATATAAAATTTGGAGAATTGCAGGAGCTGACCGATATTTGTTAAAACATGAAACCGCTAACCCAAAATTATAGTGGATATATCATTCAAAGCAAAAACTTCAAGATTGATTTGATCATTTACTTTAATTAAAATCGTTAGGTTATCAAATTGGCAGATGGAATCTGGCAGGACTACCAAAACAAACCATAAAAGACATTGCTGAGGATATTATCCTATGCAGTGTTCTTGACGTAGATATGGCTTCTTTTAGTCCATTTATTCCTTCACCGGATACTCCTTATAGAAAGCAGAACGCTTGCAAAATAAATTCTATTTTTAAAGGAATGGCTGTCGGCAGAATAGTTTTAAAGAATGTACATATCCCTGCAATTACTGCGCTGGGTAAACTGGATCAGTACGGAAGGGAAAAAGGGCTGCACATTCCTAAACAACTGAGTTAATATTAATGACTAAAGTAACGCTATCTCTTTATCTTTTCTTCAGAACAAAACCGGTTGAAGGCTGCAATTCAATCTTAGTTGAAATGACACCGAGAGATTCAGCTCCTGCAATATCGGGATTTACCAACATCTCCCATTCCCCGTCGGGTAAATTAAATTCCTGTGTTCTATTGGTATCTGCATTAAACAAAACAAGGAAATTCTCATTGCTATAATTCAGCTTATATCCAAGTGCAAACGGATTATCTTTTACGTCCAAAAAAGTAATATCTTCATACTTCGCCCGCCTGAAGGCTGAATATTTATTTCTTAAGGCAATAAGTCCTATATAATAATTTTTTAAATCTTCATTTAATTTTACATAATTATAATTGATGTAATTAGTCTGATCGTCTTTATTGTAGCTGTTGTTATCCAATTTCCCTCTATTAGTATCCGGGAATAAATTATAAGTCGGGATTACTTTTGCCCGCGCAAATTCATCGCCTTCCTGAAACATAACAATACCTTGCGATGTAAAAAGGAATAACGCACCAAGCTTATTCAGTTTTAACTCAAGCGGTGTCAATTTGATTAAAGATTCAATATCTTTTATAACTTTGTTCACTCCGATTTTACCGGTTCCGATCCTGATAAAATCTCCAAGAGTATAGCCGTCATGAGAAGATAAATAATTTACGGAATGCTCCTTTTTTTGAAATAATCCTAAAGAATCTCTTATCAGAGTCCCATTTACATAGCTTTTTATTCTTTTAGAACTATTATTGCCATACCATTTGCCAAAGAGCCATCCAAGTCCGTTAACCGGGTTTTCGCCCTTAACGCCGTTTCTAATTTGATCATTCCAGCTACCCCAGCCTCTAAGAGAAAAAGCAGCCGGATCATAACCGCCACCCCATGGTTCACAAACAAGAATTACGTTTGGATTTATTTTTTTTGCCTCGTGTGTTATCTCTTCTATTGTCTCCCAATCAATAAGCCTACCAAGATCAAAACGGAAGCCGTCTATATGATATTCTTTCATCCAGTATAAAATACTTTCGACTATCAGCCTACGCATCATAGGGCGTTCTGTCTTAAGATCATTGCCGCATCCGCTTTCAGCAATATAATTCCCTCTTTTATCAAGGCGGAAATAATATTCCCTATCAATTTCTTTTAAATTACCCATCTCATATTCGGAAAGATGATTATATACAACATCCATAACTACGGCAATGCCTTCTTTGTGGAAGGCTTTTACCATATCTTTGTATTCAGTAACCTGTTTTGCGGAAGTGCCGCTCCAAAAATTCCACTTTAAATAATTTGAATCGCTGCTATAGTAGTCTTCGGGAGCAAAAAAAGCTGCCGTCATATAACCCCAATGATTCCTCTCATAAGAATTCCATGAATTATATCGTCCGTTTAACGAATCCTTAAATGGAATTTCAATATTCGCAAATTCCTGCGAGGGCAATAGCTCAACTGTATTCACCCCTAAACTTTTTATATAATCAATCCCTCCGGTTTTTTCATGCTCGATTAAGCCATGATAAGTGCCCGGCTTGCTGCATCCGGATGAAGAATCCGCCGTTAAGTCCCTGATGTGCATTTCATAAATAACAACATCGCGCCAGTCCCTTTGTATCCAATAGTCCTTTTCCCAGTCATAATTATTTTCTTTTACAACTATAGAGCGCCTTGGAGCGAAATAAGTATTATAAGTAGCAACTGCTTTGGAATAAGGATCAATACAAATTACGTCTTTGGTTTCAGGATATTTAAGATTATAAACTTTAAATCCATAAAATAAACCGTAATCCACTCCGTATAAAACAGTTTCCCAAACGCCGTCGGAGTCTTGATTCATATAGTACTCCTTCCCATTATTATCTTCCGGTTTTTCAAATGTAATAAGCTTCACTTCTTTAGCATCCGGTGCAAATAATCTGAAATAAGTTTTGCCTTTCTCAACAAAAGAACCAAGTTTTTTTGACGAGAAATATTTGTTCAAATCTTTTTTTTCGGATTTTATATTAAAATTATGTACTGAAGCTCTGGATCTGCTTTTATCGCTTACGAACAATGTGACACCTTTCAAATTAATTACAGAAATTAGTAAATATAAAAAGACAAACAATATTTTCATGCATTTCATTTTATTGCACCATTATCATAATCGTTATTAAATTGAAACTGTTTACAACGTAATGCCAACTAAAATCTTATCCCTTTGTTTTATTGTACTTACAGATTTATTAGATTAGCAAACATAAGACGATATAAACTTTTAGAAAAGGTTAATTTTAAACTCATTCGCTGCTTAATATTTTACCGTTTAAAACCGGTGTAACGCAAATAAGAGGATTCTGCGGAACCTTATAGCTTGAAAATATTTCCTCGAAAAGTTCGAACTGCCTCCCCCGTTTTTCCAACTTTGAAAATTTTCTATAAGGCATGTACTTTCCTTTAGAGTTAACAGGCGCATCGAAATGATATGCTTTAGCAAAATCATCTTTGGTCTTACTTTTTAGGAATTTAATTTTTATTTCGTCCCCGCCTTCCATTTCATAAGCAATTGCACGAAACTCAACAACGCATTCATCGTTAATAACAATGTAGATATTCAAAATTATTTCATTCATACACAGCTTTTTTATTCATCAAAGTAAAATAACTGAGGCAAACGGCATAAACAAATGCGAACTTGCACATAATGCTTTCGACAGCTGCCAACCATCTGTCATTGTGAAATGCAAGAAGCATGAATGCGGCAATTACCGGAAGGAAGACAAATAATAATCCGCCCAATAAAACTTTAGCAAGTATCTTCTTAGTCTCATCGTTTGTCTTTTTTATTCTATTAGATAAGAAAATAATTGCATATAACGCTGGTGTATAATAAAAGAAGCCGTAGAAAGTTCCCAATGGATAACTATATGAAGCATAAAAAACCGAGCAAGATACTACAGCAAATTTATCTATTACTAATAAATAATAAACTGCAAATGCCAATGCAGGTATAAATAATGCTTTGTGCAATTTATTATTTCTTCTGAAATATTTCAGAATAAAATACAAATTAAGAGGCGGAAGAAAAGATATATCTAAAAATGCGAGGTACGCCATGTATGAATATTTAAGATTTAATGCGCACATTAGAAATTCCAAAGTCTGGTAAACTGCTAATATTCCAACCAGGGTGATCCCCATAAAATTTATTTTATTCTTTTCAGAAAAAATGAGGAGATTTATCATCAGAATAAATTCCATACAGGCTAGTAGAAGCGAGATCAAACCGTTCCAATTAATCAAATTCCCTCCATTTTGTTTTTACAAGTTTCACGATCTATAAAAGTTTACCCGCTTTCAAGTTCGTTTTATACGTGAAACTCACTTTGGAAGCGGGTCTCACTTATAGTATTAAACCTTCGGTCCGATCATTTTTTCAGGTCGGACAATCTCATCAAACTTTTCTGCCGTAAGCAGATTCAATTCAATTGCAGCTTCTTTTAATGTTTTATTTTCTTTATGAGCTTTCTTAGCAACTTTAGCCGCATTATCATAACCAATGTGAGGATTTAACGCAGTTACAAGCATTAAAGAATCTTCAAGATGTTTTTTAATATTTATTTCGTTTGCCTCAATACCTGCAACACAATGATCTGTAAAGCTTTCACAAGAGTCTGATATCAGCCTGATAGACTGAAGTACATTAAATATTATAACAGGCTTATAAACATTTAATTCAAAGTTGCCGCTTGCGCCAGCAAAATTAACTGTAGTATCATTACCGAATACCTGGGTACAAACCATTGTCATAGCTTCACATTGTGTAGGATTAACTTTTCCGGGCATTATTGAACTTCCCGGTTCATTTTCAGGCAGAAGCAATTCTCCTATACCGCTGCGGGGACCCGACCCAAGCCACCTGATATCATTTGCTATCTTCATTAAAGAAGCAGCAAGAGTCTTTAAAACGCCGCTTATTTCTACTAACGCGTCATGCGCAGCAAGAGCTTCAAATTTATTCCTTGCAGAGATGAACGGCTTACCTGTCAGTTCGGCAATTTTTGCCGCTGCCTTTACGGCAAATTCAGGATGTGTATTCAATCCTGTACCAACTGCAGTACCGCCTAGTGCTAATTCATATAATCTTGGCAGGCTTCCGTGTATTCTTTCAAGTCCGTTTGTTAACTGCTGAATGTACCCGGAGAATTCTTGTCCGAGGGTCAGAGGTGTAGCATCCATTAAATGCGTTCTGCCGATCTTTATAATATTTCTAAACTCATCGGATTTTATTGCAAAAGCATCACGAAGTTTTGTTACCATCGGGATAAGTCTACTATGGATTTCCTCAATTGCGGCAATATGCATTGCTGTCGGGAAAGTGTCATTGGATGATTGAGCTTTATTTACATCATCATTTGGGTGAATAGGTTTTTTGCTGCCCATTTCTCCGCCAGCAAGCTCTATCGCACGGTTGGAAATAACTTCATTTGCATTCATATTGGTTTGTGTGCCGCTTCCTGTCTGCCATACAACCAAGGGAAAATGCTCATCAAGTTTACCTTCAATAACTTCATTTGAAGCTTTGACGATTAAATCCGCTTTCTCAACAGGTAATATACCGAGTTCTTTATTTGTTAAAGCTGCGGCTTTTTTAAGAATGCCAAGCGCCCTGATCATCTCACGCGGAAATCTTTCGCCACCAATTTTAAAATTCATTAATGACCGTGCTGTCTGAGCGCCATAATACTTATCAGCCGGGACATTTATTTCTCCCATACTATCGGTTTCAATTCTATAATTCATATTTTTTCTCCCAATAAATAAAAATTTATATTAATACAGGCACTACGAAAATACTACATGCCCCTCTATTACAATTTCAAGAGAGGCGTAAACCGGAGCCAAAGTTTCGAACCACGGGTCAATCAATTTTTAACGCATAAGCATAGTCACAAGGTTTTTTCCTGGTAAATAAAATTCAATCCCATGCATTTTGATTTTCCAAATCAAATTTTGTGTATAACCAAGCAACTTTATGTATCCACCTGACAATCGAAATCTTTTTAGCTTCCATTATCTGAGTTCCTATCCTTCTATTCTGCGTTTCTAATATAAATTTACTCTGATTAATAAACAATTACGCACCTTCAGATATTTTGGGGCTTTAATAATTCTTGCCCTTATTTTTTTACATTCATGTTTGCTTTCTTCCTTTCGTCTTAATATAATTTTCAGTACATTATATTGAGCAAACAATCTCACAATTTCCTGTTTACTTAATTAACGGTCGTTAACAAAAAAAAGAGGCGATCAATATGATAGTAAAAGGAGCTCTCGAAAAAGCAAAACTTTATATCGAGTCTCATTCAAGAGATTCAGATCAATTTCAAACTCATACTCATACAAAGCAGGGTCCTTGCGTTACTATCTCAAGAGAAACAGGTGCAGGCGCCGATAAGGTAGGTGAAGCTCTTGTTGAATTTTTCCAAATATTCAGTGATGAAAATTCCATCCCTTGGACAGCGTTCGATAGGAATCTGATAGAAAAAATTCTCGAAGATCATCACTTACCGCAAAAGTTAAGCCAGTACTTTGTTGAAGATAAGCTTTCCGAATTAAAATCTATGGTAAATGAGCTGCTGGGGATACATCCGCATGTAGGTGTATTAATTCATACAACTTCGCGTACAATTCTTCAGCTTGCGCAAAAAGGAAATGTTATTATCGTCGGCAGGGCTGCAAACTTAATCACTGAGCGGTTAAAAAATACTTTCCATGTGAGATTAGTCGCTCCTATCGAAACAAGAATTCAGCATATTGAAATTATTTACAATTTGAACAGGAAGGATGCAATAGAATTTATTAAAAAAGAAGACCTTGCACGGAAGCATTATGTAAAAAGTTATTTTAATAAGGACATCAATGACGCTCTGCTCTACCACATGGTCATAAATACTGCACAAATATCTTATAAAAAAGCGGCGCGGATGATAGGTCTTGCAGTATTAGAAAAATTCCCGGAGATGTTTTCGCTTAAAGAAGAAGCAACTTACGAATTGGTATAGCCTGTACTGTTGAGTAGTTTTATGTAAAACAAATTTTTTTAATTTGTTTATTATCTTTTCATAGCCCAAATATCCGTCAAAATTCGGCATGGACAGTGTTGAGGGATCGTATGTTTGTAAGCTAAAATAAAAGTGTAAATTTTGATAAGATAATAAGAGTAAACCTTTGATTTAAAAATTTACAAAATGAGAATACTATAATGTTAGAAAAGCCACAATCAAAAATAATTAGAATCCCGATGGGAATCAGGGAGACTTATTCTGAACCAATTCAAGGACTAAATTTAACTATTTTCCTCTGAAGGTTATGGTAGATTGAACTTCTAAACAAGGGAAAGATCGTTAATTTGCAGTTTTAATAAATTAAACGCAGGAGCACTGAAACATTTTAACAGTTCTATCTGTTAGAAAAGTCATTTATTTCCCCCTTCATTAAAGCTGTGTAACTGATCAAAGTATAAATTTCTTCCTTTTACCATAAGGTTAACCGAATTAAGTTGGCACGCGTTAATTGACTCACCATTTTAAAAATATTTTGATGTTTTATTATAATATTTCGATTAAAAACATATTGAATTATAGTTTAAGCTAAAACTCCTGTAGTAATAAGTAAAATTTAGCCGGTAATATTCGATAATGACCTTGGTAAGTAATATTATAGATTTGCCGCACAAAATGAGGAAAGAAGACATTATGGAATTAACACAGCTTGATAAAAGCAGTTATTTAAAAGGACTTTTAATAATTGTAAAAAAAGATGAACGCTTAACTGATTTTGAAAAGAAGTTTCTTAAAAACATTGCTTCAAAGCTTGGGTTTGCTTCTGATTTTTATGAAAGCACGATACGCAGCCTTCTTGCAAATAAATATATTCCTGAAAATCCCATCAAGTTTTCAGAAAAAACAATTGCCGAATCCTTTATTACCGATGGGATTAAATTAGCGCTTAAAGACAACAAGCTTTCCGATAAGGAACTTGAGTGGCTAATGCTGACTGCATCCGAAAATGAACTATCTGAAGATTGGTTCGCTAATAAAATCAATAAACTTAAAGAGAACAAAAGTATAATTCCGGCAATGGATTTTGCTCTTTGCTCTATTATTTAAATTTTTATAATCGGTTTTTCAGCCGATAAAAATTTTTAGGGAACAATTAAGTATATTTTCAAATGTATCCCGGCCCAATTATTTAAATACACATCTCTTTTAAAATTATTCAAATGAATTAAGCTAAATAGAAGTTTGTCAATTGTTGTCTATATGTATAATTTTAGAGCTATAAACTTTATTGACTATAAATTTTATTATTATTTCATAAAAAACACTCTAAAAAAATTTTTGAGGATAAAAATGGAAAAGATGAAGGCTCTTGTTAAGAAATACGGTGAACCCGGTCTATGGCTTGATGAAGTTCCAGTACCTGAAGTTGGAGTAAACGACGTTCTTATTAAAATCCATAAAACTTCCATTTGCGGGACCGATATTCATATTTACAATTGGGATGACTGGGCAAAAAAAACTATCCCAGTACCTATGGTCGTAGGACATGAGTATGTAGGAACCGTAGAAGCAATCGGAAGCAATGTACATGATGTGAAAATAGGAGAGCTTGTAAGCGGTGAAGGACATATTGTATGCGGCTATTGCAGAAACTGCCGCGCCGGCAGAAGACATCTCTGTCCAAATACAAAGGGAGTTGGAGTAAACCGCCCGGGGTGCTTTGCAGAATTTCTCAGCATTCCTGTATCAAATGTCTGGCATTGCGATCCATCTATCCCGGAAGATATATTTTCTATTTTTGATCCCTTTGGAAATGCAGCTCACACCGCTTTATCATTTAACGTACTAGGCGAGGATGTTTTAATTACAGGGGCAGGACCGATTGGCATAATGGCGGCTGCAATCGTAAAACATGCAGGCGCACGTTATGTAATAATTACCGATTTAAACCCTAACCGCCTTAAACTGGCAGAAAAAATGGGAGTTACAAAAGCTATAAATATAACAAAAGAAAAACTTGAAGATGTAATGAACGATCTTGGTATGAAAGAAGGGTTTGATGTAGGTCTTGAAATGTCCGGCAGCGCTGAAGCTTTTAAAAATATGCTGTCTTTAATGTGCCACGGTGGAAAGATTGCACTGCTTGGGCTTTTGCCGAACGCAGCAATTGACTGGGAAACCGTAATCTTTAACGGATTAACGCTGAAAGGAATTTATGGAAGAGAAATGTTCGAGACTTGGTATAAGATGACTGTAATGCTTCAAACCGGATTAGATATTTCACCAATAATTACAAATCATTTCCCTTTTGAACAATTCAAGAATGGTTTTGAACTGATGAAGTCCGGCAACTCCGGTAAAATTGTTTTGAACTGGATATAAAAAGAGGTTTTTATTATGAATGAGACAATAAAAAAATTTTATCAGCAGCAGATAAAACAAATTGAAGCTGAAGGTTTACTAAAGAAAGAAAGGATTATAATAAGTCCCCAAAAAGCAAAAATTGAGGTTGTAGGTGGGCAGCAAGTTTTGAACATGTGCGCAAATAATTATCTCGGGCTGGCAAATCACCCGGAAATAATTAAAGCCGCTAAACAGAGCTATGATAAATGGGGATACGGGCTTTCATCCGTCCGTTTTATTTGCGGGACGCAGGAAATTCATAAAGAGCTTGAGCAAAAAATTTCCGAATTCCTTGAAACTGAAGATACTATCCTTTACACATCGTGCTTTGATGCAAACGGTGGTTTGTTTGAGACAATACTTTCTGAAGATGATGCAATTATCAGCGACGAGCTTAATCATGCAAGTATTATAGACGGGATACGTTTATGCAAAGCTCAGCGCTTCAGGTATAAAAACAGTGATATGACTAACCTTGAAGAAAAGCTTAAAGAAGCACAACTAGCAAAGATACGTTTAATTGCAACCGACGGTGTTTTTTCCATGGATGGATTTATTGCAAAGTTAAAGGACATTTGCAGCCTGGCGGATAAATACAACGCAATGGTAATGGTGGATGATTCCCATGCAGTTGGTTTTATGGGAAAACACGGCAAAGGGACTCATGAATATAACGATGTTATAGGAAGAATCGATGTAATAACCGGAACACTTGGTAAAGCATTAGGAGGAGCAAGCGGCGGTTACACAAGCGGAAGGAAAGAAATAATCGATTTACTCCGGCAACGTTCACGTCCTTACTTGTTTTCCAACACCCTAGCGCCGAGTATTGTAGCAGCTTCGCTTAAAGTGCTGGAGTTGTTAAAGTCTTCAACCCACCTGCGCGACAAGCTTGAAGATAACACTAAATTCTTCCGTGATGGAATTGCAAAAGCAGGATTGAATATAAAGCCCGGTGTTCATCCAATTGTTCCTATTATGATAGGCGATGCCGCTTTATCCCAGAAGATGGCAGCCCGATTATTGGAGAAAGGAATTTATGTTACAGGGTTCTTCTACCCTGTAGTTCCTAAAGGAACAGCAAGGATACGCGTGCAAATATCCGCTGCACATTCAAAGGCAGATTTGGAATTTGCAATTCAAAAGTTCAAAGAAGTTAAAGAAGAGTTCGGGTTGTAAAATATAGGTTTAATTTTAAGGATCATGAATGTAAATTGGGTATCTATAATGGATTTGTTTGAATAGAAGATTATAAGAGATTTAAAAGAGTAGAATTTAAAGTAATATTATTTTATTATGTGATAGATTTGTTGTTAGAAAAACCAACATTAAAATATCATAGTAAATATTCGAATTTTATCAAAGCAGACCCTTAAAGCGTATTAAATATGCTATAGCTTTATTTTGAATAACTTGTCAATAAACTATATATTGTCATAGTTTATTTGCTTTTTGAGAATAATTACAGCCACGGACGATCGAAAATATTCGGAATCGTCGTTTGAAACTTACTTTGCCCGCAGGTTGTATTTATTGATTTTATTATAAAGTGTCACCCTGTCAATTTCCAAAACTTGCGCACTGCGGGATATATTCCATTTGTTTTTATTCAAAACCCTGAGTATATGTTTCTTTTCAATTATTGATAAGCTTTCCTTATCTTCATCCGGATTAAATTCTAAGGAAGCAATACGGAACGGCAGGTCGTCAACTATTATGGTTTCCGATTTCCCGACTACCAATGCGCGTTCAATTGCATTTTCCAATTCTCTTACATTGCCGGGCCAGTCATAATTAATTAAAAAATCGGCTGCTTCTGTCGATATTTCTTTGGCAGGTCTGCTTGAACTTTTTGTAAACTTTTTGATAAATTCATTTGCTAAAAGCAGTATATCGTTTTTACGCTCACGCAAGGGCGGTAATTCAATAGAAAAAACATTAAGCTTGTAATACAAATCTTCCCTGAACTTATCTACTTTTATCAGTCTCTCAATATTTTCATTGGCAGCTGAAATAAGGCGAAAATTTGTTTTAATTAATTGACTACTGCCGATTCTTACAAACAGATTTGTTTCAAGAACATTTAGAATTTCTACCTGCATTTTCAATGAAATTGAGTTCACCTCATCAAGGTATAATGTACCGCCGTCGACTATCTCAAATTTCCCTTTCTTAGTTATCTGGCTTCCCGCGGCGCCGGCTTCTTCACCAAAAAGTTCAATACGCAACATTGATTCGGTCAAAGCTCCGCATTTAACGGATATGAACGGGAAATATTTTCTGATGCTTTTATTATGAATTGCTTTAGCCGTTGATTCTTTCCCCGTTCCACTTTCACCACGGATCATTACTGCGGTATCACTTTGCGAGGCGGTAATAATCTGCTCAAGGACTTTTTGCATTGCATGGTTTTCCCCAACAATACTATCCAAACCGAAAATTTCATCAATGTTATTTTTTAGCATTTTATTTTCAAGGCGGAGTTTCTTTTGTTCAAATGCTTTCGATACAAGATTTGCAAGGTCATCTGGATCAATAGGCTTTGTTACATAATCATAAGCTCCGTCTTTTATTGCGGCAATCGCAGTAGAAACCGAGGCATATGCTGTAATCATTATCACAATTGTTTCAGGATCAATTTTCTTTACTTCCTTTAAGAGTTCAAGTCCGCCCATACCTGGCATTTTCAGATCAACAAGCAGCAGGTCGAACCTTTCAGCAATAAATTTCTTCAGCGCCGATTCTCCACTTTCTGCGGCATCAACAACATAGCCTTCATCGTCAAACCAATGTAAAAGGGACTCTCTTATAATTTTCTCATCGTCAACGATTAAAATACTTTCTTTTTTGCTCATTATGTTCTCGATAATTTAAATTCATTTTATGTAATTGATTTTTTAAAACCTTGGCCCGTTGTTCATAATTAAAATATAAAACGTTTGGGAAATCATATGTTACTACAATAGCTTTTTTCTTCCATCGAAGGCATGGCTTTGCAAAAGTAGTAGCTCAGAAAGAAAATGTATTTTTAACCATTTCACGCATCCGCCTCCGGCTGAATAGTTTAGAAGTACATTGTTTCTGTTTTAAACAATGGGTAAATATTTCATTAATAATTAGTCATTTACCGTATTTTCAAGCAATTTTACGTATTCTGTTTTACCGATTAGCTGATATAAGTATTTCATTTTTTCACTTGTAGCGATTAAAGAAGGGTTAATCTTTAAACAAAAATTTTTATACTCATTCAGTATCTTTAAATATTTCGCCTTTCCTTTTTTCCAATCCTCCGCGGATATCTGAGAATCTATAATTTCCGATTGATTAATGACGATCAGAGTCAACCACTGCCTGTTTACAATATCTTCCGGAGTCCAGATTAATTTATCCAGCAACAAAAAGCTCATTGGTGCTTTTATAGTAATCTGCCCCCAATCTCCTTCCAGAATAACAATAGTCTGATCGACATTAAAATAAACTTTTTTCATATAATCTTTAATCGACTTGATACTGTCTAGTAAGCTAAGAGTTACAGGGTTTATACCCAGATAATAGATATTAGCAAATAAATGCTTTATAACCAGGTCATTTTTAAGATAAATCAGCTTAGAATCTAATTTTGAGTCTTCCAGTTTGCTTATAATCTTGTCTAAAAAATCAGTTTCATTTAATACCATGCCGCTTTGATTTTTTGAACTATCTTTAAAGACTAAATTCCTAAGTATTTTGTCAAAGGTACAATTTTCACAATCGAATTCGTTCTCACACATCTGATAATCAATAGTATTTGAAGCCATCCAAATGCAATTAAATTCACCTGACCTACCATAATTCTTATATTGATTTCCCTGTAACATAACAACCGAATATTAAAGATTTAGAATTTTAGTCTTATTTTCTACTGACTTTCTTTCATTTTTTATCTTATCAATCTTAAAATAATATTTCTATGCAGTTCTTATAAGCCAACGCATATTTATCGGAAAAGGACGTCTCGGTGTGAATATCAATCGAAACTCTCATCATAAGACCCCTTTTCTTAATTAATTATAGTAGCAAACAACGAGCCAAAAAGCACTTATATATTCATAAACACGGGCTTATCTTTCTGAAAACCTCAAAATCGTTACTATAAAGAAATATATTCCGATTTTGAATTTTTTTATTCTCAATTACAGCAATTAGTTTTAAAATGCTTTGCCACTAATGAGAAAGAAAAGCTGATAAGAATAGTTGTTTAACATGGCTAAGTTGTCAAATTGGAATTAAAAAGATGGATTAAAAAGTCAATTTTTACAATAAAAAAACTTAATATATAAAGCCTTCAACTCTTGATACGCATGACCGGCAAAAGGCAGATCCCTTAATATCTACCTCCTCAATTCCCGGAGATGAGTGCATAACACAATCCCAGTTAAGACAATGAACAAGTCCATAATTGTGTCCAAGTTCATGAAGGACTTCTTTAATGGTGCGCTGAAGCAGAAGGTCTTCGTTTGATTCACCTGAATAAAATTCTTCATGCAGCCTGCAGACCGAAACGATGGAATGCTTGCCGTTAAGCTGTGCTTCACCAAATATAAACGTAAGAACCGGCACGTAAATATCCACCTCGGTAAGCAGAATTACTTTGCCGTTAAATTTGGGGGTTATTTTCATAGCTTCTGCAATTATTTGAGTTGAGAAGTATTGCCCTCTTTCTTTTGAAAGGAAGTCACCTATATCTATAGAGAGGTTTATAATATTTGTTTTGCAGGAAAATCTTTTGGAGAGTCCAGTTATAAGATTCTTAAGAAGCTGAACATTGGAAAATTTTACCGGTGCAATAAAAATATCCATTAATAATCATTTTTACGAAGATTATACTTATTTATTTTATTATACAGTGTAACCCTGTCTATCTCAAGCACCTGCGCACTACGTGAAATATTCCAGTTGTTCTGATTTAATATTTTAAGGATATATTTTTTCTCTATTGAAGAAAGACTTTTACTACCTTCGTTAGCTTCAAGAATGGCGGAAGAAACATGAAAAGGCAGATCATCTACAAGAATAGAGCTAGTTTTGCCAACAACTACTGCACGCTCTATTGCATTTTCCAGTTCACGAACATTGCCGGGCCAGTCGTAGTTAATAAGGAAATCCATCGCTTCTTTGGACACGTTTTTTATCGGCTTATTCATAGCGGTAGAAAATTTATTAAGGAAAAAATTAACAAGAAGCGGGATATCATCCCGTCTTTCACTTAGCGGTGGAATTACTATTGTAAAAACATTCAATCTGTAATAAAGGTCCTCTCTGAACTTGCCAGATTTAACCAATTCTTCAAGCGGCCCGTTTGATGCAATAATTATTCGGAAATCGCTTCTAATTAATTCATTACCGCCGACTCTGTTAAACTGTTTTGTTTCAATCACTCTTAATAATTCGATCTGCATTTTTAGTGATATAGAACCAATTTCATCCAAGAATATAGTGCCCCCGTCAGCCATTTCAAATTTACCTTTACGCTTATATTGTGCTCCCGTAAAGGCGCCTTTTTCATGTCCAAAAAGCTCGCTTTCTAAAAGAGATTCTGCCAGCGCGCCGCAATTAACCGGGATGATAGGGAAGTATTTTCTTTTACTATTAATGTGAATTGCCTTTGCAACAAGTTCTTTTCCCGTGCCGCTCGCACCTCTTATCATGACCGTTGTATCTGCAGAAGCCACTGTGCGGATAAGCTCATAGATTTTTTTCATCTGATTGCTTTCACCTATCAGGTAATCTGGCCTGATTATCTCCTCAATCTTTTCTTTTAGCTGAAGATTTTCAATTTTGAGAGCCCTTTGTTCAAGACCCTTCTTTACGAGATGAGCAAGTTCATCAGGATCAACCGGCTTAGTTACATAATCATAAGCTCCGTTCTTCAATGCCGCAATTGCAGTAGGTACGGAAGCAAATGCTGTAATAAGTATTATGACGGATTCTTTGTCAATCTCTTTTATCCTATTTAACAATTCAAGTCCGCTCATGCCGGGCATTTTCATATCAACAAGAAGAAGATCATACCGGGTGTTTTCATATTTTCCCAGTGCAGCCTGGCCGTCTTCCGAGGTATCTACTTCATAGCCTTCTTCCTCAAACCAGTGGAATAATGATTCTCTAACAATTTTTTCATCATCAACTATCAATATTTTTTCACGGTTACTCATATTATTTCCTGTTAAATTTTTTGTTCATTCTGGGGCAGAGTAACTTTAAATGTAGTGCCATGAATTGAAGTTTTTTCAACTTCAATATGCCCGTTATGATTAGTAATAATTCCGTAAACAGCAGCAAGCCCTAAGCCTGTTCCTGTCGCAGCTTCTTTTGTTGAATAAAACGGCTCAAAGATGTGTGGCATATCTTTTATGGAAATTCCCGTTCCCTCATCAATTACCCTTATGATTGCCTGTTTTTTTTCATTTGTAAGCCGGATTGTAATTTTTCCTCCATTAGGCATAGCCTCTATCGCATTGATTAAAAGCGACATAACAGCTTGTTGAATTTTTTGAGCATTACAGAATATTGCAACCGGTTCATCCGGAAAATCTTTTTCAAGGGTTATACCGTGAATTTCCAGATGGTGTTTTATAACATTTACTCCCTTATCAATTATTTTAATAAGATCTTCCTTAGCAATTTCATCTTTTCCTCGGTGCGAGAATAGTAGAAGGTCTTTTACTATTCTTCCGCATCGCACAGACTCACTTGAAATTAATTCAAGGTAGTCTATAAGTTTTGAGTATTCGGCTTCTTTTTGTAGTGCTTTTAATTTTTTTGCTATCAGTTTGCTGTAAGT
>Ga0181520_10007415_pt1 | contig 16186 bp, 16 predicted proteins | sample PEATcosm2014_Bin_29_FD_132451 | JGI IMG/M metagenome (GOLD analysis project Ga0181520, IMG submission 132451) | Peatland microbial communities from MTU Mesocosm Facility, Houghton, MI, USA - PEATcosm2014_Bin02_30_metaG | ecosystem: Environmental > Terrestrial > Soil > Wetlands > Peat | place...
CGCTCGATCGGCAACCCATCCGACGCGCGCGCTAACATAACTTGAATCGCAAAAACGAAAGGAGTCCCCGCTTCGCTAACCCTTCGCTCCCTTCAGGCTCATCCTTCAATTGGAAAAGACTACAGGGCTATCCTGAAAGCGCCTTGGCGGGCGGCTCGATTCTCTGTCAAATCGTTGAATTGCCGGATACTTTTGCCATTTGCAAGTTCTTATCCTTCCAGCAGCAGCAGCCGATTCGGATCGAGCTTCACACTCCACGGCTGAGGCTGCGCGCTCAGTTCGCACCAAAACGCCTTGGGCACATCGGCTTGCAGATGCGCCGGTTCGCCCGTCCGCGGTGGGGTGTGGAGGCGCAAATAGAGCGTCATCTCATGCGCTGCCTCGCTGGCGCTCACAAGCCAGCACGGAAAAGTGTTGTCGCCGTTTGCAGGTGGCTGGAAGACAAGCTGATGCGAACGAAATCCAACGTGAGTCAGCGCATCCGGGACGGGGCTTGCCGTTTGCAGTTGGCAATTCCACGCATCCACCGCGATTCGGTCCGCGTCCGCGCGGCAGGCGGCGACGATGTTCTTGCATCCGGTCAAGCGCGCCGCGATGACAGTCCGCGGTCGCTCGAAGAGCTGGTGTTTCGGCCCGCTCGCTATAACTCGTCCACTATCCAGCACCAGCAGATCCGCGCAGAATCGAAAGGCTTCCTCCATGTCGTGAGTTACAATGACAACCGCGCCCTTGTACCCGGCCAGCGTCTCGCGGAGCTGTTCTTCCATTTGACGGCGCAGATGCGGATCCAGCGCGGCAAAGGGTTCATCGAGCAACAGCGCTTCCGGTTCGCTGGCCATGCACCGCGCAATAGCCACGCGCTGCCGTTGCCCTCCTGAAATCTCTTTAGGATAGCGGTTTGCCAACTCCGCAATGTGCATCAGTTCAAGTTGCCTAGCGACGCGCCCTTGCCGCACCGGTTCCGACAGCGCGCTCAACCCGAAGCCGACATTTTCAGCCACTGTCATATTCGGAAAAAGGGCATAATCCTGAAACACGACGCCGATTCTCCTGCGCGCCGAGGAGACTTTCTGTCCCGTTTCACTGTCGAACAGGACGCGGTCGCTTAAAACGATGCGCCCGCGATCCGGTGAAACGATGCCGGCGATCATGCGCAGCGTCATCGATTTGCCCGCGCCGGAGCAGCCCAGCAAACCGATCGCTCCTTTGCCTGTCCGCAGCGCAACTTGAAGATTGAAGTTGTCCAGCGCCTTTTCGACATACATCTCAAGCGTCGATGAAGCCTCTGCGCTTTCCGCGCCGCTCGCCACAGGCAAGGCCGCAACCGGAGTGGCGACCAGGGACGATGCGATAGGAATGCCCGCCGGCCTTCGGTCTTGCTTCTGCCCATTCAATAGTCGAATGATGCCCAGAGAAAGCGCGACGATCAGACTCACCCACAGGAGTGCAACGCGCATATCGCCGTCCTCCACCGCGGCAAAGATAGCCATCGGCATGGTCTGGGTGCGGCCTGGTATATTGCCGGCCAGCATCAGCGTCGCCCCAAACTCTCCCAGTGCGCGCGCAAAGGCCAGCACTGTTCCGGCAAGTACGCCAGGCGCGGCCATGGGCAACAGCACTCTGCGAAAAACCGTCCTCTCCGAGGCCCCCAGTGTGCGCGCCGCATCCAAAAGAGTCGGATTGACCTGCTCGAACGCGCCCAGTGTGGTGCGATACATCAGCGGAAACGCCACCACGGTCGCGGCGATCGCCGTAGCCGGCCATGAAAAGACGATCGTGACGCCTATTCGTTCCAGCCAATGGCCGATGAAGCTGCGCCGTCCGAGAAGCAGCAGGAGAAAGAAGCCGACCACGGTGGGTGGAAGAACCAACGGGAGCGTGAGAATGCCGTCTATCCACGCCCGCAGGCTTCCGCGCGTGCCGTACATCAGCCTTGCCGCAATCAAACCCAGAAAGAACGTGGCGATCGTGGCCGCACAGGTTGTGGCCAGTGAGATGAGCAGCGGGGATAAGTCGATCGGCAGAGTCACGGTGCCGCTATAGTAAATCCATGTTTCATAAAGATTGTCTGAGCGGCGGGGCTGCAGAGATACTCGACGAACTGTCTCGCGGTCCCTTCGCCGCGGCTCCCCTTCACCACAGCGGCGGGATACACGATGGGATCGTGCGCCGATTCCGGAGCCGTGGCCACAACGCGAACTTTCCCGGACGCTTGCGCGTCGGTGGCATACACCAGGCCCGCATCCGCATTGCCGGTCTCCACATAAGTCAGAACCTGGCGAACGTCCTTGCCCAGCACAAACTTCGCGTTGAGCTTGTCCAGCAGATGAAGCGCCGAGAGCGTCTGCCGTCCATACTGCCCAGCCGGAACGCTGGCCGGGTCGCCCAGCGCGATCACCCGGATCGAAGCGTCCGCTAGACCCTGAAAATCGCGCAGTTTGGAATCGAGCGGCGCAATCAGGACAAGCGTGTTTCGCAGCAGATTGCGGCGCGATCCTGCAACAATGAGTCCCTTTGCCGCCAGTTCGTCCATGGGCTTGGCGGCGGCCGAAACGAAGATATCCACAGGCGCTCCCTGGTCGATCTGCGCGGCCAGCGTTCCGGAGGAGCCGAAGTTATTGATGAATTCCACATCCGCATGGCCTTGCCTATAGGCAGCCTCGGTCTCCGCAAGCCCCTCCTTCAGGCTTGCTGCCGCGGAGACGGTCAGCTTTGTCTGCGCCGAACCATGACTCCCACAGACCATCGCGGCGAACACGGCGATTGATAGAGCGATGCAAACCCACGATGGCTTCTTTCTCTCCCGCTTATTTGAATTTACGCGCGACCTCATCTCAAATTCCTTTCCCGATGCTTCTCTGGACAGTTCTCGCCTGAGCCTGCCGCGGAAACGATCAGAAGGCGAAACGACTGCCGAATGTCGGAGCAAGGTTGTTGTCGTTCAAAAAGGGAACTCCGGGGCCATGAGGAATGGCGATGTCCAGACCGCCGCTCACCCAGGAATACGCAACTCCGGCAAAAGAATCGAAACGCTTGGTGAAGCGATGATCCAGATAGAGCGACCCCTCATTGAGGGTACCCGCGCAGGAAGCTCGCATATTGCCGATACTGGGGTTGGCCGAGCAGGTCGACGGAATGCGGAAGTCGTTCTGCCGCTGTTGATACCAGGCGAAAGTAACGTCGGTCTTTTTACGGTAGGTGTACTTCGCGCCCGTCCACCAGATCTGCACCAACTTTTCGGAATCGAGATTGTTGTCTTCCACTCCGCTCATGATATATCCGCCCTGGTCCGAGGCGCCAACGCCCAACGGGTTCGCCGGGTTATTCTGCCAGATGTATTCGTAGCCGGCGAAAACCTTGAACGGATCAGACGTGTACTTGCCAGCGGCCATAATTGCGTTGTTGTCGGTCACGATGCCATATACGGTGTTGTCGGTGGCGATCAGATTGGCCCCGGTGATCTGGTTTGTATCGATGCTGTCCGTGGTCGCTTGATATGGCGCCGACAGGCTTTGAGGCCCCAGCAAGGGGTTCAATACGCTGATAGCCTGATTGTAATGCTGATAGACGAGGTCGGCGGAGAACTTGTCGTAGCTCTCGCCGAGGTCGAATCCAAAAGCGTTGTTATGCGCCTCTTCCGGCGTACAGGTGTCGGCCGTCCAGGATGCGGAGGCCGAGTAGCAGCCGGCTGATCCATCGGCGAATTTATACATGGCGCCGAAATGGGCCGGGCCATAGGTGAGACGATACTTCAGGGCGTCGTCCCAACGGCTGTCCTGGGTGTCGCCGCCGCCGGCCATCGTGCCGTTATACCCGATGTAGGAAAAAGCATAGGAACCGCCGGCCGGATCGTAAAGGAGCATCGCATCCGTGCCTAGAGAGCGCTGACGGCCGAAGGTCAGTGTGCCGATATACGCGGACGATATGCCGGCATAGTATTCGTCATTGAAGGGCTGGCCCGCGCGCGCGCCGTCGATGGCTATCGAATAACTGGCCCTGGGAAGGCCGTTGTTGACGATGTCGGTTTCCGACGCGTTGGCGAGCAACCCCGACTGCGGATTGATGCCAGTTGAAGCGTTGAATACAACGGACCAGCCATGCACAAACTCTTCCTTGCCGCGGATGCCAAAACCTGTCTGCTGCAAGTTGTTCGGCGCGAAGAGGAATCGATGCTCGTAGCCGTTTCGGTTCACCAGAGATTCGCCTTCATAGTTGTAGCCGTTTTCCGGCAAGCCGTGGCTGACCCAGCCGAGGCCGGCATCGTACGCGCCGTAGAGAGTGATGCCGCGCCAGGTCAGCGCGCAATCGGTGGTGGCGAACTCGTGGCCGTTCGCGCATGGTTCGGGAGTCTTCGGCTGGGTCTTCGCATCGGCCTGGCCGAACGCCAAGGTCGACGAGAAGCAGAGAACCGCCGCCGCGATCAAGGTCGTCATCCGCGCGGGGAGCGAGCCTGCCGCTCCAATAGGGCCGAGGCCGGAAAGAAGAAAAGACTGACTGCGTTTCATGTTCGGTTCCTCCTGGAAACGAAAGTGTGGCGGACAATGCGAGCACCGTCTTTCCTCCAGGGATCGGCCAGCATCACGCTCGCTTCCACCCAATTGCGGAAGATTTCGGTTCGGTGCGATTGAGTTGTATTATAAGCGCAACAGCGTCCGTTTTACAAGACATCCGTCGAAAAGGCGCATACTCATTCTGCGGCCGGAACGGCATCGTTCGTTCCAAGGCCGCGATATTGACCGAAGAATCGGGAGCGTTTCGCCCATGGTCGCAAAAGAGGAATCGATGAAAGTGCGCAATCGGCTGGCTGAATTGCGGACCGCGCGCGGCCTTTCCGCGATCGAACTGGCGGCGGCAATCGATGTCAGCCGGCAAACCGTCTATGCCATCGAGTCCGGCGACTATGCTCCCAATACTGCCGCCGCGCTCAAGCTGGCTCAAGCGTTAGGCGTGCCGGTCGAAGAGATTTTTCAATTGGAAACGCCGGCAGATTCGCCCAACACAGAACAGGCGGAACTGCTGGATGTGGACTGCGCAGCCTCGCCTGGCAAGCCCGTGTGCCTCTGTCGCGTGGATGGCCGCCTGATCGCCGCTTCTCCCGATACCACCGCGTGGAGCCTGCCATTGGCCGACGCGATCGTCACATGCGCCGCGGCCAGGATCGACGGCCCGGCGAAGGTAGGTGTGGAACTGTTTGCGCCTGCCAAGAACCTGGACAAACGGCTGCTCATGGCCGGATGCGATCCAGGCATCTCCATCCTCGGTCGCCATCTTGGGCAGCAAGGAGTGAATCTTGTCGTTGCCCATCGCAATAGCACAAAGGCTCTCGACCTGCTGCGCCTGGGAAGCATTCATGTCGCCGGCTGCCACATCCGCGACGAAAAGACGAACGAATCCAACCTGGCGACCATCGACCGCATCTTCCGCAGGCAGGACATCGCCGTTGTCTCTCTCGCTATATGGGAAGAGGGTCTCGTCGTGGCTGGAGGCAACCCAAAGCGGATTCGCTCCATCGCCGACCTTGAACGATCGGACGTTTCGATTGTGAATCGCGAACGTGGCGCGGGAAGCCGTCTGCTGCTGGACGCAAAGCTGCGCAGCCTGGGAATCGCGCGCGCTCGGCTACGGGGATACAATAGCGTTGCCACCGGTCACATGGCCGCTGCGCGCCGCGTTCTCGCCGGTGAAGCCGACTGCTGCATCGCCGTGTCAGCTGTGGCCCGCGTATTGGGGCTGAATTTTATCCCTCTCGCCAGCGAGCGCTACGACCTCGTTGTCCACCGGCGCCATCTGCGCCTGCCGCAGGTCCAGGCGATCTTCAACACTCTGGCGCTGGCTGCGTACCGGCGAGAGTTGGAACGTCTGGGAGGATACGACGCCTCTGTCGCCGGGCGCCGCCTGATCTAGCTCGCAAGAACACCATCCCGCCGGATTCGCAATCCCCGGCCGTTCAGATAAACGCTCGCCGCGCGCGGCATCGACCGCTGCGCCTAAACGCCTATCAATACGTTGGGCGCCTTCACGATTGCGCTCACCTTATCGCCTTTTTGCAATCCGAGCGTCTGCACGCTCTCCTTGGTGATCGACGCCACGATCGTCGTCCCCCCATGCAGTTTTATCTGCACCTCGCTGTTGACCGCTCCGTCCAGCACCTTCGCCACCTCGCCCGCGAGCACGTTGCGGGCACTCAGTTTGGCTCCACCCAACCCCTTCCCGACAATCACATCGGGCGCCTTGACGATCGCATAGGCAGGCTTTCCTTCTTCCAGGCCCAACGACTCGACGCTCGAGTTGGTGACGATCGAAATCACTGTCTCCCCACCCTCAAGCACAATCGCCACCTCGGCATTGACCGCCCCCTTGGCGACTTTCTGAACCTTCCCGGCAAGCACATTCCGCGCGCTTATTTTCATCTATCTCCTCCTCGATAGCCGTAAAGATTGAAAGATTGCGGCTCTTAGCATCAACACTACCATACGCTTTGCGAGTGCGCGCGCTCGGCCCGCTCAACTGCCCTCGATCCCTCCCGCCTCGAACCGATCGTCCGCTACAACCTCGGCGGCGCACTTGTTTGCGTACCAGCCCGCGCGCGCATTCTCGAAGCTGTCGAAGGCCGGGACATACGGTTTGATGTCGAGCAGCGGCGTTCCGTCCAGCATATCCACATCCGCGATCAGCAATCGACTCCGCTCCACGCGAAGCAGGCGAACGGCGGAAAGGCCAAGATGATTCGGCCGGGCTGGGGAGCGTGTGGCAAACACGCCGCGCTCCGCCGTGTCCATGTAAGGGCGAACAACCAATTGCACCGCCGAGGCGCGATCCAGTTGGTAGATCAGCCAAAGCCGCTCGAACTCGGCCAGATCCCGCAGCCCCGCGATGAACTCCGGCAGCAACTCGACCACACCCTGAGCGCCCTTGCTGACCGCGGCCTGGATCGGAGTGCCCTGGGCATATTTGAAAGGCGTATGGATCAGTCCAATGGGTGCGATCGTCAAACTCGCGGCGCGAGACCCGGGTTCACTCTTCTGCATGGCTCCTCGCACATATCTCTTGAGATGCGTTTAGAGTACAGGAAACTTCTCGAACTGCGCCGACTGAATCGATCGAACTGCCTCCGAGCTTCGCTCATCCGCAGCAGCCGCTCGGCTTATCCAGATTCTCCTTGGCTCACAACATTTCCTCTCGGAAACGGCAGACGGGTCCATGCCTTCACTGACTCGTATCGACTCGGATGCCAAATCGACTCAGTTGACGCTCCCGTTCATGCGATGGCCCTGCCGCGAATAGCCCCCGCACAAGCGATGTGGGACGTCTGATATTCTCAGGGACGAGCGGTCCGAGTTCCCCTGTGCATGGACCATGGAGGAAGAAAGCGAGCATGATCAATCTGGCGGGTAAGACGGCCGTTGTCTTCGGGCTGGCCAACAAGCGTTCCATTGCTTGGGGCATCGCCCAAAAACTTCACCAGGCCGGAGCTTCCCTGGCCATCACCTACCAAAACGAGCGCATGAAGCTGGAAGCCCAGAGCCTCATCGACGAATTGCCCGGCGCGCAGGGCTTTCAGTGCGATGTCTCCAGCGACGCCGAAATAGAGAGTCTTTTCGCAGCTTTCAAAGCCAGTTACGGAAAAATCGATATTCTTGTCCACGCCGTCGCCTTCGCGCCCGCCGCGGAGTTGCGCGGCGAGTTCATCGAGACCAGCCGCGAGGGCTTCCGCATCGCCAACGACGTCAGCGTATACTCGCTCATCGCCCTCAGCCGCGCCGCCGCGCCGTTGATGAGCGAGGGCGGGAGCGTCATGACGCTGAGTTTCTACGCGGCGGAAAAGGTCGTTCCCAACTACAACGTCATGGCGGTGGCCAAGGCCGGGCTGGAATGCACGGTCCGCTACCTGGCCTGGAACCTCGGCCCCAGGAACATTCGCGTCAACGCCATCTCCGCAGGCCCGGTCAAGACACTGGCCGCGCGCGGCGTCGGCGATCTCGGCGAAATGCTCAAATCCCACGCCGAGCGCGCTCCACTGCGCCGCAACGTGGATCAACTCGAGGTCGGCGGCGCGGCCCTCTTCCTTGCCAGCGACCTTTCCAGCGCCATCACCGGCGAAACCCTCTACGTCGACTGCGGCTACAACGTCATGGGTTTCTAACCGCCCGCGGCGCGGTGGAGCAATCGACGCCGGTTGCCCGCCCTTCGCTCGAGCGGTAGAATTGCGGCGATGCTGGAACGAAAAAGAGCTTCCAGTTCAAAGCTCCATTCCAAGCGAAAAATGCAGAGAGGAACGCCGGAATATGGCTACGCGACTTTAGAGGCTGCGGAAAAACCCCTTGGTTAACTTGCTTTTGCTCTTTGCGGGAGCGGTTCATGCGCCATTTCGTCGGCTGGCCGGCCGGTTGGCGGTTGTTGTCTTGCGTCCGGGGGCCGTTTTACCAGCCTCCAGACACACTTCGGCCTTAGCTGGCCGTCGGTTGAATCGGAATAAGCCTCCCTAAGCGCAGTAAATTGTATGCCGCCATGGCGAATCGGTAGAACCAATCCACCCGTTTGAGACCCCGCACCTTGACTTGGCGCAGCACACTATCCAGCTTGGCCCAGCCAAAGACCTTCTCAATCAACTTGCGCTTCTTCTGGCTGATGGCGCGCCGCTCGTCGGCCCGTTCGGCCTCGCTCAGGCTGTTCTTGCCCATATTGCTTCCTCCTTGCGTGTACTCGCTCACGCGTTGTAGAGAGCTTGCAGTACGAGAATCTTGAACATCAACACCAGATCGAAGGCGGGACGCCCGCCCTTGCCGCTGTCTTTACGTTCGATGGCGGACTCAAGAATCGGGCGAAAAGATTCCCACTCCACAAGACGATTCACTTGTTCGAGGAAATCCCGTGTCTGCAATAGCTTGTCCTGCGTTGCGAGAAATCAAAAAATCCTGCCTGCTTCATCTGATGCTCCATGTAAAAAAGCTTCGTATATTGGATGCGCATGCAGAACCTAATGTGGATTTTTATTGCAGAGGTTTTTAGAAGTGCCCGTAGGACTTGAAAATCTGGCCTATAACTTCTCGCGCTACACATTTCTGATGCGCAGTAACGAAAGGAGAACTGTATCTGCCTGACGCCGAATAGATGCCGGAAAACATGAAATACGAAGGGAAGAGATGACCTGATCGACAAACAATCGACAGGTTTGCTCCAAAAGTACTCCGCAGGAATACTGCAAGAAGTCTTTATGTCTTCAGTTCAACGGAAATCGTGGTTTTTAGAAGTGCTTATAATAAAATATAGCAGCCCAGACTTTTCCCTCGATTCGGAGCTATAGAGGTGTCTTCATGTCACGTTCCTTCAACACGCTGGCCGTGTTTGTTTTGACAGTTGCTATTTTCAGTGTGAATGCTGTTGCTCAACAACACCTTCCTCCATGGCAACCGTCGCCAGGGAACCAACAAATCCCAATCTGGCCCGGAGCCGCGCCCGATCCAGTCGTTTACGACGGTCCGGAGTACTCAGTGAAGGTTGAGGATGAACTCGTGGCAGGTAAGCCCTGGATTTCAGAGGAGCGCGTTTCTGTGCCAACGATGACCGTTTACCATCCAAAGATAGAGAACACCGGAGTTGCCGTCGTGGTCTTTCCAGGAGGGGGGTATCAGGTTCTCGCTATGGATTTAGAAGGTACCGAAATCTGCGACTGGCTCACAACAAGAGGCATCACTTGCGTGCTCTTGAAATATCGCGTTCCAGGTTCAGCGAAGCTGCCGAAGTCAGGCGCATATCCCCAGGCTCCGCAAGCTTTGGACGACGCACAGAGGACGATCAGCCTAACCCGGCTTCATGCTGCTGAGTGGCACGTCGATCCGCGGAAGATTGGCGTTATTGGCTTCTCTGCGGGCGGTCACCTTGTAGCAGCTACGAGCGTTCATTTCGAGAAGCGCGTTTACCCCCGCGTGGACGCAGTTGACGACGTGAGTTGCCGACCGGACTTCGCCATAGCGATCTACCCCGGTCATCTAGCTGTCGGCGAGAACAGTTTCGCTCTCCAGCGGGATGTAAAGAACCATCTTTCGAAGCAGACGCCGCCAACCTTTCTCCTGCAGAACGAAGACGACAAGGTAGACGGCGTTAAGCAAGCCTTATCTTATTATGCTGGGCTAAGGCAGGCCGGGGTTTCTGTCGAAATGCACCTGTACGCACAGGGAGGCCATGCCTTTGGCTTGCGGCGTACCAATTCTCCCGTAACCGCATGGCCTGAGTTGGTGGATAAGTGGATGGGAACAATTGGCGTTCTGCGCCAGAAGTAGCGCACGACGTGATGAGTCCTGCTAACCGCTCTTGACCTTGGGCGAGTAACTTCGCTTGTCTTCATGCATCTACCTCAACACGGATTGAAAGCCAACGGAAGAATGGGGTTGGTCGAAGGAATACCTTCTTTCCGCATGGCATTGATCTCCATGTGCAGGAGCACGGCAAGATTGTGCGGGCCGTTGCTCAACCGGTTGCGGTCCTGATCCTCGTTCATCACCACGTCCAATCGCCAGTGCAGGCGATTCTCCACGCCCCAGCGCTGGCGGAAGCGGCGAGCTTATCCTCAATACAGCCCCCCGTGAGCGACTTCGCCCAAACCGTCAAGCAGCAGGCCGACATCGTCAAGGTGATCGAGGGTTACATCCGTCTGCGCAAGGCGGGGGCGCAGAACTACTCCGGGCTATGCCCCTTCCACAAGGAGAAATCGCCCTCGTTTTCCGTCCACGCGGTACGCCAGTTCTACCACTGCTTCGGCTGCGGCGTCTCCGGCGACGTCTTCAGCTTTGTGGCCAAGATCGAGAACGTGGGTTTCCCCGAAGCGGTGCGGATTGTGGCGCAGAAGTGCGGCATCCCGCTGCCCAAGCGGGAGTTTTCCTCGCCCGAAGAGGCCGCTGGAGCGCGGCTGCGCGCCAAGCTGCTGGAACTGCATGAGAGCGCCGCGGCGTGGTTTGAGGAGCAGTTGCGTTCACCGGAGGGGGCCGTGGCGCGCGAGTATCTGGCCGGGCGCGGACTCTCGCCGGAAGGAATCAAGGCCTTCCGCATCGGCTATGCGCCCGACAGCTTCAACGCCCTGCGCGACCGGCTGCGCAATCTGGCCGACGACGAGACGCTCCGCGTCAGCGGCCTCTTCGCCGCCAAGGAGCATGAAGACGGCACACTCGGCCCGCTTTACGACCGCTTCCGCAAGCGCGTCGTCTTTCCCATCCGCAATGAGAGCGGGCGGGTGATCGCCTTCACCGCGCGCACTCTGGAGACCGGCGAGAAGGCGGGCGCCAAGTACATCAACTCGCCGGAGACGCCGCTCTATATCAAAGGTTCCGTTCTCTTCAATCTGGACAAGGCGAAGACGGCGATTCGGCAGATGGAGTTTGCCCTGCTGGTGGAGGGCCAGATGGACTGCATCTCGGTCTACCTGCGCGGCATTCAGAACGTAATCGCCACCAGCGGCACGGCCTTTACCGAGCATCAGGTGGCTTTGTTGCGCCGTCATACCTCGCAGGTCGTGGTCAACTTCGACCCCGACGCCGCCGGAGCCAACGCCGCCGAAAAGTCCATAGCCCTGCTCACCGAAGAGGGCTTTGCGATCAAGATCGTCACCCTGGACGATGGGCTGGACCCGGATCGCTTCATCCGCGAGCGCGGCGTCGAGGCCTACACGGCGGCCTTGCGCGGCGCGCGCCGGCAGGCCGATTACCTGATAGAGCGGGCGCGTCTGGCTTTTCCCGGCGCCGGCGCCGAGCAGAAGGTGAAGGCCATGAACTTCCTGCTGCCGCACATTCGCCTCATGCCGGAGAAACTGGCGCGCGATCAGTTCGCCGCCGACGCCGCGCAAAAGCTGGGCATCGACTCGGCGGTGCTCCGCGAGGAGCTTCGTCAGGCCGCGCTCAAGCGCCGCGACCGCATCGAGGCGCGGACCACGGCACTCACCGAGGTCGAGCGAGTGCTCTTGCGGGCGCTGGCCATCGACGACCCTGAATTCGAGCAGGCGCGGCGGCTGGCCGCCCAAGCCCTGGCCGAGCAGCCGGCGTGGTTTGAGCATTTGGGCACATATCCGGCGCTGCAATCGCTCGCCCTGCGCCAGGCCAACGATCCCATGAGCGTCCTCGAGGACGAGGCGCAGCGGGCATTGCTGGCCGAGGCTCTCCTGGCCGAAACCAAGCCGCCCGACGAATTCGAGGTTCTCAGCGCCGTGCAGGAGATTCACGAGCGAGCCATCGAAAACCGCCAGCGCGAACTGCGCACGCTGATCGCCGAAGCCGAGCGCCGCGGCGACTTTGCCGAGTTGGCGCTGCTTACCCAGCAAAAGCTGGAGTTGGACCGGACGCTGCGCCAGTTGCACAACCAGCGGCCGCCGGAGCGGTAGAGGACAGTTCGGGGCAGGCAGCGGGAAGCTAAAACACCGTATAATCCTGCCATGCCTGCTCTGCGGCACCTAAGGAGCGCCATGATCCTCGAACTCAAACCCGAGCAACAGAAAGTGCTTGATCGCGCTGTCCGGTCGGGCATGACGCAGGAAGAGGTGCTCGATCAGGCATTCGCCGTCCTTCAGGAGCAATATCGGAACCAAGACTGGATGCTGGCCGACAAAGAGGCCATTGCCGCGCAGATTGACGAAGGCTTTGCGCAGGCGGAACGGGGCGAACTTGTGGATGCCGAACAAGCGATTCGCATCCTTCAGGACCGCCGCGCAAAACGGCAAATCGCCTGAAAATGCCCAGCCTGTATCAGCTCACTCCACGGGCGATCGACGATCTCGGCGATATCTGGGACTACATCGCGGAAGACAATGTGGATGCGGCAAATCGCGTGGAATCGGCCATTTTATCGGCGTGTTCCAGCCTCGCCCGATACCCGCTGCTTGGCTCGAAACGAAGCGAGATTACCCCTCAGCCGGTTCGGTTTTGGACGGTAACTCGGTTTCCCAACTTCATTGTGGTTTACCGTCCCGACACAAAGCCATTGCAGATTGTGACGGTAGTTCATGGGAAGCAAAATATCAAGACTCTGCTTGAGAAATCGGGAACCCTTTGATACGCGCATTGCGGGCCGCTGGAATCGATAACTTCGCTGCCAACCGCACAACCGGCGGCCGCCGGAGCGGTAGATTGTTGCTGTGCCGCACGGAGACTCCGAACCTACAGCTCGGCAGAGACTCTCCGTCGATAATTTTCCGGAGTTTCGATCGTAAACTCCGTTTGCCCAACCAGCGCCAGCAGGTCATCGTCGCCCGTCACCAGCAGATCGGCTTTGCTGCTTTGCGCCAAGTCGAGCAGAGGCTGATCCTTGGAATCTCGGCATTCAATGGGGCATTTGTCGGCTGGGTTGAAGCTCTCGCAGTAGGGAATGTACATCGTCAGCAGCTCCATGCTGTACTGCTTGGAGAGCCGGAACTTGGGATAGGCAAGAACCCGCGTCAGTTCCCGCGCCGTTGCCGGGGAAATCAACGGAACGGCACCGCCCTCCCGCCAGCGCGGGCGCAGCCAAGCCATACGTCCAGCGGGAAACAAAAGCGCGGATAGAACAACATTGGTATCGAATACCACGCGGCGCAAGGGCTTTGCAGTCACTCTGCTTTACGCGCCCAGGCAACGGCATCGCTCACGTCCAGCTCGGTGACACCCAGCTTCTCCAGGTATGCCCAGACCTCCTCAGCGCGACTCCGTTGCAGCGGACGCAGAACGATGCTCGTGCCATCCGTGCTGACGTCGAAGTATTCCACTCCGGTAAAGCGTGAGACCACCTTCTTTGGAAGTGTGAGCTGATTCTTGACAGTCATTTTGGCTAGCATAAAGCCTCGAAAGGAAACAAGGAAATCTTATCACAGTCTGTTCATGGCCGCATTCAGGCGGCGAGACTGGAGACAGATCGTTGCGGATTCCTGCGTCCATTCACCCTCTAAAGCGTCTAAGTTTCAGGAGACAATAGGGTGAAAACAGGCCCAGCGCGGATGCGATCTCAGTTGCGAAGCGGCGCAACCGAGGGTTGTATCCGTCCGGATTTTTTGTTGTTGAAGACGGAGCCAGCGGTGGTAGACTAGAAGAATCTATGAGGATGCGCGCCCCTCTGCCCCAACCATGAGCTTCGGCTCGCGGGCGAACCAGGAGAAACCTGAAGCGCCGGTCATCCTCTTCCGAGCAGCCGACTGAAACCGCGTTTTTTATGCGGGTAGCCGAGGGTTGGCGTCCGCGGGCACGGAGATTTCCACAAGGAAATCTTTTTTTCGTGCGTTCCTGGGCCGAATCCGATCGGAAACCGCGCACCGTTGCGCATACGGTGCTGAATCTGTTTTGCGCTGGAGAGAGAAGGAGCCATTGGCGATCGACGACAAATTTGAACGCGATATAGACACGCTCATCGAAGTGGGCAAGGAACAGGGCTATCTTACATACGGCGAGGTGAATGAGATGTTGCCGGATGAGATGGGTTCCTCGCCCGAAGATCTGGACGACCTCATCACCACCATCGGCACACAGGGCATCGACCTGCTCGATGGCCCCAAGTTCGGGGACAAGGACTTCGAGCTTGAAGAGGGCGAGGACGTTGAGCTGGACTTGACTCCCGGAACGATGGAGAAGACCAACGATCCGGTGCGTATGTACCTGCGCGAGATGGGCACCGTTCCGCTGCTGACGCGCGAAGGCGAGGTCGAGATCGCCAAGCGCATCGAGCGCGGGCATATGCGCGTGCTCAAGGCCATCTCTCGTTCGCCTATCGTGATCCGCGAGATCGTGGCCCTGGGCGAGGATCTCAAGCGGGGTGTCCGCAATGTAAAAGAGGTCTTGGTCTTCGACGAGGAGGAACTTACCGAAGAGGTGGTGCAGGCGCGCGTGAAGGCCACCGTAACCCGCGTCGAAGCGCTGGTGAAACACCAGAAGCGGATCGCGCAGCTCGAGGATAGACAGACCGCTCCCAACGCCAGGAACAAGGTTGCGGCCGTGCGCCATACCCGCTGGCTGATCGCCCGCGAGAAGGTCTTCGTCTCGCGCATTGTGCGCGAGTTCAAGTACACAGCGCTGGAGCGCAAACGGCTGCTGGACAAGGTCAACAAGACCGTGGACACCATGCGCACCCTGGAACGACAGATTCGTTCGCTCGACCAGAAGCACGAAGCCAGCAAGAGCGAGGAACTGAAGAAGGAGTACCGGCGCCAACAGAAGAACTGCCGCGCCGATCTGGAAAAGATCGAGGCCGACGCCGGCGTGGTCATAGCCGAGTTGAAGCGCACCCAGCGCGAGATGATTCAGGGCGACATGGATGCCGAGCAGGCCAAGCGAGAGTTGATCGAGGCAAACCTGCGCCTAGTCGTCTCCATCGCCAAGAAGTACACCAACCGCGGCCTCCAATTTCTCGATCTGATTCAGGAGGGAAACATCGGGCTGATGAAGGCGGTGGACAAGTTCGAGTATCGCCGCGGCTACAAGTTCTCGACCTATGCGACCTGGTGGATTCGCCAGGCCATCACCCGTGCCATCGCCGATCAGGCCCGCACCATTCGCATACCTGTGCACATGATCGAAACCATCAACAAACTGATCCGCACCAGCCGTCAGTTAGTGCAGGAGTTAGGCCGCGAGCCGTCGAGCGAGGAGATCGCCAAGCGCATGGACATTCCCGTGGCCAAGGTGCGCAAGGTGCTCAAGATAGCGCAAGAGCCTATCTCGCTGGAAACTCCCATAGGCGAGGAGGAAGACTCGCATCTTGGCGACTTCATTGAGGATCGCCAAGCGGTCTCGCCGTCTGAAGCGGTCATCAGCGTCAACCTCAAGGAGTACACCTCGCAGGTTCTGCGCACCCTCACCCCGCGCGAGGAGCGGGTCATCAAGATGCGCTTCGGCCTGGAAGACGGCTCCGAGCACACCCTCGAGGAGGTCGGCCAGAGCTTCCAGGTCACGCGCGAGCGCATCCGCCAGATAGAAGCCAAGGCCCTGCGCAAGCTGCGGCATCCGTCCCGCAGTCGCAAGCTGAAAGCCTTCGTGGAAGGCGTCAAGGAGATGTAACTCGGCAGTAACTCAGCCGCAAAGAGCCGCAATCCGCAAGGATTGCGGCTCTTCGTTCGACCCCGCTAGTGGTGTGTCTCACGCAGACAGTCGTTTATCCGTTTTGAAGGGTACGGGCTTCAGCCCGTACATAAAGTCCGCAAAATCAATGGGCTTTAGCCCCTGAGGGGAATGCGGGCCAACAC
>Ga0181520_10007417_pt1 | contig 16185 bp, 17 predicted proteins | sample PEATcosm2014_Bin_29_FD_132451 | JGI IMG/M metagenome (GOLD analysis project Ga0181520, IMG submission 132451) | Peatland microbial communities from MTU Mesocosm Facility, Houghton, MI, USA - PEATcosm2014_Bin02_30_metaG | ecosystem: Environmental > Terrestrial > Soil > Wetlands > Peat | place...
GCAGATGATAGGCTCAATATATTCCGGGTTTTGCGTATTAACGAAATTTTCAAAATAGACCTGAACTTCCGCGCCGTCGATGTCGCCTTCGCGTTCCTTGCCGAGAACCTGCGCCTCCATGGCCTTTAAGCTGTATGAATCAAACTCGCGCCTGTAGCAGCATCTTGAAAAATGGAGTATATCAAAGTTGTGCATTTGCGTGATATCGCAGGGAGTATCGGGGCCTCCGTAATAGGAGATCCTTCCGCTTATGAAAGGGATGTCAAAGGTGCGGCCGTTAAATGTGACAAAAGCTTTTTTGCCTGGCAGAAGTTTTACAAATTCCTCGAGCACGGCGTATTCGGAGGAGTCGGTGAGGGCCGTGAACTGTTTTACCGTAAATTTATTTCCCTCAAAATATCCGGCGCCTATTTCAATTATGGAGGTTTCAAAGAAAAGGGATTTTGTCTCAATATCGACAAAGAGCAGTTCCTCGGGCTTAAAATAGGAGGTCAGCAGAAAAAAAAGGCGGTGGGACTGTGAGAGGCGCTCTGAAAGGACATGCTTTGCTCCGGACATACCGTTGTCAAGGGCCCTTAAAAGTTGGGCGGCTTCTTTGCTGAAGGCCTTGTGTTTAGAGGCGGTGCCAAGGTCATTTATGCCAAGGGCGGCCATCTTCATGGTTTTTTTGTCCCTTACCCCGTAGAGAAGTTCCAGTGTTGAATTGTATTCCTTCCTGAAATAAGCCTCTTCGGGCAGGGCAAAAGATTTGAATTCGCGGGAATTGGTTGTGACAAGGCAGCGCATATTATCCCGGGAAATAACTTCGCCGGGAAGCTCTCTGTACCCTTTTTTGGCCTCTTTTTTCGGCCCCTGTACCCTGAATTTATCAAGAAAACCTTTGTTTAATTCCATGCCTGCACCTGTGCCGGTTGATTAAGACAGTATAGGGGATAAAACCATAAAAGTCAAAACGCAAAAAATGCTTGCCAAAATATAATACTTATGTTAATCTTTGGGTTCGTTATGGTTTTTTGCGGCGGGATATTGCTGTCCGTAAAAGTGATTATAGCGGGAAATAAGGCTTAATTATTAGGCCTTTAAACTGAAAGGAGATCCAGATTTATGAGGAAAACGTACGATTGTATCATTTTTTTGAAACCGACGCTTTCAGAGGCTGAGCAGGATGCTGTCATTAATAAGATAAAAACCTACATAGCCGAAGGAAAGGGAGACATCACAGAGGAGAGAAGGCCCGAGAAAAGGCGCCTGCCTTTCATAGTGAAGAAATCCCGCGAGGCTTTCCGCCTTTACATGAAATTTTCCGCCGACTCCCTTAAGGTCAACGAGATAAAAGACAGGATAAGGCTCATCGAGGGGATAAACAGGTTTACCATAGCCAATTTCGCGGAAACCATCAAGGAACCCGATAAAATCAGGAAAAGGAAAGAAGCTCCGCGCGTTGAAGGCGCGGCGCCGGCAGCCGCTCCTGCTGTTATTCCTGCTCCGGCTTCGGCGGCAGTCCCAGCGGCGGGAACCGCACCGGCGGCTGATTCAATGACTGAAACAGCGCCCAAAGAAACCGGCGCATAAATTATTTTTGTTTCAAAGATGGTAATGGAGGGCTTTTGTGGCTAATTTGAACAAAGTATTCCTGATGGGCAACCTTACAAGGGACCTTGAGATAAAATACGGCAAGAACGGGCAGCCTGTCACGAACGCCAGGCTTGCGGTCAACAGGACCTACACCACCCAGTCTGGCGAGAAAAAAGAGGAAGTATGCTACGTGACCGTGGTTGTGTGGGGCAAGCAGGCTGAAAGCTGCCACACTTTCCTGAAAAAAGGCTCTTCAGTTTTTGTTGAGGGAAGGCTCCAGTACAGGTCGTGGGAAGCCGAGGGCGGGGAAAAAAAGAACGTCCTTGAAGTAGTGGCTGAAAGGGTTCAGTTCCTGGACAAGAAAAAGAAAGAGGGCGAGGCTGCGCAGGACGCCCCGGCGGACGAGGGATTACCTGAAGCGCCGGCGGCTGACGACCAGCCGTTTTAAATATAAAAAAATTTATTCAATATTACCGGAGGCTCCATAAATGCAGAATAAAGGCGAAGGACGCGGAAAAGGCTTTGGATTCAAAAGGATAAGGAAAAAAAGGTGCAAACTCTGCACAGCCAGGATCAAGGCCCTGGATTATAAAGACGAGGATTACCTGAAGAATTTTATCACCGAGAGGGGTAAGATTATTCCCAGGCGCGTGACGGGAAATTGCGCGAAGCACCAGAGGATGGTAACCCGCTCGATACGCAAGGCAAGGGAAGCGGCCATACTTCCGTTTTTAGCCGAATAATTTTTTTTGTTTTTGTTATTAATACTTAAATAAGAAGGCAAAACAATGCCGGAAAATATTATCTCATTTATTTTCAGTTTTGTAATACTTCTGGTATTTTTCGGGGTCCTGGATGTAATCCTTCTGATGCTAATCAGAAAAAATGTGAAATGGCCGGCGCTGATCGGCGCCGCTGTTATTTATTTCACGGTTATTTTCGGGGGCATTTACCTGATGTCAAGAAGCTCTCCGGGCCAGGATATGGGAACCGTCATGATAGCCCAGTTTAACAGCCAGAGCGACGCCTTTGTTTTTGAACTGAAAAAGGCCGGAGCGTCGGCCCAGGATATCCAGAGTTTCAGGCAGATGTACGACCTTTTCTTTATAAAAATGCTGCCTGGCTTTATGTTTCTTTCCGTGGTTTTCATGGCGTTTCTTAATTATTTCGTTGTGAGGCTATTTGCGTACCAGCGTTACGGAATAAAAAACGAGATACCTTCCTTTGAATTATGGCACTTAAACGAAGTTGCCATATGGATTCTTATCATATCGGCCCTGGCGGTCATCGGCAACAATATCATACCCTTCAAATGGATTTATTACGCGGCCATAAACGTTCTCATGGTGGCGGCGAATTTTTATATGGTGATAGGAACCGCGATTGTCAGTTTTTATCTGAAAAAATTCAAGGCACCGGGCTTCTTCCGCATAATCACATATTTATTTATAATATTCGCGGCGGTTGTATTCCCGGCTGTTATACTGATTATAATCATACTGGGGATTTTTGACACCTGGTTTAATTTCAGGAAGATCCAAAAGGAAGGTTACCAATGGAAGTAATTTTAAAAGAGAATGTAAAAGGCATCGGCAGGGCCGGAGACATCGTAAAAGTTTCGGAAGGCTACGCGCGTAATTTTCTTTTTCCGTCAAAAAAAGCCGTTCCTGCCACAGCCGGCGCGGTAAAGGATGTCCAGCTTAAGGAATCACGTAAGGAAGAAAAGGCGAAAGACGAGGATAAGTATTTCAGGCAGCTCGCGACAAAACTTGACGGCGTTGAAATTACCATAAAGAAAAAGGCGTCGGATGACGACAAGCTTTTCGGCTCCGTAACGGAAGCCGATATCGCCGATGAGCTCAAAAAAGCCGGCTTTGAGCTGGACAAACAGTCAATAGTTATGGAAGGGCACATAAAAGAACTCGGATTAAGGACGGTAACGGTCAAATTCAAGCACGGCATTGAGACAAAGATAAAAGTATGGGTGATAAAGGATAAATAATGGCATTAAAAAAAACTCAGGACAACAGGCTGGAAGCTTTCAAGGTAAAGGCCGCGGGGAAAGTGCCTCCGCACAATATAGAGGCGGAGCAGTCCATGTTGGGCTCCGTACTTTTAAACAGGTCGGAATTTGACGGCGTAAAGGCGAAAGTTTCGGCGAGGGATTTTTATGAGCCGCGCCACCGCCTTATATTCTCGGCCATGGAGCAGCTCTGGGAAGATAACAGGGCCATAGACTCGCTTACGGTTATAGAGGTTTTAAATACGCGCGCCCAGCTGGAAGAATCCGGCGGCGCCTCATATGTTTCGTCCCTGCCTGACGCTGTCCCGACTTCAAAACACGCCGGCGACTACGCCGACATAGTCAGGGATAAGGCCATGATGAGGGACATGATAGACATGTCCGCCGCCATTGTGGAAGCGGCTTACAGCGAATCCATGTCCACAAACCAGATACTGGAGAGCGCGGATGAGATGCTTTTTAAGGTATCGGAGCGCAAACAGCTTAATTCCTTCAGCGAGGTAAGCGAAGAGGTCAGCAAGGTATTCGAACAGATAGAGGAACGCTCCAAAAACCCGGAGGCCATTACCGGGCTGGCGACGGGTTTTAGGAAAATAGACGACTGCACGGCAGGATTCAAAAAAGGCGAATTGATAATAATAGCCGCGAGGCCGTCGCTTGGAAAAACTTCCCTGGCCATAAACATAGCCTACAGGCTGGCGGTAAAGCAGAAAAAAAATGTGCTTATATTCTCCTTTGAAATGAGCGCGAATGACCTCATAAGAAGGATGCTCGCGGTGGGCTCGAAGGTTCCGCTGCAGAAGATCAGGATGGGGAGGATTGACACGCAGGACAAGGCGAACCTCATGCACGCTGCCGGCGACCTATCGGAGACAAATATATTTATAGACACGGGCGACAATAACGCCTTTGACATGAGGGCAAAAACAAGGACGAAAATAGCGGACCTGAAAAAAGAAGGCAAAAAGCTTGACCTTGTCATCATAGATTATATGCAGCTTGTAAAACCAAACGAAAGCGTGCAGCGCGAACAGCAGATATCGCAGATATCCCGCGGCTTAAAGACCATGGCAATGGAACTTGACCTGCCGGTAGTCGCCCTTTCGCAGCTCAACCGCGAAGTTGAAAAAAGGGAAAAGGCGGCAGACAAAATGTCTCCGCCGAGGCTCTCGGACCTCAGGGAATCAGGCGCGATAGAGCAGGATGCGGACCTTGTGATTTTCATTCACAGGGAGGCCAGGGAAGAGGCCACAATAACCGAAACTTACGAATCGGGAGCCAGGATCGACAGGAAAGTCATACCCTGCAAACTCATAATAGCTAAAAACAGGAACGGCCCTGTGGACAGCCAGAAAGTGGCATTTATTCCGGAACTTACCCTTTTTGAGGAAGTGACGGGAATGGATACTGACGAAGGTTCCTATGGCGCTGTTATCTGAGAGGGGATCTCTCTTAACATGGGCGGAGATAAATTTATCCGCCCTGCGCCACAACATACTTGAAATCAGAAAAAAAACGCGCGGCAGGGAAATAATTCCGGTTATAAAAGCCGGAGCGTACGGCCACGGCGCGTACGAGTGCTGCAAATACCTTTCGGAAGAACTTGAGATAAATAATTTCGGCCTGGCCCGTGTTATCGAAGGGGCTGCCCTGCGCCGCGCCGGGCTGACCGGAGTCAGCCTTATAATCCTGAGCGGATTTTTTAAGGGTGAAATAGCCGATATAATAAAATATTCTCTCGAACCCTCTGTTTTTTTGGAAAATGAACTGAAACTTCTTAACCTTGCGGCGGCTGCGGCGGATAAAATCATCAGCGTCCACCTTAAAATTAATACAGGCATGAACAGGCTCGGCATAAAACCCGAAGAAGCGCCTGGATTTTTTAAACTCATCAAAAAATATAAGAACATTAATTTAAGAAGTGTTTACACACATTTTGCCAACGCGGACCTGAAAAACGACGCTATGACAAAAAAACAGGCAGCCCGCCTTTTACAGGTAAAAAAGTCCACGCCCGCCGGGGTGTTCTTTCACGCAGCCTCTTCGGCCGCAGCAGCAAGGTATCCTGATACATATTTTGACGCGGTCAGGCCGGGCATAGCCATATACGGCTCGCTTGACGCGGAGTTCCTGAAAAGTTCGCTTAACTTAAAACCTGTTATGACGCTGAAGTCCAGGGTAATAAATGTGCTCACCCTTGAAAAAGGGGAGTCTGTAAGTTACGCCGGGCTTTACCGCGCAAAGCGCAGGGAAACCATCGCGATAGTCGCAATAGGCTACGGCGACGGATTTCCACGTTCGCTTACAAATAAATGGCACGTCATGATAAAAGGGAAAAAAGCGCCGTGCATAGGAAGGGTCTGCATGGATCTCATTGCCGTAAAACCGCCTGCCGGAGTAAAAACAGGTGACGAGGTTCTTATATTGGGCAAAGACAAAAACGGAGCCATAAAAGTTGAGGATATGGCCGCCGCTGCCGGGACAATTTCATATGAGATATTCACGGGAATAAATGCCAGGGTAAAGAGGATTTATATTAAATAAAACGCGAGGAATTATATTGATTATACTTGGAATTGACCCGGGGACGGCGCGCTGCGGGCTGGGAATTATTGAAAAAAAAGGAAATTCGCTCAAGGCGGTATCATACGGCCTTATTGAAAGCGATAAAGAGCGGCCCCAGGCCGAGCGGCTTGAGGTGGTTTTTGTGGAAGTTACAAGGGCGATTAAAAAATACAGCCCTGATATTGTGGCGGTTGAAAAACTTTTTTTCTCAAAAAATGTGAAAACCGCCATGAGCGTGGGCGAGGCGCGCGGAGTCATACTGCTCTGCGCCCAGCTTGCGGGAGTAACCATAAGGGAATTCTCCCCGATGGAAGTAAAGCTCGCGCTGACAGGTTACGGCATGGCGGACAAGAACCAGGTAATGATAATGACAAAAGCACTGCTGGGTTTAAAAGAAACACCGAAACCCGACGATGTGGCGGACGCGCTGGCGATAGCCTGCTGCTGCGCATCAGGGTCTAAAATGGCGGAGATAAAGAAAAAAGCTGAATCACAGAAGAAAAAACAATCCCTGTAGGGGCGGACTTGTATGTCCGCCCGAAAAACATGGCTGGAGAAAAAATGATTGATTTTCTTGAAGGAACCATAGAGGAAATAACAGAAAAATACCTGCTTCTTAACGTAAACGGCACCGGGTATGGGATAACCATCACGGCCGCGGCCTATGACCGGCTCCGCAGGGAGAACGGTATTGCGCGTGTTTATACTTATATGAGCGTCTCCGACAGCGGCGTTGCGCTGTACGGGTTTTCAAACCGCGAGGAAAAGGATGTTTTTCTCGCCCTTATATCGGTTGAAGGAATAGGGCCGAAGGCGGGGACAAATATATTATCAAGCATTAATCCTGATTCGCTCAGGAAAGCCATTGCTTCGGGCAATGAAGCGGCTCTGACGCGCGTGCCCGGCCTTGGGCCGAAAAAGGCGCAGAGGATGATAGTCGAGCTTAAGGATAAATTCAAGATGTTCGCTCATGGTGAGGAAGAATTCACCCCTGACGAGGAATACCTGCAGGCGCTGCTGGCGCTTGGATTTAATTACCAGAAATCCAGGGAGGCCCTAAGGCAGGCTGTAATCGCGGCCGGGGAAAAAGCGGAAAAAGAAGTTATAATAAAGGAAGCTTTAAAAAGGCTGGGGAAATAGGTGAATTGGTATGGAAAAAAATAAAAAAGAACGCATAGTTGACCCTGTTCCCGAGGTATCTGATTTTTCCGATGAGAAGACATTAAGGCCCAAACTCCTCTCGGATTATATCGGCCAGGAAAAGGTCAAGGAAAAACTTAAAATACTCATTGACGCGGCAAAAGGGCGCAAAGAGGCGCCGGAACATATTTTATTTTACGGCCCTCCAGGGCTGGGGAAAACCACCCTTGCGCACATAATAGCCAATGAAATGGGTGTAAACATCAAGGTAACGGCCGGGCCGGTTATTGAAAAGGCGGGCGACCTGGCCGCGATAATAACCAACCTTGAGGAAAATGATATTTTGTTTATTGACGAAATACACAGGCTCAACAGGGCCGTGGAAGAAATAATGTATCCGGCCCTTGAGGATTACGCCCTTGATATTGTAATAGGAAAAGGGCCGTCCGCGAAAACTTTCAGGATAAATCTTCCGAAATTTACCCTTATCGGCGCAACAACCCGCGCCGGGCTCATCGCCGCGCCTTTGCGCGACAGGTTCGGCGCCACTTACAGGGTTGATTTTTCTGAAACTGACGAACTGGCCCTTATTTTAAAACGTTCCGCTTCAATCCTCGGGGTAAAGGCCGAGACTGACGGCATAGCGGAGATAGCAAAAAGATCGCGCGGGACACCCAGGATAGCCAACAGGCTGCTTAAAAGGGTGCGCGATTACGCGCAGGTAAAAGGGGACGGCGATATTGACCGCAGCACAGCGGTGCGCGCCCTTACAATGCTGGAAGTCGACGAACTCGGGCTTGATGCCATGGATAAAAAAATAATGACGGCTATAATGGAAAAATTCAGGGGCGGGCCGGTCGGCATCGAAACAATTGCGGCCGCGGTTTCAGAGGAGCCCGACACTGTCGAGGATGTTTATGAACCCTACCTTATGCAGGTGGGCTTCATTCAGAGAACGCCATCCGGAAGAAAAGCCACGGAAAAGGCTTATGAGTACTTTAAGATAAAGAAAAAAGATTCGGAGCAGGAGAAGCTTTTTTAGAACGCCCCCCCTGCCCGTATGAGTCTTTTTCCGGGTAGCTGCGTCTAAATTTAAAAGATGGACGCAGGGCCCTCCAAAAGCCTCACACGGGCAGGGGGCATGGTAAAAGTCATACGGAGAAAAAAATAGATGAAACACACGACAAAAAATGAAAAGTTTATCAGGGTGCGGGTGGCCGGGATACTCACTAACAAGTTTAACGAGCTGTTGCTCGTCAACCACGAAAAAAACGGGCGCTCATACTGGCTTCTTCCCGGCGGAGGCGTGGAATATTGTGAGGATGTACACACGGCCCTGAAACGCGAGTTTATGGAAGAACTCTCCCTTAAGGTCACAAAAGTCGGAAAGCTTGTGCTCATGCATGATACGATTTATCCGGATAAAAAAAGGCACATACTGAACCTGTATTTCATTGTGAAGGCGAAAATACCGGATAAGATTGAGGCAAATCCGGATAAAGTGCTTGCGGATGCGGCCTTTGTTTCCATGAAAGATTTCAGAAAAAAACTGTTCTATCCTGCCATAAAAAATGATATAATCCGTATGTGGAAGAATAAATTTAGCGGGACAATAGGGTATAAAAAAACACCGTGGAAGAATTAAAAACCCTTTTGTTTGGAGGTTCTTAAAATGGCTGAAGGACTCAATGTATCAGTAATTGACAAGGGAAATATAAAAGTACTGCAGTGCAAGGGTTTTATCGACACCACAACTTCCTCGCTCCTGGAAGCAAAAATGAGCGAAATGCTCCAGTCAAAAAACTACAGGATAATTATTGACCTGGGTGAAGTTGACTATATTTCCAGCGCGGGCTGGGGTATTTTTATAAGCGAGATAAAAAACATCAGAAAGAACAAGGGCGACCTGAAGCTTGTAAATATGAAACCGGAAGTCATGGAAATATTTGAACTTCTGGATTTCACGAATATCCTTGAATATTACAAAAGCCTGGATGAAGCGGTAAAAAAATTCAAGTAAAGAGAGCGCATGCAGCGTAAAAATTACGCGAATTTTGGAATCAGGGGGAAAACCCCGTCCGGGAGCTCCGGCAATTCCGGATTAAAAATAACAGCCTATGCCGTGGCGGCGCTTGTTTTTGCCAGCGATACCATCCTCGTCAATACAAAAAACCCATTTCCTTCAGCTGTCAATATATTACTCTATATTCTTTTTTTTGTATGCGTATTTTTTCTTGAAAAAAATTCCACATCCATCGGCGGCAGGGCCGCAAACAGGCTGGAGCTCGGGCTATGGCTTTTATATATAACACTGTCGGCACTAAGCGGCGGAGGCGCCTCCCCGCTTAAATGGGCGGTGATAATGCTGCCTGTAGCGGCCGCCCTGCGCGGGGACCTGACATCCTGTCTCATTATGGCCCTGGGAGCCCCGCTTGCTTTTATCAGGTATATTTTAACGGCGCCTGCGGCCGATATTTTCGTATACCCGGCGGCTCTGGCATTTTCGCTGACGCTCTTTTTTATTCACCGCGGAAAAGAAACGGCGCAAAATATTGATAAAGCGCCCTTTGGCAGGGTTGAGACGCAAAAAGAGGGAAAACATTTCAGGCTTGCCATCTACGGGCTGCTTGAGAGTTTTTTAAAACTCTACAGATCGGTATTAAATCCTGTTTCCATAATTCTTTTTTTAAAAGATGACGGAGACGGCGAATCTTTCTCCGTAACTCTATCTGCTTCGGCTGACACCGCGGAAGTGAACAACAATTACTCGTTCAGGCTCCAGGAGGGGGCGATAGGCGCGGCATTGAATAAAAGAAGTTTCTACACATTTTCCACCAGCGGCGCGGCCATGCCGTATTATAAAAAAAAGAGAGCCGTTGCCTCGGTCGCGGTAATGCCCGTAATCCTGGACAGGCTGATCGGAGCGGTAGTGGCCGATTTTGACAGGGATATTGAGAATGAAAAGGACGCGGTAAAGGAAAGGCTTGCGAAGCTGGCCGGAGAAATAGTCTCTGTTATGGAAATATATGATATAAATTACAAAGTTATCACAAAAGAGCAGCGCGTTTCACTCATGTATGATATAAGCAGGAAAGTGGACACGCAGGAAGGTAAAAGCGGCCTTATCAGGAATTTCCTTGAAGAGATAAAACAATTTGATATATTCAGCGGGTATCTGGCTGAGTATGACCCGGCGGATAATTCGTTTACTGTAACTGAGACAATGAATTATCCGGCTTCGGCCGCGGCAACCAAATTTTACGCGAAGGAAAGCGAGTTTATAAAATATATGATGGACACCGGGAAAAGGATGGTTATCGGGGACGCGGCAAAAAAAGAAATACCACTGAACATCAGAAGGGCAAATATTGACACTACTTTCCTTCACCTGCTAAAAAGCGGGGATACCATACACGGTTTTATCAAGCTGGACAAGGAAAAACCCAATATTTTCACCGAATTTGAGCTTGAAACACTGGAGCTGATGCTTTCAAGGATCACTGTGATGCTGGAAAACGCCAAACTATACGAAAAAATAAAAAACCAGGCTTACCATGATGGTTTAACAGGGCTGCTAAACCACCTGACATTTCAGCAGAAGCTTCAGGCAAGCGTGGAAAAAAAGGAAAAAGGGATTTTAACAAGCGTGGCGCTGTGCATTATAGATATTGATTTTTTTAAAAAATTTAACGATTCCTTCGGCCACCAGGAAGGCGACAGGGTGTTAAAAAAGCTGGCCGGAATGCTCTCTGAATTTGAGGCAAAGACCCCGGATTCATACTGCGCGCGTTATGGCGGCGAGGAATTTGTATTTGTCCTTGAAAACCGCGACATATACGCCGCCGGGAAAATAGCCGAGCAGATACGCAAATACAGCACTGAAAACCTGAAAGGCGGCAATGAAAAGGAAATGCGTCCGATAAACCTTTCAATAGGGGTCACCACATATCCTGAATTCGCCAGGGACCCCAGGGAGCTCTTTAAAAACGCCGATGAGGCGCTTTATCTGGCCAAGGAAGAGGGCAGGAACACGGTCAGGACAACACTGGATGTAAGGAAGATAGATAGAAGAAGAAAGTAAAAATTTAGAATTCAAAACCCAAAAGTACAAGTAATAAAGTTAAAAATAAGTAAAACGGCCTGTTGTTTGCGTTGTTTTTGGTTAAAAGGTTTATAAGTTGTAATTCTTGGTTTTGAATTTTAAATTTTAAGTTCCACCTTGTAAATTCCCCTTCATTAATATATAATAAAAAAGATATTTTTAGTATAAAGCCATATCGTCATAGGTATAAACAAACTGTGCTTTTACCGTTATAATAAAGGAGAAAAACTTGAAAAAAGGCAGAATTATTATTGACCAGGACAGGTGCAAGGGTTGTCTTTTGTGCATAGAGCAATGCCCCAAAAATGAGATAAAAAAAGGGGAAAAAATAAACCGCTTCGGGTATACACTGGCGGAATTCTGCGGAAACGGCTCCTGCAATGCGTGTACTTTGTGCGCGATTGTCTGCCCGGACTGCGCCATCGAAGTTATCGAAATTACGGAGGATCAAAAAAAATGAGTGATGGAAAACAATTCATAAAAGGCAACGCGGCCATTGTTGAGGCCGCCATTGACGCCGGATGCAGGTTTTACGCAGGATATCCCATAACGCCGCAAAACGAGATACCCGAAATAATGTCATGGCGCATGCCGGAGGCCGGCGGCACATTTATACAGGCGGAGAGCGAACTTATATCCATAAATATGGTCTTCGGCGCCGCTGCCGCCGGGGCAAGGGCCATGACAACTTCGTCGTCGCCCGGGATATCGCTCATGCAGGAAGGCATTTCATATATTGCCGGCTGCGAACTTCCGGCTGTAATAGTAAATGTAATGCGCGGCGGTCCCGGGCTTGGAAACATTGCCCCGTCGCAGAGCGATTATTTTCAGGCTGTAAAACCCGGCCACGGCGATTATCACATGATAACGCTCGCCCCCCACAAACTTTCCGAAATGTATGATTATACTTTTGACGCCTTCGACCTTGCGGATAAATACAGGGTTCCGGTTATGATACTCGCGGATGGCCTGCTCGGCCAGCTTATGGAAAACATAGAACTTGACCGGTCCAGAAAACCGGCACTCCTGGACGCGCCCAAACCATGGGCGCTTACAGGCGCAAAAGGAAGAAAAGGACAGCGCATAGTTTCTCTTTTAATGCAGCAGGGAGCCCTTGAAAAACACAATATGGACCTCAATGAAAAATACAGCGTTATAAAAAGGGACGAGACAAAATTTGAGCTTACAAACATGGACGGCAGCCCGGATTATCTTATCGCGGCCTTCGGCACATGCGCCAGGATATCAAAAGGCGTTATAAACCTGGGTAAAGCGGCAGGTATTAACGCCGGGCTCTTCAGGCCCGTAACGCTGTGGCCCTTTCCATACACCGCGCTGAAAGAGGCGGCTAAAAAAGTAAAAAAAGTTTTTGTTTTTGAAATGAACCTCGGGCAGATGGTCGAGGATGTAAAGCTTGCAATAGAGGATTCTTCAAAGATAGAATTTTACGGCAGGCCGGGCGGGGGAGTGCCCACCGCGGAAGAGCTTCTTGAATTTATAAAAGGGAAGGTAAAATAATGGCTGAAAAAACAGTATATAAAAAACCGGATTCCCTGACGGACAGGATATTTTCCTATTGCTGGGGATGCGGACATTCGACGGTCCACAAGGTAATCGCCGAGCTGATTGATGAACTGAAATTAAGGGAAACTACAATAGCGGTAGCGCCGGTAGGTTGCGCCGTGTTTGCGTATGATTTCTGGGATTTTGACACCACTGAAGCCGCGCACGGAAGGGCGCCAGTCGTGGCCACAGCCATTAAAAGGGTGCATCCGGGCCACCTTGTTTTTGCTTACCAGGGTGACGGCGACCTGGCGTCGATAGGCATGGCGGAAATAATACATACTGCCAACCGCGGTGAGAATCTGAGCGTGATATTCATTAATAATACAAATTACGGCATGACCGGCGGCCAGATGGCGCCGACCACTCTTATCGGGCAGAAGACGACAACTTCACCGGCGGGCAGGGACGTAAAGGCAAATGGATACCCCATTAAAATGGCGGAGATGCTCTCGCAGTTCGAAGGGGTTAAATATGTAGAGCGCGTAAAAGTAACGGATGCGGCCTCCGTAATAAAGGCAAAAAAGGCGGTAAAAAAAGCCTTCATGAACCAGTTAAACGGCGTCGGATTTTCCTTTGTGGAAGTGCTCTCGTCATGCCCGGCAAACTGGCGCATGGAGCCGCTTGAGGCAAAGGGCCACATAGATAATGTAATTTCGAAATATTACCCTTTAGGGGTTATTAAAGATATAAAGTAATAAAAAAAACTTCCCGGTTTATCCGGATAAAAAAGAGGTTTGTATATGATAGAACAGATAATTATAGCGGGCTCGGGAGGCCAGGGAGTCCTTACTCTCGGAATTTATCTCGCGAAGGTCGCGGCATATGAGGGAAAAAATGTGGCGTGGCTTCCGGCTTACGGCGCGGAAAAAAGGGGCGGCCCCTCTTTTTGCAGCCTTATAATATCTGATACCGAAATATTTTCGCCGGTAGTGGAAACGCCGGATACTATTATAGCCTTTGACCAGCGCGCCCTTGAAAATTACATAGGAAAGGCGGGAAAAGACACCCTTGTAATAGAGAACAGCTCGCTTATCCTGGATGACAGGGCAAAAGGAATGAAAAAACTGCTCATACCTGCGAGTGAAATGGCGAAAAAACTTGCCGCTATTAAAGTCGCAAATATAATACTGGCCGGAGCTTATATAGCGTCGAAAAAAGTGTTGAGCGCTGACAATGCGGCCGCTGTAATAAAGGAAATGCTCGGGGCAAAAGCGGGGAAGATGCTGGATAAAAATTTGTCGGCTTTTAAAGAAGGCTTTAATTTCGCGCCGGGGCCGGCGGGACGGGCATGAAAATAAGAAAGGCCCATTTAAAAGACGCGTATAATATACAGGCCCTGTTAAAAAAATATTCTACCGAGGGAGAACTTCTGGTAAGGCCCATGGCGGATATTTTCGCCCAGATAAGGGATTTTTTCATACTTGATAACAACGGACGCATGGCAGGGCTTGTTGCCATGCATGTTTACTGGGAGGATCTCGGGGAGATAAGGTCGTTTATAATCGACAAGAAATTCCGGGGGCGCGGATACGGGGATAAACTCCTTGTATGCGCCATAAAAGAGGCAAAAGAGATAGGTGTTAAAAAGGTTTTTGCGCTTACCAAGATCCCGGGGTTTTTCATAAAAAAGGGTTTTAAGAAGATATCAAGGGCGAAACTGCCGCACAAGGTATGGAAGGACTGTTTTAACTGTTTTAAATACCCGAAATATTGCGATGAAACCGCGCTGATACACAGGATAAAGTAAGGCGTGCTTTAAGGCGCCGGAAAAATCCGGCCGTTCAAAATAAAAAAGCAGGGCAAAAGGGGAAAGATGAAAGAGGACAGGAAGGAAATATCGGTAAATTTTGAAATATTCATAAAAGAAGACAACGGTAAATTCATAGGCCAGTGCAGGGACCTGCCGGGCCTGGTTGTCTCCGGCCTGAGCAAAAATGATGTTATAAAAAATATCAGGGCCGCCATACCCCTTTACCTGCGCTACGTCCCCAAAGAGAGCTTTATACCTGTTTATGACAATTCCATCGCGCAGATAATATACGGTTTTGAGGAATTCAACGGACAGCTTTACGCCTGCACCAACAAGGATTCCGTCGTGCGCACCACCACCGGCGACCAGGGGGCGTGGGAAACCATAAGCATAGCGAATGTATTTTCCCCTTATTTTAACCCTCCCGTCGGAGGCACAAAAACATTTGAAGAAGAGAGCCTGGGAGATTACACACCGCAGGTTTACAGCCTGAAGGTTTTCAATGACCTGGGCACCCCCAAGCTTTTTTGCGGTACAAACGCCAACGGCGGAATATATGAGACCCTGGACGGAAAAAACTGGTCCCTTTCATTTAACAGCGGCGAGGCGCGCATCCACTGCATCGAAGCATTCAAGGGACGGCTTTTTACCGGCACCTCGACGGAAGGAAAAATTTATACCTATAACGGCACAAGCTGGACCGTGGCGCTTAATACTTCGGAGCTGGCTGTATGCTGTTTCGGCCTTTTCAGGGATTATCTTTACGCGGGCACATATCCCAACGGGCTCGTGTTCAGGACTGCGGACGGAATCAACTGGCAGAAAGTATTCGACACAAATCAGTCATTTGTAAATGATTTTTTCTTTTTCAAGAATAAGTTCTATGTTTCAACGTCAAAGGCCACGGGCGGGCTCGTCTACATGACAGAGGACGGCACCAACTGGGTGGAGAATTTTTTCTCGGAAAAGGATGTTAATTTTTACAGGTTTGAGGCTTTCGGGAACGGACTTTACCTTGGCACCGGAGATTCCGGAAGGGTTTACAAGACCCTTGACGGCAAACAGTGGGAAATGGCATTCCAGACTGATGAAGAAGATGTAAGGGCCCTGCATTTATTCAACGGATACCTTTATTTCGGCTCATCCCCGAAAGGCAGGATATTCAGGACTACCGTATCAAATACACCGCCTCCCGGAGTTATGGACGTTCAGGTATCGGAAATTACTTCGCATAATGTTGTTATCACATGGTCCACGGACAGGGAAGCGCAGACAATAATAGAATACGGGGCTGACATAAGTTACGGCAATAATATTATCAATGAGACACTTACGACAAAGCACCGGATAACCCTTAACAACCTTAAATCCATGACGCCTTATCATTTCAGGATACTCACATATTCGGATGTCGGAAGTTTTTCCGGAATTTTAAATGATTTTACTTTTACCACCACGGCGGCA
>Ga0181520_10007418_pt1 | contig 16184 bp, 9 predicted proteins | sample PEATcosm2014_Bin_29_FD_132451 | JGI IMG/M metagenome (GOLD analysis project Ga0181520, IMG submission 132451) | Peatland microbial communities from MTU Mesocosm Facility, Houghton, MI, USA - PEATcosm2014_Bin02_30_metaG | ecosystem: Environmental > Terrestrial > Soil > Wetlands > Peat | place...
CCGGCCCCGAAAGCGTATAAGGCGCTGCAGGCGGTGGGCCTCCGCGAGTTACCGTCCGTGCTGGGCAACTACGAGCCGGTTCCCTCGCCTGAATCTACCGAGCCCGAGTAGCACTGAAGGCCAAATGTAGTGTAAAAGCCCCCCTGAGACCCTAACAGGCTCAGGGCTTCGCTGAACCAAACTGTCAAAGTTGCGCTAGATTCCTGTGCCTTTTGAACGGAAAACGACTGGTAAGGTACCAAAGCGGGTCCAGCCTTGGTGGTAAGTCGATGACTGCCGTGGGACCGGGATTGTGGGCAGGAGTCCAGACGTCTCGTGCCGAAGAGACTCCAACCACGCGACGTCGTCGCGACTGATCACAGAACCGCTGTTGCCGTCGCCCCTGAGTGTCCCACTTGGGGGTGTTATAGGACAGAAGCCGCCCCATAATTCGGCTTATAGGCTCACTCTCCGTCTCGTAACACCCAGAGTAGGGGTATAATTATTATTCTGTTGGCACTCGGACGCCTCGGAGTAGACACAGTATTTCCGCTTACTCCGGAGTGACCTCGTATGCGGCTCAGAGAGTGCACAGAAGATTTTCTCCGCCACCTGCAGTACGAACGTAATCTCAGTTCACACACCACCTCCCAGTACGCCCGAGACCTCAGGGACTGGCTCCAGCACCTCGAACAACACGAGGTATCACTGGACACCGACGCCATCACCGTCCAGGTGATGCGGCGGTGGCTGCAGGAGATGGCCGAGTCCGGCAGGCGTCCGCCGACGGTCACCCGCAAACTGTGCTGCCTCCGCTCCTTCTGGAAGTTCGCCCGTCGCTATCACGACATCGAACACGATCCGATGTCGCCGCTCATCACCCCCAAGCAGGATAGAAAGTTGCCGGAGACGCTCAAGCGGAGTGAGGTGATGCGTCTCTTCCAGGCCTGCGACCAGAGCCACTACCAGTTCCACCGCATCGGCGACAGGGCCATCGTCGCCGTCTTGGCCTGTCTCGGGCTACGGCGGCAGGAACTCATCGACGCACGGGTGGAGGACTTCGACCCGGAGAACCGGACGCTGCTGGTGAGGTCGGCGAAGCGAGGGCGTGAGAGGCTCGTGCCGCTGACCGACGACCTGGTCGCCCTGATCACGCAATGGCTCCCGGTACGATCGGCATTCGACGATCCACACCTGTTCGTGACCCGCCACGGCACGCCACTGACGCCCAAGCGACTCGAGGACATGCTCGGGCGGCTGGGCAGACAGGCGGGGTTCGAGAGACGACCCTGCCTCCACATGTTCCGACACTACGCCGGGACCTCGATGGTCCAGCAGGGCGGGATCGAACGGGCCCGTCGGCTGCTCGGGCACCAGAGCCCCGAGACGACGGCCATCTACTCGCACCTGAGCGTCGACGACCTGCGGTCCGCCGTGGACGAGACGGCCGTGCAGAGCGGGATGGCCCGTGGCAACTCGGCTGCTCGTCCCGACATCCAAGTCGATCCGGGAACCGAGATGGCCCTGTACCGATTGGAGCGGGCCGTCGGTGGACTACCGGACGGTTGGCGACGGCGGGACACGGTGCTGCGGGACCTGGTGAGCCATTGGACCGCCGAGGTGGCTTCGGGCAGGGACGAGGCCTTCACCATCGACGCCGTGAACGAGATACTCTGGTCCCGGGCGACGGTGCCGGGCCTGTCCTTCGATGACCACGTGGTGATTGCCAACTTCGGCAACGCCGCCGGAAGGCACCTCACCGCTTGCGACGGTCGTCCGCCAGACGCTGGAGTGCTCGTGGCCATCGGCGGTGAGTTGGCCCACGGCCTGCGGACGACGGAGTTGATCGGCGAGGGGGTGACGGACGAGCAGATCGCAAGGGCCGTGGAGGGTCTGACAGATCCGGGTACGGAGGGCGGCGTGTTGGGGACGCTGGCGCGCGTGGCGGGTCTGTGTGCCTCGCTGCAGCCCTACAGGGTCGACATCCCTCATGGGCGGCAGGCGATCGAACTGCTGGTGGGTCTGACGACTTGGTCGAGGGGGCTGCCCCCGCTCATCGTGCCGGCGAGCGAGAGACGGCTGTGGGGTCTGCTCGTGGGGCGGTTCCTCGTGGGCGACGGCCTGCCCGTCGTGGCCTACGCCACTGCCAAGTTACAGGGCCTCATGGAGCGGATAGACGCCATCCTCCAGTCCCGCTGAGGACCGCTCCAGCAGTATGGCGAGCATGTTCTCCACACGATCCATCTTGGCCCCCATGGCCTCGAGGTCCGCAGACGAGTGGGGTTCATCCTCACTCTCCTGGCCGAAGATCGGGTTGGCGTCCATTCGTTCCCGCAGTTTGCCTGCGGCTCCCTGGATGTACGTGGCCGTAGTCTTGGGATCCTCGTGACCCAAAAACGCCTGGATGGACAGCAACGGGATGTCCTCATCGTGCATGAGCGACGAGATGCCCCGCCGACACGAATGCAGGGTGTACCCGTGCTCGCCAAGACCTGCCCGTTCGAGGAGTCGTTCGAACCACGCCTGCAACACCTTGTCGCTCGCACGGACGCCATCTTGGCTCAGGAATAGTGGCTCCCCGTAGGACGCACCGGGCCGGGTGGAAAGGTAATCGACAAGCAGCGTCCTCAGGTTTCGTGCCATGGGTACCAGTCGCTCCTTCTCCCCCTTGCCCCTCACGAGGATGCTCATGTTGTCCAGATCAGCCGAGCCGATGTTCAGGTCGACCACCTCGTGCCGACGAAGGCCTGCCCAATACAGGCACCCGAGCATCGCCCGATCCCGCTTCGTCTTGCAGGCGGCAGCAAGCAACTGGTAGTGTGCCAAGGTGACAGCAGACTTCACCTTTCGTGCTTTCTTCGGCTTCTTGACGAACTCTACGGGATTGACCGTGATGAGCCGCTGCATCCTGGCCCAGTCGAAGAACACGGAGAGGGCCACCAGTTTCCGCCTGATGGTCGCGGGCTCGAGACCGTTCATCGATGACTTCCACGTCTCCACGTGACGCTCTTCCAGATCGGCCATGTGTAGGGGGCCGAGCGGGGCCATCGCCTCGAGGAACTGGCCGAAGTCCGTCAGGTAGGCCCGCTTGGTGGCCTTGCCAAGATCCGGCGTGTTCGACAGCCATTGCAGGAACCGGGTGGCCTCGAATTCGAGAGGTGCGTCCGCCGGTGCGGCGGCTGACGACGGTAGCTCGAGCAGCTTCGTCACGTCCATCTCGTAACCAATGACCTGTGGCATGTTCATCTTCGTCCCATGATCATCGTCTGACCGTATTCATCCATCTTCAGTACTACACTTATACATCGCACATGCTCTGTTCGTGCGGGGGCACCAACCGCCGCCGTGAATGCCCGAATCTCGTATGTCCGCCAGCGGAGTCGCTTGATGTCTCTGTGGCCTCCAGCACCCCGTCAAGCCGCCCTCGGTGACACGATGACGGGATGACGGATCATCTTTGGAAACTTCTCAAGGTGCGACGGGGACCGCTGATCGGCTCTACTTCGGATCCCCGAGGGCGAAGTGGCCCACGTAGCCCCGGCACCCGGCGTCGCGGTGGAACTCCATGTCGAACTCAGTCCCGTCGTCGGCACGGGTGGCCCAAGGGCGGCCCTCTCGGCCTTCCACGATCCGCTTCAGGCGCTTGCCGAATGCCAGGCCGTTGGCGGCCGGGAGATGGAGGCGGTTGCAGTGGGCCACGTAGTCGTCGTAGAGACTGGCCGTGGCGACCTTGGTCCGCGTCTCGGACGGCTGCAGCGAGTCGCAGAACCACAGCAGGATGCTGTCTGACTCCTCGCGGTACTGCACCGTGGCTCGCCGGGCGGCGGCGGCCTCGGTGAACCGCCAGCCGCCGTCCCGCAGGCGGCGGTAGCCCTCGATGGCGAAGTTGAAGATGCCGGGCAACTCGGCCACGAACCGATCCTGCAGGTTGGCGTCCGCCGCCGGGCCCTCGAAGGTGCTGAGGAACGGGATCACGATGGTGCGAGCCCACATGCCCTTGGATCGGTCCCGCGTCGCGGGCAGGTCGTTGCCGGCCATGATGAACGTGGCGAAGGGCTTGAAGGACACCGGGACCTTGTAGACTTCCTTCGCCGTCAGGCCCTCGCCCGAGACGATGGCCTTGAAGCGGGCGTCGGGGATGGCCTTCCCGGCGTCGAGTTCCGTCTGGACGGCCACCAGCTTGCCCATGAGACGGAGCGTCATCTGGGGATCGCCGAGGTCGCGCACGTCGAAGTCGCAGGCGTTCTCCTCGCCGACCACCTGGCGGACGATGCGGATGAGGGTCGACTTGCCGTTGCGGCCCTCGCCGACGAGGAAGAAGCCTCGCTCCGCCCGGCAGTCGGTGGCGAGGCAGTAGCCCATCATCTCCTGCACGAGGAGCCGCAACTCGGGGTCGGGCAGGAGCGGGCTGGTGTCGTCCGCTGGATCCACGGGACTGACCAGCACCTCGTCGAGGAACTGCTCGAAGCGGGGACACGTCGCCGTGGGGTCATGGTCGTACTCACGGCCGATGGTCAACATGTTCTCCGGACCGTGCGGGAGCAGGCGGTCTCGCGACAGGTCGTAGACGCCGTTGGCGAAGGCGATGAGGTCGTGGTTCCGGTCGAACCCATCGGGGTCGACGCAGTAGTCGTGGAGCGTCTCGAAGAGGATCCTGCGCATGGACCGGTAGCGAGAGGAAGCCCTGTTCGCCTCGCCCTCGGTGCGGAGTCGGGCCAGCACGAAGTCGTAGAGGCGTCCCGCGAACGCCACCGCGTCGCTCGCCGAGAGCCGTCGCCAGACGCCGCTGGCGGCGTCGTAGCTCCAAAGCACGTCGCGGTTCGAGAAGCGGAGCCGTCGGCCGTCGGCGTTCTCCTCCGCCATGAAGGCCCGGGCGAGACTCCGGTCGTCGTCTCCGACGGGCTCCGGGGCCTCGTCGATCCTCGGGGACGGGATGATGCCCGGGTCATCGCCGACTGCGGGCACGGCCTCCATGTCCGCCGTCGTTCGCCGCAGGTACTCCTCGGTCATCGTGGTCGAGCTTCCGGTGTCGGTGCTCATCGTCTCATCTCACTCTCTGGCTGCCTCGGCGGCCAGGACGGTCACTCGTCGTGGTGGCTCGACGGTCCGACCGCCGGTCGTCTCTCCGGGCATCGCCCAAGGGACGTGCCCGGCGGTCGTCGTCTGTGGTCACGCCGCCATGCGCATTCGCTCCGCGTCCGCCTGCTGCAGGGCCGCGAGTGCGGGCCGCAGGGCGAGTGCGACGGCTCGGGCCAGCGGCGGGGGGACGGCGTTGCCCACCTGCTGCTGTGCCGCTGCGATGCTCCCATGAAAGACGAACATGTCCGAGAACCCCTGCACACGGGCCATCTCCCGCACCGACAGGAAGCGGTGCTCGTGGGGGTGGACGTGGGGCTGGCCGTTGTTCGCCATGATGGTGAAGGCGGGCCGGTCGGGCCGGAGGCGACGGCAGCCCCCCTTGAACGTGTCGAAGAGCGGCTCGCCGTGAGACAGTGCGGAGATCCTGGCCTGCATTGCGGCTCGAGGCTCCGGCCAGTGGTGGTTCGGCACGGCCCCCTGTGGCAGCTCCCGCAGGTCGGCGATGACCTCGTCGACCGTGACGAAGTCGCTCTCTGCGTACAGCGGGCGGGGATAGGGGATCGCGAGGCCGTGTCGGTTGGCCACGACGATGATCCGCTTTCGCAGTTGCGGCACCCCGTACTCGGCCGCCAGCAGCGTCTCGACGGCCATGGAGCCGTAGCCCGCCGCAGCCAAGGCGTCCTGCAGTTCGCCCAGGGGGTCCTCCGGCATCGTCAGCAGGCCGCAGACGTTCTCGATCACGACGAAGTGGGGTCGCAGCAGTTTGGCGAGGCGGACCATCTGGCGGAGCAGCGGGGCCCTGTGGTCGTCGGGGTCTCGCTTCCCGTTGGTCGAGAAGGGCTGACAGGGCGGCCCCCCGGCCAACACGTCCACGTGAGTGTCGCCCAGAGCGGCCACGATGGTGTCGTCGTCTGTCCACTCGATCTTCCCCTCGAGCAGCGGAGTGTCCGGGAAGTTGGCTCGGTACGTCTCGGCGGCGTGCTCGTCCATCTCGATGGCCAGCAGCGTCTGGTAGCCCGCCATGTGGAACCCCTCGGACAGACCTCCGGCTCCAGCGAAGGCATCGACGACGGTGTAGGGCGTATCCATCGGTACGAGATCGGTGTCGATCCGCTCCGTGGCTGGTGCGACCCGCTGCCGGGCCATCGGCCGAGCAGAGTGGCCGGAGTCGACGGCGGCGAGCGGCTCGAGGGGCGACTCGTCGCCGCGGAGCAAGCGGATCGTGCGGTCGAGCTTCTCGCGGGCCATTCGGCAGTTCTCCTCGTAAAGATCACACCCGAGGAACGATCGGCCCAGCCGCAGGGCCACCACGCCCGTGGTTCCCGTGCCGCAGAAGGGGTCGAACACTATCGCTGGCGTGGCGTCGTGGGCGATCTCGGTCCAGCCGAGTGGCTCGGGCTTGCGGGGGACGTAGATGCGTCCGGTGTCTTTCCGTCCCCGCCCGCCCTCCACCAGCAGATCCAGATGGCCGTACTTGCCCATTCGCCGCCGACCCCGGCCATCGTCGTACTCGACTCTGCCCACCAGACGGTGCGGCAGGGAGCCATCGGCATGGACCCAGAGGGGGCAGGTGAGGGCGATCGGCAGCTCACACACGATCTCCGGCCATGGGGCCACGTGGGCCGCACGGCTGCGGTCGGGCCCGAACAGCCACACGTTGGGTGCCACGCGGCCGTCGAGTTCGGTGCTGATGGTCATCCGGTCGGGCGGCAGGTAGCGATCGCCATCGCCATTGCGCCGGTGGATCAGGGCGGCACACGGGTCCGACCACGGGCGGGCGGTGCGACTGAAGCGGAGCAGGTGCTCCCAGCCGTTGTCGTTCAGCCGCCACGGGTTGGGATCCATCATCGTCTGGCCCAGGGTGGTCCCATCCGGCATCAGTGCGGACTTGGCCCAGACCACTCGGTCGAGCAGCTTCCAACCCCGATCTTCCATGGCCACGACGAAGCGCTCGGGGATGCCCAAGAGGCCACGGTCGTGACGCTTGTCCTTGATGTTGACCCAGACCGATCCGAGCGGGTGAAGCGGGATCTGGTCGAACACGTCACAGAGTGTGTCGATGTACTCCTGGGGGGTGGCCTCGTGACCGATTTCCGACCGCGACTCGCCGTACGTCTTCATCTGGTAGTAGGGGGGCGACGTCACCACGCAGTGCACCTGGGCGGGGGAAGGGACGACTTCCCGGATGTCGCCGCATTGCACATCGAACCGCTGACGGTCGGGCGACGGGAAGGGGGTGTGGTGGGTGCGACGGCTCTTGACCTCGACGCCGGACTCCTCCGTCCGCTCCAACATGCCGTGGTCGGCGTCGACGGCGGGGAGGGCCAGGGGGTCGGGCGGCGTGGGGGCGTCGACCGGCTCGCACTGGTCGGCCAAGCCGCACATCCGCTCACAGCCGAGACAGCGGGCGTGGACCTGCCCACGGGGTTCGTCGTACGACCCGTCCCCGAGTGGCACCCGGTACTCGAAGCCACCGCCTTCCGTCGCCACGGCTTCCACGCGGCGGTGGGCACCGTCGTACCGTGCGTCGCCACAGGCTGGTCCCAGCCCCAGCAGCGGCAGGTTCTTGAATTGGCCACTTGTGTGCGGGGACTCGATGATCCACTTGGCGGGCACCAAGTCGAGCACGCGGTCGGCCACCGACCAGTTGTCCCACGCCGGGTCCGTGCATATCCACACCCGGGTCTGGACGCCGAAGTCCAGGAGGTGGCGGATGGCGTTCAGCCGAGACTCGAGTTCGTCGTCGGACAGCCACGCAGACACGCTGACACCGACGACCAGGTTCGGAAGGGCTGCCGCCCAGCACAGCATGGCATCACTGGGACGGCAGATCTCCGAACTGATGGCCACGAACTGCTGGGAGGGATTCTCGGAGGCCCACTGCTGAGCGATGCCGAGTGCCAGTGACACCGAAGCATCGGCGTTCCCGCAGTCGATCCGCCAACGGGTGCAGGGCTCTTGTGTGTCCGGATCCATGACGAAGTCGAGCGTGGCGTCACCATCACGGGGGAGCGTGATGGTCATCAGGTCGTTGACGATTCCATTGTGGACGACGTTGAACTTGTGGTCGTCACGCTGGTTCTGGCTCTGGGCGGCCCAGAGCGACGTGTTTGCGTAGCATCCCCCGGAGCCGCTCTCATCGCTGTAACAGGGCAGGTCACTCTTCTGGAAGCCAGTGCCCCACCTGAGACAGCCGTTGGCGACGGAGCAAACCAACGGCATCGCCAGATGGCCCTTCGTGTTCCCCTGGGGCAGAATGAACGTGCCGCCCTTCGACTTGCGTGTGATCGGGAGCCTGGCGATCACGACGCCGGCACGCTTCACGGTGATGGTGCCGGGCGTCTCATATTCGACTTCCAACTGCCCGGCGGGGAGTGCGGCGATCTCGTCCGGCGTGAGGACCGGGGCCCACTGGCTCTCCGGCTCGTCCGTCGCCTGCCAGACCGACTTGGCGGTGGCGATCTCGCCCGCCACCTGCCACGCCACCGCGAGAGCGGCCGAGAGATCGGGTTGTCCGGGGACGAACGGAGCGTCGATCTGGACCCGGTGCGGACACCCAGACGTCTCGGTCACTCGAATCCCGAGTGCTTCGAGATCGAAGCCCGCACGCTGGCAGGCCAGCCGGACCGCCCGCTCCAGTGCCGAGCCAGCGAGCTGGGGGATCTGGGCCCGTCGTGGGGCCGATGGCTGTTCGCCGCGGACCAGCCGCAGGGCCGCCGTCACGGTCTTCGGAGCGTCCTTCGAGAGCAACAGCTCGACCACGGGAACCTGCTCGTCATGGGGGAGCCGCGAGATCTCGGCGATCCGAGCCAAGTTGGACGCGAGCTTGGTCGGGGCCAGCATCTCCACGGCAGCGGGCGACAGGTCGTCCGCCATCTTGACCAGCCGCTCGACGTGACGGTCACTGATCCCGATCTTCGTGCTCGCGTCCTGACAGAAGCCAGGGGTCCGCTCGGACTTCGGAGTCTCCGCCCTCGTCGCCGTCATGAAGTCGGGACTGCCGGGCTTGGCTTCGGGGTGCAGGGCGTAGTACAGGTCCCTACGACGCCCGAGAGCGACCACGAACTCGAGCTTGGTGAGTCTCCGCCTTTGGATGTGCACGTCGATGGCGGCGATCTGCTGCCGGGCTTCTTCGTAGTCGAGCACGTGGACCTCGATGCTGTCCCACCCCAGGGCCCGACCGGCCAGCAGGCGGTACCGCCCGTCGAGCAGGCGGAGTTCGGGGGTCACCAGGATCGGGACCAACAGGCCGACGAGACGGATGCTCTCGATGAGGGCCTGCAGCCGCCCTTCGTCGACGGGGGTGGTTGGTTCGGGGACTCGGATGGAGTCGATCGGCACGGTGTCGACTTTCATTTCGGTCACGCTCCTGCGGTTGGGATGCGGACGGGGGGTGGCCCCGCCGTCCGTCGGCGCTGTCGGTGACACCCCGGAGCCCCCGATGGGCGGACTGGCCTACAACACGTACATGTCGTTCGCTCGCGGACCCAAAAAAGAGAGACACGACTGGACGGTGAGCCCGACGCCGTGGTGTCCACGCCTCCGGTGACACTTCGCAGCGCCGATGGGAGGAGTCCGGTGTTGTTCTCCAGCGCCGAGCCGGTGAGATCGAGGGTCGCAACGTCACGTCTGTCGGCATCCGGCGAAGGGGCACACTCACGCCGTCGAACGACGACCGTCCCGAAGCATCGACGGGGAGCCGGTATCCGTCCGATGTGCAGGTATGGTTGGCTGCGTCGGACGGGGCGGATGGAACCGGGTCTGTGTCTTTCACGTATCCGGTGACACCTCGGAGCCGCCGATGGGGGGAGTCTGGTGCGCTCTGTGGGCGCTGACGTCTATGCCCGCAAAATCGCAATGTCACGGCTGTCGGCATCCGGCGAGGGGGCACACTCACGCCGTCGAACGACGATCCCGAAGCATCGACGGGGAGCCGATCTCCGTCCGATGTACACGTGTCGTTGGCTGCGTCGGACGGGGCCGATGGAACGGGGTCTGTGCCTTCCACGTTTCCGGTGACACCTCGGACGGGACGATAGGGGGAGTTGGGACTGCGGGGGCCGACCGGACAGGAAATGAGATCGAGTCGCAACGTCAAGTGTGTCGGCATCCGGCGAGGGAGCACACTCACGCCGTCGGACGACGATCCGGAAGTATGGACGGGGAGCCGGTCTCCGTCCGATGTACATGTGTCGTTGGGGACGGTCGGTTCGGGGACTCGGACGGAGTCGATCGGCACGGTCTCGACGTTCACCCTGGTCACGCCCCTGCGTCTGGGGGGCAGACGCAGGGTGGAGTCGTCGTCCGTCCACGCGGTCGGCGACGGCTCGGATGAGATCGTGGGACCCTGGGGTCCGAGCGACACACGTGTGTCGTCGGGCAGGGTCGTGGCGGTGGAGTCGGACAGGGCCGATGGAACGGGGTCTGTGGTTGTCACGTCGCCTGGTGACGCCGGCAAGTCGCCGATGGGCGGGCTCCGGTCTTCTTCTCCAGCGACGAGCGACTGCGACGGAAAGTCGCAACGTCACGTCCGTGCCGGCATCCGGCGAGGTGGGCACACTCACGCCGTCCAACGACGATCCCGAGGGGACAGGTGGGGGATGGAGTCCGTCGGTCGCTGGCCGACGTCCGAGGTGTGGTGGACTGGTGGCGTCGTCGTGCAGTGGCCTCGTGCGGCAGCGGCAGATCGACCGGTGGTCCAGGGCGGGGGGTGCGGACGGGGAACGACCGAGGGGTCAGTGCGGGGCGAGCCGCCCGAGGGCCTGGAGGGCCACGAGGCCGCAGCGGAGCCGACACCGCGTGCAGTGGGCGTGGGCATTGAGCGGCATCCGTCGTGGCATCTCTTCGGGAGGAGCGGCGAGGTCGTACTCGAGATTTGCCCCATCGGTTCGGTGATCGGAGCAGGCCCCCAGCGGGTTGGCTCCCAGCAGCGGCAACTCCTGAGCCCAGGGACCGCGACGGTAGGGGCTCTCGATGATCAACTCGTCGGGCACGAAGCCTCGCACCCGTTCGAGCACGGCCTCGTTCTCCCAGCCCACGCGGGTGGCGATCCAGACGACGGAGGGGATGCCCCAGTCCACGAACCGCCGGATCGCATCGAACCTGACGTCCACCTCCCGTGGCGAGAAGGCGGCCGAGACGGTGTGGCCGGCCCACGTGTTCTGCAGCGCCGCCAGCCACGCGAGCATCCCGTCGCTGGGCCGGACGGCGTGGCTGCAGATCGTGAACATCCAGTGGCGGGGATTGGCCTCGGCCCAGGACTGCAGCAGACCGAGGGCGATGCTCAGGGAGCCGTCCGCCGACTCGCTGTCCACTCGCCACAGGTCCTGATCGTACTCGGCGAGACTGCGTCGCCCGCTCTTGGGCAGCCGGATCCTCAGGCAGTCGTTCACCAGCCCATTGCGGGCCACGTCGAAGTGGAGCGAGCTGTGCCTCTGGGCGACCCTGGTGTAGTTGGCGAAGCACCCGTGGGGGTTGTCCGGCCCGACGTAGCACGCCTCGTGCGTCCCGGGCAGGCCCGTGGCGGCCCGAAGACAGCCCTGGCTGATCGTGTTCACGATGCCGCACTCCGTGCCGGTCTTGGTGTTCCCGTGGGGATAGATGATGCCCCCGGCGATGGGGGGGCAGCGTTCCACGGACAGGTGCAGCATCGGCGTGCCGGCCTTGCGGAGTTCCACGAGGTCGGGGCTCACCCAGGAGGCCTCCAGTTGGCCCGGGGGGAGGGCGAGGACCTCGTCGAGGCTCGAGGGCGGGGGCGGGTCGACCGTCGGTCGTCCCTTCGCTGGCCGCCAGACGCCCCTGACCCGGCCGACCTCGCCGGTGACGCGAGCCGCCGTCGCCAGGGCCTCAGCGGCTGCGTCGTCCAGCACTGGTGTGGCCACTTCCAGGTGTTGACGGGCGTCCCCGCCGTGGGGCCGCCTCAGGCGGACCTGCACCCCCCGACAGCCGGGGTGCAGTCGCTCGACCGCCAGGGTGACGGCCCGCTGCAGGATCGCCTCGGGCGTGTGACTGACCCGCCGCACGGCATCGTTGGCCAGGTGCGTGGTGACCCGCCGCCGCAACTCCCGAATCGGCATCCGTGACGCATCCCCGCACCGGGCCACGAAGTCGGCCCGCGACGCCGGGTCGGCGATCCTCGCCAGTTCGATGAGCTGGCTCACGCCCCAGCCTCGCTGCGGGTCGTCGAGGCCGTCCAGCACCTCCGCAGCCCGGACCCAACGCATGACGCTCGAGTAGTCGGGCCGCTCTACCTTCCCCAGCAGCCTCCTCTGGATCAGTTCAGTCAGCGACTGGCACCCGAGGGCCTCCAGGTCGTCTCGAGTCAGCGACAGCAGGGCCAGACCGACCTCGAGTTCACGACCCGAGGCCTCGGTGACCATCGCCTTCAGAGCAGACACGCTGGTGCGGTTCAATGGGCTCACCGATCTGGGCGGTCCAGGTGACGGAGTGACGGATGACAGTTGGTCGCCCAGAGAGTCTCGGGGACTCCCGATGCCGACAGTTCGCCCGCCACGGCGGGGTCCCCTGCCCCCGGAGCAGCGATGGCGGAGGTCACGGGCGGGAGACGTGGAACCAGACGTCGTGGGGTCCAGCAGCCGGACCACCACGACCGAGACCAGTGGAGACCGATCACACTCGTGTTCACCCGACGACTACTCGAGACCCACCTGTGGGACTGTGCGGCCACGCTCCGCTCCTCCCTCGACACGACCGAGGTCCGGAACCACGTGCTCGCCCTCGTGTTCCTCAAGCGGCTGCTCGACCAGGCGGAGTACGAGGCCACTCACCCGCCCACGCCGAGGCGGAAGCGTGGCACCGGGGCCGGGCGGGGCGGACGCATCGCCATACCCCCCGGCTGCTCGTGGGCAGACCTCGTGGGCACGCCGGAGCGGAGCCTCGGCAAGCGGCTGAACGAGGTCACGGCCGAGGTCGGAGCCGCCAACCCGAGCCTCCGGGGCGTCTTCGGGCTCGTGGACTGGAACGCCAGGGTCGGGGTGGGGAGGGACCGCCGGGCGAGGATCGATGGCCGAGTCCTCGGAAGCCTCGTGCGGGCGTTCGACGCACACGACCTGTCCAACGCCAACGTCGACCCGGACCTGCTGGGACAGAGCTACGAGTACCTCCTCGCTCGGTTCGCCGGCGAGACCCGGGCCCGTGGCGGAGAGTACTACACGCCGCGAGAGGTGGTCGAGACCCTCGTCCGCCTCCTCGATCCCGCCCCGGACGCCAGCATCCACGATCCGACCTGCGGGTCGGGTGGGATGCTCGTCTACGCTGCCGAGTGGATGCGGGGGCGGTACGGGCCGGACGCCGTCTCGGGGCTGAGGCTCTCGGGCCAGGAGCGGAACGCCCAGACGTGGGCCATCGCGAAGATGAACGCGCTGGTCCACGGGCTCGACGCCGACATCCGGGGACCGGCGTCCACGCTCACGGAGCCCGAGTTCGTCCGGGACGGGAGACTGGAGCAGTTCGACCTGATCCTGGGGAACTTCCCGTTCGCCGACCCGGACTGGGGCCACGACCGACTCCAGGCCGACCCGTACGGACGGATGAAGTACGGCCTGCCGCCCCCGAGGAGTGGGGACTACGCCTACCTGCAGCACATCGTGGCCTGCATGGGGGACGCAGGTCGGGCGGGGTTGGTGTGCGGCCAGTCGGTGTTGTTCCACGCCAAGGCGGAGGGCGGGATCAGGCGGCGGATGCTCGAGGACGACCTGTTCGAGGCGGTCGTCGCCCTGCCGGGGAAGCTCTTCGGCGGCGTCGGCTCCCCCACGTGTCTCGTCCTGCTCAGCCGCTGCAAGCCGAGGGGGCGGCGGGGGAAGGTGCTGTTCGTGGATGCGAGCGGCGACTGCGACGAGTCGACGCATCCGAGCCGACTGCGGTCCCAGGACGTGGACCGGATCGTCGAGGCCCATCGCCGGGGGAGGGACGTGGAGGGCCACTGTCGGCTGGTCGACGTGAAGGAGATCGCGGCCAACGGCCACGGCCTGACGGTGGGGCGGTACGTCCACGGGGCGACCGAGGAGCGGGGCGACGGCCTGCGGGAGGCCGTGGCGGCCCTGCGGGACGCCTGGGCCGCCCAAGACGAGGCGATGCGGGAGCTGGACCGGCACCTCGAGGAGTTGGACCTCGATGGATGAGCGACGACCGCTCGGGTCCGAGCACCGCGACGTGCCGCCAATTTGGCGTCTCGTCGACTCCACCGAGGCCGTGGCGGCCCTGAGGGATGCCTGGGCCGCCCAGGACGAGGCGATGGGGAAGCTGGACGGATACATCCTGGACGGGTACCTCCAGGAGTCGGGCCTCGATGGGTGAGCGACGACTGCTCGGGTCCGAGCACCACGACGTGCCGCCAATTTGGCGTGTCGTCGACTCCACCGAGGCCGTGGCGGCCCTCGGAGCCGCTCGGGCCGTCGGAGACGAGGCGATGCGGGAGTTGGACCGGCACCTCGAGGAGTTGGACCTCGATGGATGAGCGACGACCGCTCGGGTTCGAGCACCACGACGTGCCACCGAGCTGGCGTCTCGTCGACTTCACCGAGGCCGTGGAGGTCAACCACATCCACCCCGTGCCACTCGGTGCGACGTGTGCCTACCTGACGATGGCCGCCGTGCGACCCGACGGGCGGGGCATCGGCGGCGGGTACGAGCGTCGCCGCTGCGAGAGGGTCGAGGACAGACGCTTCCTCGAGGGCGACACGCTCTTCGCCAAGATCAGCCCGTGCTGCGAGAACGGCAAGGTCGCCTTCGCTCGGGACCTGCCCACGCCGTTGGGCCTGGCCTCCAAGGAGTTCCACGTGTTCTCGCCGTCGCCGGAGTTCCTGGTCCCCGAGTACCTCTTCCTGCTGGCTCGCAGTGGACCGTTCCGGGAACACGCCAGGTCCCGGCTGGAGGGGATCACCGAGCGGCTGCGGGTGCCCCCCAAGGCGTTCTCCGGGTTGCCGGTCGCCCTGCCGCCGCTGGAGGAGCAGCGGGTGATCGTGGACGTCGTCGTGGCTGCGGACGGGGCCCTGGAGCGGGCGGAGGGCGTCGTGGAGCGTGCGCTCGAGGTGCAGCGGGCCCTGGCACGGCGGCTGCTGAGCGAGGGTCTCGGACACCGTGGGTCCGTCGAGACCTCGGTGGGCCCGATGCCGGCGGGTTGGAGGGCGTCACCCATCGGTGAACTGGCGAGAGTCAGGGAGGGCACGACGCTGAAGCGGTCTCGGCTCGCACGCCGGGAGGTCGGCACGACTCCGGCGGTGACCTCCGGGGAGTCGGCGGGCCACTCGGTCCACGAGGCCGAGCAGTTCGTCGAAGCGCCGCTGCCGGGCACTCGAGGGTCGTCCCTGCTGCCCATCGGCACGCTGGTGGTCCTGGCGAAGACCAGGGGGCGGACACGGGGGACGGCGGCCCTGCTCGAGGTCGAGGCCCCGATCGGCGGGGACGTGTTGGCGATCCTGCCCAGCGACGCGTTGGACTCGAGACTGCTCCTGGCGTGGTTGGAGTGCAATCGGGAGACAGTGTCGGGCGGTGCCTCGGGGGTCGTTTCCGGGAGCGTCAGTCGCCGGCACCTGGAGTCGCTCGTCGTCCCGGTGCCCCCGGCGGACGAGCAGCGTGCGATCGTGGAGCGTCTGGACGCCGTGGGGGCGGCCGTGGAGCGGAGTCGGGAGGAGGTCGAGCGGCTGAGTGAGGTCAGGCGGGGACTGATCCGGGACCTGCTGACGGGGCGAGTGCGGGTCCGGATGCACCGGGGCTGACCGGAGGGACAGGGCCCTTCCCGGATTCGCCTCCGGCCCGGAGGACTCTCCATGTCGGGATTCGACCCTGGGGGGCTGGTACTGGCGGCACGGGTCCCATCGCTGGAGTCCCGAGGCAGCCGGACTGCGGACGTTCGGCTCGACGACTGTGGGGTTCTCTGAGGCGTCGGAGATGGGCGGAGGAGGTGTGGGCCTCGGACTGGCGTCGCCCCTCCTCGCAGGGGCTCCTCGGGCGTTCTGGAGGCATCCCGACGTGGAGCGACCGACGGGGCCATCCTCGAGCCTACGACGCCGGAGACCGAGCCGTGGCCGCCAGGGTGTCGGTCGACGGCTGGAGCAGTCCGGTGCGTCGGGCCGGCATTCGCCCCGCATCGTCACGTCCTCGACGAC
>Ga0181520_10007419_pt1 | contig 16183 bp, 21 predicted proteins | sample PEATcosm2014_Bin_29_FD_132451 | JGI IMG/M metagenome (GOLD analysis project Ga0181520, IMG submission 132451) | Peatland microbial communities from MTU Mesocosm Facility, Houghton, MI, USA - PEATcosm2014_Bin02_30_metaG | ecosystem: Environmental > Terrestrial > Soil > Wetlands > Peat | place...
CCCTGCTGAAGCAGCACCCCGACGAAAACAGCGTTGCCATGAAACGCCGCGACTGTGGTTGGAACGATGAATACATGCTCCAAGTCCTTACTGGAACAAGCCTTTAGTACGCGCTGGCCCTGTTCCCCAAATGGCTTTCAGCACGCACACGAATCGACATCCCCGGCGCCACGCGAATCACCCAATTGCTCGCCCAAGCGGGTGCCGCTGGCATTGCCCACCATGATCTACGAAAAGCCGTGGACCTTGAACCCGACACGCTCGATGCTCTGCTCGCGGCATTGAAAGGCATCGGGCAGATCACGGTCGCCATGGTCAATGGGCAGTGGGTCTACCGGGTGAATATTATCTATCGTTGACTGATGGATTGCGACAACCAGAATTCCTAAATTTGGGAATTCGCACGAAAAGCCCACGCCGAATTTCGGCGTGGGCTTTTTATGGGTTGACTTACACTCCATAATCAATACATTGAGGGGACAGTGTGAACCTGTTACCGAACCCCAATGATAAAAGACTTGCCCGGACAATTACTTGTAGTTGAGACGGACATAGAACCCGAACCAATCCCACCCACACCCAACCGACATCAAGGGCAAAGTGCTAAGAAACCAGGAGGTCAGTGTATGAAGACTTTTGTTGTGTCGTTGAAACCACTTCTCGAACCGTTGGTAATTGAAATTGAAGCCGACTCGGAGGACGAGGCAATCGAGGAAGCGAAAGTTGCCTCAATGGAATCGTTGGCGCAAGACCATACGGACGACTACGAATGGGAAGTGACTTGCACGGAAGCGACAATCTCAGCGGACGAAGACGAAGATGAGGATGAGGATGAGGACGAGGAAAGCGAATAAGAGGTAAGACGATGAAAAAGTACAAAGTTGATCTGGTCCTGCTGTTTGACGAAGTTCCGACAAGAGAAGAGTTGATTCGAGAGTTGCGGCACACGCAGATCTTGGATGATGACTTCTTTGAAGGAAATAGCGACAATCCCGACCCTCATGCAATTCGGGGAGTGGCATTTGATTGGCAGTCTCTTCGGTTGGTTGAGGAAGCGGATTGGAATAAAGTGAGTATGCCTTCTGGCCTGATTGATTCAGGGTTCTTCGATAGAAAAGTAGACGAGCGGGAAGTACCGGAAGCAGTAAAGCGCATCACACGGCTATGCGAAGAGATGCGCCGCTCAATGGGGGAAAGCGAGCAAGGATGATCGCTGCAAGAAGCGGTGGCCCCGCCCATTGTGTTTTCAGTGGGCGGGGGTTTCCTTGCCGTGAGAATCGCCTGCCGACAGCACTGCATACTTTCATGCAAAGAACCCCATTCGCCAGATGGCTCGCGGCCCGCGAACATGTCGAAGTCCCCGACGCCACGCGAATCACGCAGTTGCTAGCGCAGGCGGGCGCGGCCGGCATCGCCCACCATGACCTACGCAAAGCCGTGGGCATCGAACCCGACACGCTCGATGCTCTGCTGGCTGCTTTGGAAGGCATTGGTCAGATCACGGTCATCCTGGTGAATGGGCAGCGGGTCTACCGGGCGAGCGCGTGAACCAGATGCCGGATGGCGGCGGAAGCTAAGATTGGACAAGGATAGGCGAGCAGCAATAAAAGAACCCCGCCAGAAACGATCTGGCGGGGTTCTTTGTTGCGCCGTGCTGAACTATGACACGGCTAGACCCGTTGGAGAATCAACTAACCAACGGGTTGTTTTCACAGAATCGTTGTTCATGCTCTTTCAAAGCGTCTTTTACAGCCGCCGTTATTTCATCATAAGTCCGTAGTCTAGTCCTATAATCTAACGGGCTGGCGTTAATCTTATCTACCGCCAATGCTAGAATCAAATGGGCGGTTTGGTGGTTGACCGGTAGGTCTTTGAGAATCTCTAATAACATTATGTTACACCATTTTAACGGTCTTGTGACCGTCTTGTTTGCCCTTGAATAACACCATAGCATTTGTGGCGCGTTGCGTCAATAGATTTGAAGATGTTTCTCCTATTTCGTGACCGGGAAAGATTAGTATGGTTGCATGGCGTGTCCTGAATTCCTGAATTCAGAAATCTGGTAATGGTAAAGAAATACATATTATAATTCATCGAACCAGGATGCATCGATCCCGATGCACTGCCCTTCGCGGTCACGGGGGCATAGCCCACGACTTCTTGCTATAAAGCAACAAAAACTAATAGCAGAATTTATAGATTTAGTATGGATAAAGAAGAACAATAACACTATAATATGGTAGGTGTGTGGAAAGCAATTACAGACAAATCACTGGTCAAGACCGGCTCTCTGCTTTCCTCACACCACATCGGAATAAAAAGAGCCGGTCTTTTCTTTTGGGCAGTGCCGCACGCTGCCGGACATAAAGGTGCGGGGGCTACTGCACAGGCTGCTCAATAGGGTGTGCGGGGATGTGGTGACTGACCAGGAACGACGATTACAAGATAAGTCAAGCCGCAAGGTGTGCCACAGAAGACCGGAAGGTCGCCAGTACCGATAGCCAAATGGTGTCGAGGGGCTTCGGGCAGCAATATCTTTCAAATTCGTCAAAGTGGTTTTATGGCTCGCGGGTTCCCGACTGCCGGTGTTCCCACTTAAAAAGCCATTGGTTCGTCCAATGGACATTCTTGCTTGGGCTTGAATGAAAAACGCTGGGGAGGGGTCTTTCACTTGGTTCGATTGAAATGAAACTAGGTCTACCGAATGGGAGTTGCGAGCGACTTCTGAAGTCCTGAAAATCTTCTGTTTCCTTGTTGGGTGGCGCAGCCACCCGACACCGACCCGGAGCGCAGCGGAGGGTCGTCCTCAGTGGAGATCAGTGCTTATGCCAAATCTATTTGCAGCCGACCGCAGGCGGTCGGGCAATTCGTTTTGGACGAAATCTGCAAATAGCTGATAGACTTGTGGCAAGCTTTACGCCGACCTCCGCTGCGCTCCGGTCGGTGTCGGGTGGCTACGCCACCCAACAAGGAAGCTTTCCGGTTGCTAACGCAACCCCATCAAGGCGATCCCACTGATATATGACCTTGCAGGATACGAGGGACTACTGCGGCTCGCTGTTGCTGGCTTCGTGGTGATCTTTGCCAGCACTACATTCTTCCGTGGCAGACCGTGGCGATCCAAGGACAAGCCCTTGCAGAAAATTGACATCCACTGGGGCGGCTTGGGCTGCCGGTGCCGCGTCGTGGGGCTTCGTGCTGATCTTGGCCCGCCCTGTACGCTTGGGCGTGGTCGCCGCCCAAGGGTGCGTGTCTTCCAAGGTGTGGACTGGGGCGGGATTCAGGGCCGACAACGCAGTATTCCAGGTGGCTTCAATGACGTGTCCTTGCAGGATGGAAGTGACGCTGGGGCGGCTCATCCCGTCCGGTCGTCTGGCCGGGCCTCGCATGGTGATCCTGGCCATCACAGCATCCATTCGCGGCCGTCGCCGCCAATGGATGCCAGTCTCCCCTCGACCGTACTGCGGCGGCTCACCAACTGCTTGCTGGAGAACGAGGCAATTTCAGCAGCCGACGCGCAAAACAAACCCGCCCCGGGCCACGGGCCTCAGCAGGGTTTATATGACCCTCACTGCTCTTTGATCGACTTAGGCTGCTATGTTCTTGCCGTTTTCTTCCAGCCGCCTGACCGTCTTCAGCAGCGTCCCGCCTTCATCGTAGAAGGAAATCGCACCGCTGCCCGCCAGCAAGACCGCCTGGAAACCGCCGCACCGGAATCGCTGCCCGACATACTCGCGGTCGCGCAGCAGCAATGTACGGACCATCGGGCCAGCCGCCCCCAGTTCTGCGAAGTTTTCCGACAGGATTTGATGCATCAAATCGGGCGTTGCGCCCAGGTCCATGATGTCGCCCTTGGAGATAGGAAAGGAATCGGCATCGGCGGCGGTTCCGCATTGAAGCAAGGCCAAGGGCGGTACAGTCGCGCCATCTTATTCATCTTAACGCGAATAAATCCGAACCACCTGTAGTTGACAAACGTATAGTTATCGGTATAATCAGTAGAGTTTGAAGGGGAGAAATCATGGAAAACCGCATTCCCAGCATCGAAGACCGGCGTAACGGCGGCGAACCGCAGCGGATTGGCGACATCCTGGCAGAATTGATGGCCCGGTTTGAGCCCCGCTTCCCTGCCGCCAAGATCGCCGTCGTACAAGTACCCGTAGTCATGGAGGACCATACATGCTCGTTTTATCCCGCAGAATTGGTGAGCGTCTAGTAATTGACGCCAAGATCACCGTCACCGTAATCGAAGTCAGGGGCGGGCAAATCCGCTTGGGTATCGAAGCGCCCCCAGAGATCCCGGTTTGGCGAGAAGAGGTCGTGGCGAAAAATGCGATGGTGGCCGTCCAGTCGCTTACGCCACCATTCGCCGTGGAACAGCCTCTTCAAGCCGGTTGATCGTTGCCAGCATGTTGCCATCGGAATCGTATAATTGGACGATCCCAATGTCTGCCAAATTTCGGCCATTTCGATCACCGCAGGGGCGCCTTTACGGCCCGCCTTGCTGGTCCTGACGCAGCGGAAGCTCGACGGGTCGGCTCATTTCCGTGTGGGACCAGCCCGTGGGGCCAACCAGCCCGTGCAGGAACGGCAGCACTCGCTCAGCCGGCGGCGGCCATGCGTCGTCATACTTCAGGTAGTCTGCCGCTTTCAGCCCGCTGAAAAATCCGTTCTGGGCATGACGGATGATCGACTTCTCGGCTTTGGGAAGTACCCGCCGTTCGTTCAAGCCATAGCCAAGGTATTGCCCCGCGTGGACGTTTTCAATCGGGCCGTTCCGAAAGGCGATGTGGGTGATCGTGTTGGCGATAACGCGAATCCCATGCGTGGTGGCTGTCTCCAAGTCACGGTCCAGCCGCTCCGCAGGCCAGCTACGGCGAACCTGGGTTGCCAGATCAGGCACGATGGAAGCCAGCAGGATTTCGCCGCCTGGCAACGCACTGACCGCCTTGGGGCCAGTGGGAAGATATGCCACGGCGCGATCAACGAGTTGCCCGTAGCGGGGGTCGTCGGAACCAGACAGGGCAAGCCACCATGCCAGGGCCGCCGAAATCTCGATGTTCATACGGGCCATTTCCTCGTCGTCAATCTGGCTCACCTGCTCATCGTCGATGTTGGGCGCGGGGGAACGTCCGGGATCGGCCAGGACGGCGAAGTACGATCCCCAACGTAGGCAGACAGCCACGGCAGCCCTCGCCTCGTCGGCCCGCCGCACACTTCCGCCGGGAGGGACCGGTTTGGCCTCCAAATACGCGACGATCTGCTGGAACATCGGCGTGGCGGGCGGATTGATCCTCGTAACCGGCCGCCCCTTTTGATCCTCGGTCAGTTCCCAGGAACCGCCGTCGAGAAGAAGATCGTCGGTGACGCGGACGTGGAGGACATCGTTAGATGGGGCGGATTTCATGGCGGCCTGGTCGTTACCAGTTTTGGGGCGGGAGCGACTTCCTGAAGGGCAGTCTACAATGCGAGGCCAAGGAGGTCAATCAAGCTGCCTAACGGCGGCCGTACGTTGTATCGGCGGCCACCTGCTGCGAAGGATTTACCCTCTACAACAGCAGATCTTTGATCGTCGTTCATGCATGGGTTTGCGGCGGAAGCGATGCGCACGGTAATGGCGGCAAGTTCTGTCCGGCCCGCCACCTAGTTTTGGACGACCCCGCAAGGCTGTTGCCGGGTCGGTCTATTGTTTGCGCCTGCAAACAACAGCACCCATCGGAACACATGTTTTCTTGCGGTTTATTCAGCCAAACGAGGGGCTCTGCCGAAACGTCGCAACTCCATAGCACCATGCACGTTACGACAATCTCAGTTCCCAAACCACCCCAAATCACAGTATAAGATCCTTAGCAGGCGAATGGTTGTCATTTGCCGAGAAGTTCGCAAGGGAGCATTCAAATGATGCTAGACATTGAATTTGCCAATAACAAATGGACAGTACGGGCGTTGGAAGGCACCGAATGGGGGCTGATCTACGATGGAGACAACGAGCAAACTGCGATTGATTGCGTTCTCGAATTGGCAAAGAGTGGGGCAGTTCGAAAGCAATTAGAGGGATTGCATGGAGTGGACCCGTCTTCTGACGACTTGGGTGAGGCACTGAAACGCTACACCGATCCCAATGATCCAGAGTTCGACCCAGAGTTCAACAAGAAGATTCGGCGGTTGCGGCCAGACTGGTTCTCGCACGAAACGAATTGATTGACACCTGACACCGGGAGAAGATTTCTGGGCGGCTCAACGCCGCCGCCCACGGCGGCGGCGTTGTTCTCCAATCAATTCAAGCCGATCTCCACGGACGACATCCAGGTGAGCATAGAGAAGAGCACGACGGCGGAAGGGCGTCCATCCGTGGCCGGTCCAGTACATCTGGTCGCTACGGGCAAGCACGAATCTTGGCCAATGACGACCGAGTAATTGGACATGGATTTCGGGGAGTTTACGGGGCATGGCAGGGTCTCCAGGACTATATATGGGCATGGCGGAACACGAACCGCCCCTGCGAAGCTACGGCAGGCACGCCGTCAGGTCATCAGTGCGACGATGCCTCAAAGTCCAAGTATCCCTGAGCGCCCGGCCCCAGCCCGTATCTGGCCCCGCGTTTCACCAGCACGCCCTTGTTGGTCATTGAAGCCAGCACGTCATGCAGTCGGTTTGGATAGGTACTGTTCGGATCACGCGGTTTTCTTCCCAGCCAACGCGATCGCTTGCTGGCGAGAATTGCGAGTGAAGCTGATCCCCCGGCTTTCTGGATCACGTCGATGATCGAATGGAAGTCCCGAACTTCGTCGGGTACATCGGGCTTGGGTTTGGGCGCTGGCTTCGGTCGTTTTTCTGGACGCACCGGATTCTCAACATTGTTCAAGAGGTTGATGCGCCAGTGATTCTCCGTCTGATCTCCATAGGCCCGTACTACGGTTTTGATGGTTCGTCGCATGGTGTCGGCAGCGGTATGTCCGAAGCGTTTTCTTTGGTCTCGTAGCGGCATCCCATCCAAAATTGCCTGGAATAAGTCGGACAAGGGCATCGCCGGGGTGGACTGCCGTTGCAGAAGTTCGGTGATGTCGTCGAACAGTTCTTTTTCCCCGGACTCGGGACGAGCCGGAATCTCTTCCACCCCCACGCTGCCCGGCTGCTGATCGGCTATTTTCCTCGCCGGAGTGATCGTCAGGGTGCCGGGCGGTCGCGTGCTGACAAGGACGCGGCGGACCTTTCCGCCGCACACGCTTCTCAAGTCGTTGGTTAGGAATGTGCGAAACCGGGCCATCAGCGGCGAAGCGCCGATGATGAAATTGTAGTCGCGCTCGGGATCGAGGTCGAATAGGGCTTTTCTTCGCTCGCCGCGCTCGCCAATGGGAGCGAGCATCCTGAATACGATGTAGTTCACCGCGTCATCGAGATCGACTTTGCCAGGACAGTTCCGTAGGATAGCTCCCACGATGTAATCGGCCCACCGAGTCCCACGCATTGCTTCCAGGGATTGTCGCAACGGTGGGTTGTCGGCACATCGCTGGATCGCTTGCTCCAACTCGGCGTCGAATGCCCTGTCGTAGCTGGCAACGACCGCGCGATCAATCGAGAGGCGTTCTTCGTTGAACAACCATTGTGAGAAAGATAAAGCGACCATGGTTTATTTATGGTCGCTGGGAACAATTTCCGGCGGGCATTCATGGCAGGACGTGGCGATTCATTGGGGAAACGGGGAAGATTGGGATAGGACGGCACCACCAGGCCGCGAGCGGCCTGGTGGTGCTTGTGGAATCTGATTTGATACACGGATGCAACGGCGATAACAAATACACCTGCGCCAGCGACGCTGGCAGCGGGGGAAGAGTCAATATCACGGCCCTGGACCGCTATAATGAGAAAGTTACTGGCCCTCCCCACCTCCACCTGCCAACGGTCAACGTGACTGGCGCTAACGGTGAAGCCGTCGCTCGGAACAACCGGCCTTTTGGGATTCACAAGGAGGGTCGACTTGCTGGAGTCACTGGCCGATAGCGAACCGATTCCATTCGCAGATCACGACTCCTGAAACGAAGCTGCCGCCCAGTGCATATGGAGCAGCGACCTCTTGGTCCCAAATTTGGACCAGCCCCAACGAGAAATCGTATTTAAGCGTCGATGATTTCGTGGTTTACACCGAAATGACGAAGCCTTGCAGACCGCTGCAATCTATTGCAACATCTAGCAAGATGTCGTGGTAAAGCAAGGGGTTTCGTGGTAGGCTTGCCGATCGTGGATTGTTGCATTCTCTAGTCCATGCCCTATAATGAATTCTTGTCGGATGACTAGATGAAGAGCAACTCGGCTTTGCCGGGTGGTTCGTTGAAGAGTAAGCCGACGTGGTCGAATACCTCCGGGTGTTCCGCCACGTCGGCTTTTTTTGTTTTTTGGTGACAAGAGACGCTGTATTGAGCGAAAACGCCCCATGACCAAAGAGAGAACCCTCGTCGCCAAACCAACCCAAGTCATTCCCGCTGACAGCAATTGGATTGAAGGCATTTTGCCGAACCAATCCGTATGCAAGGTGGCTAGTCGCGTCCTCGACACACGCCTCATGGCGGTCTGCCGCTGGCTCCCGCTCGCTGACGAGAACAGCGGCGAAAACATCGAGTATGTTCATCAGTTGCGACTCTCGGTTCGCCGGGCCGTAGAGGCTGCGAGGGTCTTTTCTGGCCTGATTGGAGAGGCGGAATATGAGGAACTGCGGGAGAAGTTGCGACGCATCCGGCTCGCCGCTGACGATGCCCGAAACTGGGATGTTCTGTGCGGGCGAGTATCCCACGGTGGCTATATCCCGGCCAAGCTCCTGGAACAAATTGAAGCCGGGCGCCGAAAAGTCCAGGAGCCTATCACAATGGCCTATCAGGAATACAGAACCGAGGCGTGTGGCGAGAAATTCGAGAAGCTGGTTCACGATGTCGAATCGCATGAATATGGCGAAGGCAAACGACGGTTTGTACGTCATGCCCCCAAGTATCTCAGGCCCGTCGTCAAGAAGTTCTTTCGGGCCGCTAAGTCCGACCTCACCACCTATCAGTCGTTGCACGGCCTCCGTATCCGTACCAAGAAGCTCGGCTACACGATGGAGATTGTGGCCGTGGCCTTTGCTCCGGCCTTTCGAAAGAAGCTCTATCCCCTGGTAGCGCTCTTCCAGAATCTGCTGGGGACAATGAACGACCACGCAACGGAGAGGTCCATGTTCAGGGATCTGCTGTCAGAATCGGAGTCTTTGGAACAGAAGGCATTCCTGGAGGGCCTGCTGTTGGCAGAAGAAAGGGCAAGCGACGACCTGAAGGCTGGATTCCTGGCAATATGGACACCCAGGGTCGTGTCCAATCTGGGGCGTCAGTTCCGGGCTTACCATTAGTCCAAGGTGGGCAACAGTCCTACGAACAAAGCGGATCGTGGTGGTCTTAACCAGGGCATGTTCCCTGACCACAGCATAAAGAAAGGGAAGAAATGCCTCAAACTCCCCACGTCGAAAAACACTTTACCGCGTCCGAAGTGGTCCGTGACATCGTAATCGGCATGTCGGACGGATTGACCGTCCCATTTGCCCTGGCCGCTGGGCTTTCGGGGGCTGTGGATGCGACGAGTATCGTGATTACAGCCGGGCTGGCTGAGGTCGCTGCCGGGTCGATTGCAATGGGCTTGGGCGGATATTTGGCGGCGAGGACCGATGCCGAACACTACGCCACAGAGCGGGCTACCGAAGAACGGGAGACTATCGAGATGCCAGAGCGGGAGACTGAAGAAGTGGCCTTGGTTTTCCGGTCCTACGGCTTGCCTGAAGAGACGGTTGCCACGGTGGTTAAGGCGATCAGCAATAACCGAAATCGATGGGTCGATTTCATGATGAAGTTTGAGTTGGGCTTGGAGAAACCCAATCCAAAACGAGCCAGTCGCAGCGCGATGACCATCGCCGGCTCCTACATTGCCGGTGGGCTGATTCCCCTCGTCCCATATTTCGTTTTTCGCTCGATCCATTCAGCTCTGATCGTCTCCGTGGTCGTCACCCTGCTTGCCCTTTTTGTGTTTGGTTACGTCAAAGGGCGGTTTACGGTGAAGAAGCCGCTCCGCAGTGCATGGCAGACGGTAGTCGTCGGTGGGCTGGCAGCCTCGGCGGCATTTGTCTTGGCAAAGATGATTGGTTAATTCCATGAGTCATGGCCAATCGAGGGGATTGCCGGTCAAGGTTGTTGCATTCCCCATTCCGGGATGTATAATTAAACATGTTGTCGTCGGATGACTAGATGAAGAGCACCTCGGCCCTGCCGGGGGGCTTGTTGAAGAGTAAGCCGACGTGGCCGAACGCCTTCTGGTGTTCCGCCACGTCGGCTATTTTCGTTCTTGGCGATAGACAATGTTCGTAACCAAGGGGCAAGGGCCTCTGTCAGGAATGTTTCCTGCTGGCAAAGAGGCAATCCCCGTTTATCAGGAAGGGTATTGAGATGAAGAGTTTTCTAGCATTTGTTCTGATTGTTGGCCTGGGCATATTGACCATCGGATGCGATAGCCAGAAGGGCACGACCGAGAACAAGACCGTAACGACGACCTCGCAGAGCAAGGACGGCAAGACAACGAGCGAGACGACCACGAGCGACACGAAGACCACTACTCCCGCCGCTGGCGGCGTGTCGACCGAAAAGACGACCACCGAGACGACCAAGTAACCGCCGCAACCAACTAGGGATGCCAGTCGGCCCACCGAGTTGCCAGAGCTTTCCTCGATGCGAATTGATGGAGAAAGCCGCCATGATCAAGCAGAACATCTCCGTAGCCAAACCAGCCGATGTCATTCCGACCAACGGCAAGTCATTCGAGAGCATATTGCCCGATCACAAGCGAGCGTTGAGCACAACCCAAGAGCGACTTGAACAACCGGTCGCAGAAAGTGCCGACAGACCGGCACAAGCGAATGAGCAGTTGCGGCATGAGATCAAAGAGCGTCTGCATGCGGAAGACCTGCTTCTGAAAGAACAGCGGTATCTCCGCTACTTGTTGGAGTTGCAGGATCGAGATCGACAAATGGTTTCCTACGAAATCCATGATGGGTTCGTTCAGCAACTTGCCGCTGCGATCATGCAACTTGAGATGTTCGGTCGGCTTTCGGGGCCGTCAGACATTGTAGTCTGGAAGAACTTCGAGTCTGGGCTGCAATGCCTTCACGACTGCATGCGGGAAGCACGCCAGTTGATCAATGGCCTGCGTTCACCCGTCCTGGATGAACTTGGCGTCGTGCCCGCTATCGAGGATCTCATCTCCCAGAACACAAATCAGGACGAACCGAAGATCGATTTCGTCCATCATCTCGACCGTGAGCGGTTGGCACCTTCGCTGGAGAACGTCATCTTTCGCATTGTTCAGGAGAGCCTCACCAACGCCCGTCGCTACAGTCACAGCGACCGGTTGCTAGTTAGAGTTGCCCAACGAGACGATTGCATTCGGATTGAGGTTCAGGACTGGGGGATCGGCTTCGACCCTAGAAAAGTTGGCGATGACCACTTCGGCTTGGAGGGAATCCAGGAACGTGCGAGGCTGTTTGGGGGATCAGCGACCATCACGAGTGCTTTGGGCACGGGAACCCGGATCGTGGTCCAATTGCCGCTCATGGAAGACATGGGCACCGTGAATGCACGAAACAGTGCGGGTACGAAGGAGAAGGAACGAAACGGGAAGGACAAGCGGAAAAGAGAGAATGGGTAGGACCGATGCCGAGCGTTGATCGCAGCCCCCACATTGCGTTGTCGTACTACCTGAGCGTCTTGGACACTTAGAGATGCCGACCATGCCAAGCTATTTCCTTGTCCTTCCTCTTCCCGATGAGGCAAAAGATCGCCTCGTTGCAGTGCAACCACGCGCCATTCCAGGTATGCGGCTCGCTGGACGCCAAGAAATGCACTTGACGTTGTATTCCCTCGGGGAGATCACCTCGCAAGACGATGAAGTGGTTCGGAAGGCTCTGGCAACGGTGAAAGCTGACGCCTTCACGATCACCATCAGCGGAGTCGGGAGGTTCCAACTCGAAGGAGAACCGCAAGTTCTATGGGCAGGCGTGAAGGGCAATTTCTCCTTGTTCGCACTTCATCGTTCCATCGGTGCTGCCCTGACCGATGCGATTGGCTTTCAACCCGAAGAATTCCCCTACGCGCCTCATATTACCCTGATGCACCTGAATTCTCGTGCCCCACCTAATGCTGTTGAACGCTACTTGGAGGACAACAAGGATTTCCTGATACCGTCCGTGCTGCTCAGGCGTATCGTGCTTTATTCCAGCGTTGCCGTAGATGGCGTTCCGCAGTATCAGGAAGAAGAAGTGTTTCCCCTCCTTGAATCCTAGCCATCATCATGCGCCCCGAAGTATTCTGAATCGACCGTGTTGCGACAGAACCTATCCCGTCCTCGGTGGTGGTGATTGGCTCGGCGGCGAGATTCACTCCGGGCCTAGATCTGAGCGATGAATCCGCCGCCCCTGGCCGCCATCGAACGGCACCCGGTTGATTGTCCGGGACGCTGCCCGGATAATACACGGTCCACTCGCCGAGCGGCTTATGGTCCACCAAACGACATGACGAAGGAGCGCATCTTGCTTGGGGCCTTGAAACACCGCAACTTCCGGCTGTTCTTCTTTGGTCAAAGTATTTCCCTGATCGGCACCTGGATGCAACAGGTGGCGATGATCTGGCTCGTTTACCGGTTGAGCAACTCGGCGTTCCTGTTGGGGCTGGTCGGCTTTTGCAGCCAGATTCCAAGTTTCTTCCTGGCCCCTGTGGCAGGCGTATTCACCGACCGCTGGAACCTGCACCGGACCATTCTCCTGACGCAGAGTCTGGCCATGTGCCAGGCAATAATTCTGGCCGTGCTTACCTTGACCGGTTCGGTCGCCGTCTGGCATGTCCTTGCTTTGAGCGTTTGCATGGGGCTTGTCACCGCCTTCGACATACCTGCTCGGCAAGCCTTTCTGATCCAGATGGTCGACGGGCGTGAGAATCTGACCAACGCCATCGGCCTGAACTCGTCGATGTTCAACGGCGCACGGCTGATTGGGCCAGCGATTGCCGGCTTTCTGATCGCTGTGGTGGGGGAAGGAGTCTGCTTCCTGCTGAACGCATTGAGTTATGTGGCAGTGTTGGCGGCCCTGCTGGCCATGCGGTTGCCGCTGCAGGCAACAACCAAGACTCCGAAGAATGTCACCCACGAATTGATCGAAGGATTTCGCTACGCCTTTGGCTTTCTGCCAATCCGCGAAATCCTCATGCTTCTGGCCCTGGTGAACTTGGCGGCCATGCCGCTGACGGTGCTCTTGCCGGTCTTTGCCACGAATGTGCTCCAAGGCGGACCGGACACGCTGGGTCTGTTGACGGCGGCCATGGGGTTGGGGGCATTGATAGGAGCCCTGAGCCTGGCCTCCCGCAAGAGCGTGCTCGGTTTGGGGCGCCAGATTGCTTGGGCCAGTGCCCTATTCGGCCTGAGCCTGATCGCGTTTTCGTTTTCCCATGTTCTGTGGCTTTCGATGCTGCTGCTGGTGATTTGTGGTTTTGCCGTGATGATGGAAACGGCGGCCAGCAACACCATTCTGCAAACCATCGTGGACGACGATAAACGCGGCCGGGTGATGAGCTTCTACGCGATGGCGTTCCTGGGCGTGGCTCCGTTGGGAAGCCTGTTGGCTGGCGGTCTGGCCAGTCGCCTTGGGGCGGCACACGTCGTGCAACTCGCCGCAAGCATGTGTATCGTGGGATCGTTGGTCTTCGCCTGGCGTCTACCTACCCTGCGAAAGTTTGTCCGACCGATCTATCGCCGGATTGGGATTCTTCCAGATGTGACAGCCGGGATTCCGTGCGAAGCGGAAGTGACGGTGCCCGAGAATGGAGAAAGCTGAGAGAGCAAGGCAGTTACAGATGATAATGTTCACGGAGCAAGGTGCCCATGACAAGTGACCGTCCCCTTGTCCTCCTGACTGGAGGCACTGGTTACATCGGTGGCCGACTCCTGCCGCTGTTGGAGCAACGCGACCTGCGCGTGCGGTGCGTGTGCCGTCAGCCAGAGCGGTTGCGGTCCCGCGTAGCGCCGACGACGGAGGTAGTCGATGGCGATGTGTTGGCCCCCGATTCGCTGGCAGCGGCCATGCAAGACGTTCACATGGCCTATTACTTTGTCCACTCCCTGGGGACCAAGCAGGACTTCGAGCGGGATGACCGGCAAGCCGCCGCCAATTTTACCTCGGCCGCGCGAACCGCGGGCGTCCAGCGAATCATCTACCTTGGTGGCCTGGGCAATCCAGAGCACGCCCTTTCGCCCCACCTTCGCAGCCGCCAGGAGACTGGCCAGGTACTGCGATCTAGCGGCATCCAGGTGATCGAGCTGCGAGCCTCGATCATCATCGGTTCCGGCAGCCTGTCGTTCGAGATGATCCGGGCGTTGACCGAGCGGCTTCCGGTGATGATTTGCCCCCGTTGGGTCTCCACGCCCGCCCAACCCATCGCCATTGAAGATGTCTTGGACTATCTGCTGGCGGCCTTGGGCCTACCGGAGGGCGACAGCCGCGTGTTTGAGATCGGCGGGCCGGACCAGGTCTCCTATGGCGACATCATGCGGGAGTATGCCCGGCAGCGGGGACTGCGACGACTGATGATCTCCGTGCCGCTGCTGACGCCCTACCTTTCGAGCCTCTGGCTGGGCTTGGTCACACCGGTTTACGCTCGGGTGGGACGCAAGCTGGTCGAAAGCATGCGCAATCCTACGGTGGTCTGCGATCCTTCGGCACGGGACGTGTTCCCGCTCCGGCCCCGACCTCTGCGGGAAGCCATCGAACGGGCCATGGCCAACGAGGACAGCGAGATGGCCGCCACTCGCTGGTCGGATGCGCTCTCTTCTGGCGGCCCGATGAAGAACTGGGGCGGTGTGCGGTTCGGCACGCGGATCGTTGATTCGCGAACGGCCGAGATCGAAGTTCCGCCCGACATAGCCTTCGTGCCCATCCAGCAGATCGGTGGCGCGAGTGGCTGGTACTACGGCAATATCCTATGGAAGCTGCGGGGTTGGCTCGACCTGCTTGTCGGCGGCGTCGGCCTGCGTCGTGGGCGGCGCGACCCCGTGGACTTGCAGGTTGGCGATGCTGTGGACTTCTGGCGGGTGGAGAGTGTCGAACCGGGCCGAAGGCTGCGGCTGGCTGCCGAAATGCGACTACCGGGCCGGGCTTGGTTGGAGTTCGAGGTGACCGCCACTGCCATCGGGTCCTGCATCCGCCAGACGGCGATCTTCGATCCCGTTGGGCTTGCTGGACTGGCCTACTGGTACGCTCTCTACCCCGTGCATCGCCTAATCTTCGCGGGGATGCTCTGGGGTATCGTTCGTGCAGCAGTGCGCAAGGCGGAATAGTGACTTGACAGCGAGAACCTACCATGAGGCCGGGACCAAGGCCACGCGGACTGCCTGCAAGATCGCGGCCCCTATTGCAACGGGGCTAAAAGGGCTAGACTTACGGTTAGGAGATGTTCCTTGGGCTGTACGCCGTACCTTTTACTGACCGGTAGATCACCGTCGAGCAAGGGAGCGAACATGTCCAGTTGCGAGTCGCCAGGAGTTATCCACCGAAGCAATCCGATCAGTAGCGATGAACGCGGCGCTGCGGAAAATTGTCTTTGCGGGGTTCCTGATTTGATCGAGGAGGAGCAGCAAGGTGACCAAGAAGAAGGAGAAACCCAGCTCGAAGCCAGAGATGCCGTCGCTTGAAAATGCAGAGCCGGGCATTCCGGTCGATCCCCCGGTTGAAGCAGCGTCGGCCGCAGAGGCAGGCTTGGGCGTGCATCCGAAGGTGGGTTTTCCCATCGTCGGCATCGGCGCGTCGGCCGGTGGTTTGGCGGCGTTCGAGGCTTTCTTTTCCGGTATGCCTGCTGAGACCGATCCCGGCATGGCCTTTGTTCTGGTGCAGCACCTGGCTCCGGACCATAAAAGCATCCTCTCCGACCTGGTCAAACGCTATACCCGCATGGAGGTCTTCGAGGTCGAAGACGGGATGGCGGTCAGGCCCAACTGCGCCTACATCATTCCTCCCAATCGGGACATGGCCTTTCTGGACGGTACGCTCCAGTTGCTGGAACCGGCTGCGCCGCGCGGCCATCGCCTGCCGATTGACTTCTTCTTTCGCTCTCTGGCCCAGGACCAACATGAGCGG
>Ga0181520_10007420_pt1 | contig 16182 bp, 15 predicted proteins | sample PEATcosm2014_Bin_29_FD_132451 | JGI IMG/M metagenome (GOLD analysis project Ga0181520, IMG submission 132451) | Peatland microbial communities from MTU Mesocosm Facility, Houghton, MI, USA - PEATcosm2014_Bin02_30_metaG | ecosystem: Environmental > Terrestrial > Soil > Wetlands > Peat | place...
AAGATCCTCAACGCGGCGGAAGCGAACGTGAAGGTCCAGGGCACGCCGACCTTCGTCATCGACGGCAAGGTCTACGACGGCGAGCTGTCGCTGGCCGAACTCGACGCGATCCTGAAGCCGCTGGTGAAGTGAGGGGGTTCATCCTCCCCCGCGAAGCGGGGGAGTCTTATTTTTTAGTACTTCAGCTTCTTTGATAATTCGTTCTTTTGCTTCCCGTTCGAAATTCTCGGCCTTAAGGCGGGCAAACCCTTCGGGGTTGCGTTCACAGTGGTAGAAATAATGCTTCGCCTTCAAGTCTTTTTCTGCTTTTTCTTTCTCTGATTTTGATGGTTCTACGCGCCAAAACAATTTGCGTGCCGAGCGAAAGGCTTGCCACAAGCTGTACAGCAGGACCGCAATCGCCAGCCACTCCGGGCCTAGATACTGAATGACCGCCCATACGGCAGGAATTACCGAAAGCCATGCAGCTAGAATAATCTTTAACGTGAAAATTTGCTTCCGGGTCTTGATCCGTTCCTGGTTGGCATGCGCCTTAACCTCCGCGTCAGTGCGGAACGGCACATCTTGGTAAATGGTCCGCCAATCGGGAAGGTTGGTCGTGTCGTTTAAGAACGGCGGCAACCCTTTTACCTTCCACGCATAGGTGAGGGTCGCCGTGTCGGGCGCATACCATCCGACGAGCAATCCGTCGTCCGCCTCGCCCTGTGGCCGAATACTGTTTTCGGCGGCGTCGTAGGCCCAAGCCATGATAGGAACGGGATAGCGAGCCAGCCAACGCGCCACTTCCATTTTCATAGTTTCTGCAACAGAACCTATGTCGTAACTCTCGGGATACACGAGATTTAGCGTCGCGAATCGGTTGCGGGAAACGGGAGGGTGGTATTCGACAAAATACGAGCCGCGATCCTCTTTGATGAGGTCGAAGTACAGGGTTTCTCGCATGGAATTGGTTGGTGCCACAGGCGAAAGATTCGGCCCTGCGGCCCTCGTCCGTCAAGGTGCCCGCGCCTACTTCGCCCTCACCACTGCAACCACTTGCGTCCGGCGAGCGCGCCGGCGGCGACGACGATCAGCGTCGCCAGCGGGTACCAGCTGGCGACGAACAGCGGCGAATCGTCGGTGCAATTGGTGGCGTAGATCGTCGCCGCGGCGCCCGCGGCCGCCGCCCCGGCGAGCGCGCCGGTCAGCGCCGGATGGCTCGGCGCGCCGGCCCGCATGGCGACGATCAGCGCGGCGAGCGGCGGGATCGACATCAGCGGGATCAGCGTCAGGCAGTGCAGGGCGTTGGTTCCGACGAGGCGCGTCATCCACAGATCGGCGGGGGTCACGACGAGTTCGACGACCGCCGCGCCGCCGAGCAGGACGAAGGGGGCGACCAGCGCCGCCACCAGCGCGCCCGGCCGCGCCTCGGGCCTGAGCAGCCGCGCCGCCAACAGGGCGCTCGGCAGCAGCAGCGCCAGCGTGTCGACGAACTTGAGGTCGAAGCGCATCGTGTGCGCGGCGGCGGCGAAATCGTGCCGCGGTCCGAGCGCCGTCATGAACAGCGCGGCGCTGATCGCGGCGCCGAGAACCAGCGCCAGCGCGACCCGGCGGCCGAGCCGGAGCGCGGGCGGGGGCGGTTCGGCGGCGAGCGCGGCGATGAGGTCGGCGGTCTTCATTGGGTCGCGCTCCGCCAGGCGACCGCCAGCGCCTTCAGCGCGCGGTGCAGCGCCACGCGCACCGCCACTTCGCTCATCGCCAGGCGCGCCGCGGTGGCGGCGATCGACTGGCCTTCGAGCGAGATCGCGGTGACGATGTCGCGCTGACGCGGCGCGAGCTTCTGCATCACCCGCTCGATGTCGCTGCGCGCATGCGGATCGGGGTCCTCCGGCGCGGCGAGCGTCGCCTCGAAATCCTCGATCGGCTCGGCCCGGCGCACGCCGCGTCGCCGCATCGCGTCGATGATCTTGTGGCGGGCGATGGCGTTGACCCACGGCGCGAGCCTGGGGCCGCCGTCCCAGGTGCCGCGCTTCAGGTGGATCGCCAACAAAGTTTCCTGCACGACATCCTCGATATCCGCGTCGCCGACCCGGGCGCGAGCGAAGGCGCCGCGCGCCATCGCCCTGACCGACCGGCCAATCTCCGCGAGCAACCGCCGATAGGCCGCCTCGTCGCCCGCCAGGGCGGCGCGCATGGCTGGCGCCCATTTGTCGTCGCCGGGACCGGCTGCGGGTGTCTCGCCCATTCCTGCTTCGTTCCGTCGCCGCGGTTTGTTACGCCGCCGGCGGATCCGTGGCCTGCGTTCCGGCGTCCCGGACCGCCCGCGCCGTGTAACACGCGCCGGCCGCTCCGCGAAGACGCCGTTGACGGTTCAACGGAGGTCGCCATGTCAGGCCTGAAACTCGCCTCGGCGCGCGGCGCCGGCTCGTTGCCGAGCCGCGCCGGCGTCGGCTTCAAGCCCGAGCATTTCGCGGCGATCCTCGCCGGCCCGGGCGAGGTCGGCTTCTTCGAGGTTCACGCCGAGACCTACATGGGCGAGGGCGGGCCGCCGCACCGCCGGCTGGAGGCGATCCGCGAGACCTATCCGCTGTCGCTGCATGGGGTCGGGCTGTCGATCGGCTCGCCGCGGCCGCTTGACCGCGATCACCTGGCGCGGCTCAGGGGCCTGATCCGCCGCTACGAGCCGGCGCAGTTCTCCGAACACCTTGCCTGGTCGAGCCACGACGAGGGCTTCCTCGCCGACCTGCTGCCGCTGCCCTACGACGACGAGACGCTGGCGGTCGTCTGTCGCCACATCGACGAGACGCAGGAGACGCTGGCGACGCGCATGCTGCTCGAGAACCCCTCGACCTACGTGCAGTTCAGCGACAGCGCGATCGCCGAGACCGAATTCCTCGCCGAGGTCGTCCGCCGCACCGGCTGCGGCCTGCTGCTCGACGTCAACAACGTTTTCGTCAGCGCGACCAACCACGGCTTCGACCCGTTCGCCTATCTCGCCGCCTTTCCGCTTCGCCATGTCGGCGAGATCCATCTCGCCGGTTCCGCCGACGCGACCGACGACCAAGGCGCGCCGCTGCTGATCGACGCCCATAATTCGCCGGTGCGGGCGGCGGTGTGGGCCCTCTACCAGGAGACGGTCGGCCGCCTGGGGCCGACGCCGACGCTGATCGAATGGGACAACGACGTTCCGCAATGGCCGGTCCTCGCCGCCGAGGCGCGCCGCGCCGACGCGGCGATGGCGCGCGGCGCGAAAGCCGAGGAGCTTCGTCATGCCGTTTGAGGCGACGATCGACAGCTTCGCGCGCGCGCTGGTCGACCCATCGAAGCCCGCGCCCGCGGCGACGCGGCGACGCGACGGCCGGCCGGTCGAGCGCCGCTTCGCCGTCTACCGCAACAATGTCGCGGTCGCGCTGATCGGCGCGCTCGAGGCGCGCTATCCGGTCGTCCGGCGCCTGGTCGGCGACGACTTCTTCCGCGCCATGGCCGGCGCCTATGTCGCGGCGGAAAAACCGCGCTCGCCGGCGCTGATGCTTTACGGCGACGGCTTTCCCGACTTCATCGCCGGCTTTCCTCCCGCCGGCGCGGTTCCCTACCTCGCCGAGGTGGCGCGACTCGAGAACGCTTGGGTCGAGGCCTATCACGCCGCCGAAGCCGACGCGCTCGGCCTCGCCGCGCTGGCGGCGATCGCGCCCGACGCGCTCGAGGCGCTGCGCTTCCGGCCGCATCCGGCGGCGCGACTGCTCCGATTTTCGCACCCCGCCGCGTCGATCTGGGCCGCTTCGCAGCGCGACGGCGAGCCGCGCGCGCCCGAGGTTTGGTCGGCCGAGGCGGCGCTGGTGGCGCGGCCCGACGCCGACGTCTTTGTGCGCGTGTTGCCGCCGGGCGGCTTCGCCTTCGCCGCGGCGCTGTTTTCCGGCGCGAGTCTCGGCGAAGCGGCGGCGCTCGCCGCGGCCGACGGCTTCGATCCCGGCGCCCATCTCGTCGGCCTCATCGAGGCGGGCGCGTTCCAATCCCTGATGTGAAGGAGCCCCGACGATGACCACCGCTGACGCTGACGCAGCGCCGCTCATGCACGCCAACCCCATCGCTCGCGTGACCGCTTCTCTGTTCGGCTGGCTGCCGATTTCGCTCGCCGCGCTGGCGCTCCGCTTTGCGCTCGCCGTGCCGTTCTGGAAATCGGGTATGACGAAATGGGACGGATTCTTCACGCTGTCCTTCGGCGCGCAGCAATTGTTCGTCGACGAGTTCAAGTTGCATCTGTTCGGCGGCGAATACGCCTTCCCGTTCCCCGAGACGATGGCGCTGCTCTCCGCGCTCGGCGAGACCATCCTGCCGGTGCTGCTCGTCTTTGGCCTGGCGACCCGCTACGCGGCGCTCGGCCTGCTGGCGATGACGGCGATCATCCAGCTCACCGTGCCCGACGGCTGGGCCAACTTTCATCTGCCGTGGGCGGCGATGGCGCTGTCGATCATGACCTTCGGTCCAGGGCGGATTGCGCTCGACCGCATCCTTGGACTGGAACGCGCGCCCCTTCATCGTTGAATCCAATCAAATGCTCAAACTCTTCACTTGAGCCGCCGATCCCGATAAAATCATCGTTGTCATCCGGCGTCGCGATCGAAAGCTTGGCGCTAGTGAGCAGTCCGCCAAAATGAAGAGATCAGTTCTGAACGATATTGCTTCAGCAGCCGTGGCTCTTTTTCCGGCTTGTTTTGGAACATTCATCTGGTTGATTTTCGCCTATAATTCTTCTCATCCGACAAAACCCAATGCCGAGCTTGGCTTTGTCCATCCGTTGAGCAATCACGGCTCCTACGTTTATCTCTCTGATACGGAATCAACAGGCCTTGTCTTGTTAATGATTGGATTTTTCGCCGGTCTTTTGGTGGCGGCGATCCTAGTCGCAAAAGAAGCCATACCCCTGCCGCGAGGCACGCCGCGATGGATCACCTACGTAAGCGCCCGCGTAAGGACTGATTTTGATCATCCGACCCGACGAATGAAGACAATATCCTTGTGCTCACTTGGTGTCTACCTTGCCATTATATGGCTGGCAGGTCCCTCTATAGTACGTCTCGTAGTCTCTCATGGCGTCATTCTACAAATGTGACCAACGCACGGTCGACGCCGGAGCGCGAGCTCCAAGAGTTGGGATCGAACCACAAGATCGTCACCGCGAGCAAAAGCGAAGCGATCCAGACTTGGGGGTTAGCGGCGGTGGCCGAGTCTGGATCGTTTCGCTGTTTGTTCAGCTGGGGGGACATGACTGACAAGTGGTCGAGGACATGGCTGACAGGCGCGACCGATGCCCGCCCCGTGCTCGGCGTCAAGGCCAAGCCCGCTGACGCGGGCGCTTCGCGGCCTTGACCCCTCCGCGCGCGGAGGGCGTGGCCCGCGCTAAGGCGCGCCCGCGCCTAAGGCGCAGCCTCGACGCGCGCCCGCGCGGCGCGCCAGCGCTCGGCGAGCGCCGCCATCTCGGCGTCGTCGAGCGGCGACGTTCGCTCGAAGACGACCGCTTCGACGCCGTCATCGAGGTGGAAGACCTCGCCGGTGCGCCGGTAATGGGCGCCGACGCCAACGCCTTCGAGCATCTCGCGCGCCGGGACGACGACGGTCTGCTGGTCTTTGGGATCGAGGTGCGTCTGCGCCGGGTCGCCGACCACCATGATCGCGCACGTCTCAAGCTCGGAATTGGGCGGGCCGTCGACCGTGTCGACGTCCGACATGGTCACGCTCGGCCGCTGGCGCGCGTCGGCGTAGAAGGGCGATCGAACCGGATCGAGCTGCCACAACTCCTCGATCAATTGGCCGCTGAACGTGTAGCTCGAGCCGAGTCCGCAGACGCGATTGTCCGGTCGCGCCCGCGCCTCGACCCAGACCTTCAGCCGCGCGAGTTCGGCGAGATCGGCGCGCGGCGGATGCGGACGTCCCGCGATCGGGGCGAAACCCGGCGGCGCCCAGGCGGAAAGCGGCGTCAGGGTCGCGGCGGCGAGCGCCGCGACCGTCGCCAGCGCCGCGACGCGGCGGCGCGCGAAAATCAGCAACAGCGGCGCGGCGACGAGCGCGGTCAGCGCCGGGGCGATGAGATAGAGGTGGTGGACGTAAGGGGTCTGGATCCGCAAGAACGCGGCCGCGGCGACCGCCGCCGCGCCGACCGTCAGGCGCAGCAGGCGACGGTCGGTCGAGCGCGCGAACAGCAGCGCGGCGCCGAAGACCGCAGCCAGCGGGACGGCCCAGCCGCACCAATCGAGGAGTTCGGCGACGAAAATTGCGTTCGGCTTGCGGTAGGGGGCGTACATCGCCGCGTAGTCGTGCGCGGCGGGATCGGGCAGCCAGGCGACGATCACCGGACTCAAATAGACCAGAGTCGACAAAAGGCCGAGCGAAGCGGCCATGATCGCCTCGCGCCAGCGGAACGTGCGGCCGCCGCGCAGAGCCAGCGCGCCGGCTTCGGCCGCCAGCGTCGCGCCGACGCCGAGCGCGGCGAAGGCGTACCAGCGGCGGAACAGGACCATGACGAAGACGCTGAGCGCCAGGGCGAGCGCGACGCGGCGCACGAGGCGGCCGACGCGCGCGTCGTGGCCGGGCGGCAGGGCGAGCAATCGCAGCAGCTTCTCGCCGAGCCGCAGCGCCGCGACATAAAGCGCGAGGCCGCCGATGTCGGGCATGCCGCGCGCGAGGGTGGCGATGCCGGTCGGAAAGGCGGCGAAGGCGGCGGCGGCGGCGAGCGTCAGAACCGCGATCGGCGCCGCGTCGCGCGGCAGGCCAGCGCGGCGGGCGAGATCGCGCGCCAGCGCCGCGAGGGCGACGAGCGCCGACGCGCCGTAGAAGACGACCAGCGGCGCCTCGTAGGCGAAGCGCGAAAGCGGCGCGCTCGCCGCCATGACGAGGCCAGGGGCGAGCGCCGGCGCCCAGGAATAATCGTCCTGGATCGAGTCGAACAACGCGGCGTTCAGCGCCTGCCAATGGCCGGAGCGGGCCAGCGACGCGACGGCGACGGAAAGCTCGCGATAACGGACGAAATCGGCGATCATCAGGTCGCGCGAGGCGACGACGTAGATCAGCGCATAGACGCCGATCGCCGCGACCGCCGCGGCGGCGGTCGCAATCGTGGCCGGACTTGGCGATCGGCGCGTCGTCGCTTGCGTCAGCCAAAGGGCGATCGCGCCGGCGAGGGCGAGCGCAAGGACGCCGCAAGCCGGTTCGAGCGCGCCCGCGTCGGCAGGCGCGAGCGCGGCGGCGAGCGCGGCAAGGCAGAGAGCGGCGGCGACGGCCGTCGAACGCTCCGCCGGCGCCGTCATGGCGAGGCCGGCCGCGGCGACGGCGGCGAGCGCGCTGAGCGCCGCGGCGGCGACCGGGGCGGCTTGCGGGGCCACGCGTCGCGCCAGCAGCCCTGAGGCGACGCCGAACGCCAGGCTGGCCGCCAGCGCCAGGATGCGGCGCGACGTCGTCGCGGGGTCGCCCGGAGCGGCGAATTCGTGCGCCAACATGGCCTCGGAGCTTGTGAGAAAGGGGTTAAGGCTTTACTGGCTTTGGCCCGTCAGGCTCACGCAACGAATTCCGGAGGCGGCGGGGCGCGATCCTGCGACAGGCCTCTGGCTCTGTTAGGTCATCACATTGGTGTGAAATGCGTTACAAACGGCGTTACAGAACTGCCGCATCGCCGCACTAGAGTTGTTGATCAGCCGGATTTTGTTATGACTTCCTCGCCAGAGAATCGACCGCCGAATGTTGGTGACGCACGAGACTGCGAGAGCGAAGGACGGCGTTAATCGCGTCATCCTCTTAGGGTCGGCGCGCGGCGCTGAAAAGTCGAGCGACGCGGCGGCCTTGCCGCGTTTGGGGTTGGCGCTCCTCGCCTACTTGCTGCTCGATTGCCCGGGCGGGCGGGCGTCGCGCGAGGAGGCGGGGGCCTTCCTCTGGGAAAACGTCGATCGCTCGCGACAGGCCGGCAATCTCCGCCAATTGCTGTTTCGCGTTCGCGCCGCCGAAATCGCCGCCGACATGCAGCTTTTGGAAACGACGGCCACGGAGGTCGTCCTCAGCCCGCGCAACGTGTCGATCGATCTGCGCCGCTTTCAGGCGGCGATCCGTTCGGCCGACGGGCTGGACGTCGTCGTCGCCTGCGAAGCCTATAGCGGCGACCTGCTCGCCGGATTGACCGCCCACGGCGAGGGACTCGAGAGCTGGCTGGCGCGCGCGCGCGCGACGCTGCGCGCCGAATTCCTGTCCGCGTTGACGCCTTATGTCGAGGCGCAGGCGAACGGCCCGGTCGACGAGCCGGCGATCGTCGCCGCGATGCGCATTCTGGAGATCGACCCGCGCCAGGAAATCGCCTATCGCGTGCTGATCCAGGCCTATCAGGAACGTGGAGACGCTTCGCGCGCCGACCAATGTCGACGCCAACGCGACCACGTTCACGAGATCCGCGCCGAGCGGCGGCCGGCGCCGGTCGCCGTGCTCCATGTCGAACGCCCTTTGCTTCCGAGCGCGCCGGCCGAAGTGGCGGCGGAGTTGGCGTTTGGCGCGCCGCGCTCGGACATGCGCGACGGCGAGCTGCCGCGCGCGATCGTTTCGCCGCATGCCCCGAGCTACGCGCCCGCGGCCGGGCGCGAGCTGGTCGCCGAACTGGGCGCCGACATCGCCACCCGCCTGGCGCAGACCCGGGCGCTGATCGTGCTCGCGGTCGAATCGCCGGACGAAAACAAGGCGCAGAAAGAGGCCGACTACCTCCTCGAGGTCCGTCTTGCCCAAGGTCGGGTCGGCGCGATTCAGTTTCGCCTGCTCACGCTGCCGGAGCGCCAGATTCTCTGGGCCGCGTCGTTCGCCGACAGCAGCCAGTATTTCGAGCGCACGCCGATCACGCTGAACTCCATTCTGCGTCACATCGAGGATCGCGAGATCTCGCTGCGGGATGGAGTCGAAGGGGTGCGCGTCGCCTATCGCTTCACGCTCGAGGCGCAGCGGCTGCTCAACGCCATCGACCTGCCGTCGATCCGGCGCGCGCGCCGCCTGCTGAAGTCGGCGCAGGCCGTCGCCCCCGACTTCGTGCCGACCATCGCGGCGCTGGCGCGATCGCACGTCATGGAATGGCTGGTGCGGGCGCCGTTCGAGGTCGCGCCGCTGGAGTTCGCCGAGCAGTTCGCCAAGCAGGCGATCGCCATCAGCCCCGACGACCACCGCGGCTATCACGAGCTCGGCCTTGTGCGCGTCTATCGGCGGCGGCTGGACGACGGCATCGAGTGCCTCAACCGCGCGGCGAGTCTCTGCCCCGAGGACAAGGACGTGTGCGCCGACCTCGCCGACGCGTTGGTTTTCAACGGTCAGTCGCGCGAAGCGATCGCCATGCTCGACGATCTGGTGAGTTCCTTCGACGCCGGCGGCGACTACATTCGCTGGGTGCTCGCCGGCGCCCATTTCGCCCGCGAGGACTACGCAGCGACGCTGCTGCAGGTCAAGCAGATGAGCAATCCGGCGCCGGCGTTCCGCATCTCCGCCGCCTCGCGCGCGCTGGTCGGCGACGTCGCCGGGGCGCGGCGCGTGATGAAAGCGTCGATGGACTTCAATCCCAACTTCGATCTCCGTTCCTGGCTGGCGATGGCGCCGTGCCGCAACAAAGACTTCATGCAACGTTATACGGAAGGCCTGCGGATTGCGGGATTCAGCTGACCGGCTGTCGGTCGGCGAATGACGGGAGAGAAGCATGAGCAAAGCGACAGTTCTGCGCACCAAGGACGACGGCCGTTTTTGGCTGGTCACCTTCGACTCGCCGGCGGTCTCCGAGATTTCGGCGAGCGCCGCTAAGGGACTCGGCGTGCCGGTTACGGAAGTCGAGACGCTCGCCGCGGCGACCGAACGTTCGACCGCCGCCGCGTTCCCAATGCACGTCGTGCAGTAGCCGTGATCGACGCCGCGTCGCTTCGGGCGCGCGGCGTCGTATCTCGCTATTTCGACCGCGTCCGCACGCCGGCCGAGACGCTCGCCGCGATGCGCCGGCGGCTTCCGGAGTTCGGAATCACAAGATTGGCGAGGCTGACCGGCCTCGACGAGGTCGGCATTCCGGTCTGGGCGGCCATTCGTCCCAATGCGCTGACGCTCGCCGTGTCGCAAGGCAAGGGCGTCGACGACGACGCCGCAGCCGCTTCGGCGATGATGGAGGCGATCGAGGTCGCCGCGGCCGAGCGGCGAGATCCGCCGCGTCTCGCCCTGTCGCCGCGCGCGATGGCGGCCTGCGGACGCCGCGCGGCGCTGCTGACCGAACTGCTGCGTGTCGGCGCATCGGCGCCGGCGCCGGACGAACCGATCGATTGGATCGAGGGTTTCGACCTGATGGACGACGCGCCGGTCTGGGTTCCGCTCGACGCGGTCAGGCTCGGCGAGGCGGCGGATCAGGCGCGTTATTGGCAATCGACCGACGGACTCGCCTCGGGCAACGTGCTTTGGGAAGCGGCGTTCCACGGTCTGTGCGAGCGCGTCGAGCGCGACGCGTTGACGCTGTGGTCGCTCGTCGACGACGCCGAAGTCGGGGAACGCTGTCGCGATCCGCGCGATTTCGGCGATCCTGAGCTTGCGGCGCTTGCGGCCAAGATCGAGGCGGCCGGGCTTCGTCTGCGCCTGTTCGACATTTCGACCGACGTCGCGATCCCCGTCTGCTTCGCCACGATCTCGCCGCCGCCCGACGGGGACCCGGCGCGCTGGCGCCACTTCGACCTGCAGAGCGGCAGCGGCTGCCATCCCGATCCGGCGCGCGCCGCGATTCGCGCCGTCACCGAAGCGGCGCAGTCGCGCCTGACCGCGATTTCCGGCGCGCGCGACGATTTCGATCCCAGCGACTACCGCGCGCGGATCGCGCTCGATCTGCTGCCGTTCGTCCGGGCCGAGCCCTCGGCGCGCACGCCGGCCGCCGCCGCGCGGATCGAGCCCGCCGACTACATCGGCCACATCGTTTCGCGCCTGAGGGCGGTTGGCGTCAGCTCGGCGATCGTCGCCCCGCTCGAGTCTGGCGAGCGCGGCTTCGCCGTCGCCAAGGCGCTGGTCTCCGATCTCGAGACGGTTCCCGGCGCGCGCCGTTTTCCGCTCGGGCCTCGCGCGCTGCGCGCCAAGCTCGGGCGCCGATGAAAACGCTGTTCGCCGGCCCGTCGCTCTACGGCGACATCGTCGCGGGGCGCGTCGCCGCCGCTCCCGGCGTCCTCTGTCGCGGCCCCGCGGCGCAAGGCGACATCGCCGCCGCCGTGCTCGACGGCGCGACGGCGATCGGCCTCGTCGACGGCCGCTACGAGGATGTCGCCGCGCCATGGCACAAGGAGATCCTGTTCGCGCTGAGCGAGGGCGTGGCGGTCTACGGCGGCGGCAGCCTCGGCGCCTTGCGCGCCGCCGAATGCGCGCATTTCGGCATGGTCGGCGTCGGCGAAATCTTCGCCCGATACATGAGCGGCGATCTGGTCGACGACAGCGCCGTCGCCCAGCTTCACGCGCCCGCCGAACTCGACTACATGCCGTTGTCCGAGGCGCTGGTGAACGTCGAGGCGACCATTCGCCGCCTCGCCGCGCGCGAGCTGGTCGACGCCGCGCTCGCGCAGGCGCTCGCGGCGAGCGCGCGCGGGCTGTTCTTCAAGCGCCTGACCTACGAAGCGGTGGTCGAACGCGCCGGCGCGCCCGAGGAGACGCTCGATCTCATCGCCGACAACCGCGTCGATCAGAAGCGCGCCGACGCGCGCGCCCTGGCGGCGCGGATGCAGGCGCAGGACGACGCTCTCGGCGCGAAGCCGCCCTGGGAGCTGGCGCGGCCGATCGGCTGGCGCCGGCAATTCGAACGGCTCGTCGAGGCGCGCCGCGCGCGCGTGGGTTGACGCCGCCGCGCGGTCCGCCGGTCCTCGGCGGCGCACGAAGTCTCGCCCGAGGGACGGCGTCGATCGGAGCGCGCCGTCACCAGTGGAACGGCTCGACAATCCTTCGCTCGCCGAGCCTGAAGGCGTCGGCGACGAGTTGCGAGGCGGCGCCGTCGACCACACTCTCGCCGCAGGCGAGGAGTTGGGCGAAACGCGCGTAGACGTCGGCGTATTCGGTCGCCGCGTCGGCCGCCTCCAGGCGGTCGTCGACCAACAGCTTGGCGCCGCCCTCGATCAGGCTGAGGCGCGGTCCGTCGACGATGTCGATGTCGACGCGCCAGTTCTGGCCGCCGTTGCGCCGCCAGTCGAACGTCGCCGTCAGTTGCGCCCCGGGCGCGGCGGCGGGGCTGACGAGCGCGAGCGAAGCGGCGATCGGCGTATCGCGGTTGGCCGGGTAGTGAAGCTCGGCGCTTTTGACGTAGACCGGTCCCGGCGCGATCTTGGCGAGGATCGACAGCGCGTTGATGCCGGAATCGAAGACGCCGAAATTGCCGTCTTCCCAGATCCATTCCTGGCCGGGATGCCAGACGCGCACGTCCTCGGTCCATTCGATCGCCACCCGCGCCAGCCGGCAGCCGACGAGGCGCAGCCGGGCTCGCTCGACCGGGCGATGGAATTGCGAATGGCTGGCGGCGAAGACGACTCGACCGCGCTCCGTGGCGTAGGCGGTCAGATCGCGGATTTCCGCGAGCGTTGGCGCGGCGGGCTTTTCGAGCAGGACGTGCTTGCCGGCGTCGATCGCTTCGCGCGCCAGGCGGTGGCGGACGTTGGGCGGCGTGCAGATCGCCACGGCGTCGAGGCCTGGCGCGGCGGCGTAGAGCTCGGTGGGCGTCGCGAACGTGGGGACGCCCTCGACTTTCGCGCCCGATCGGCTGACGACGCCGACGAGGCGGAAGCTCGGATCGCCGGCGATGACCGGAAGATGCTCGTCGCGGGCGATCTTGCCCACGCCGATGATCGCGATCGAGTAAGGCGCCACCTCGGACCCTCCGAAGACCCGCGGGCGAAATAGCGCCGGCGGACCCGTCGGGGCAAGCGCCGCGTGAGCCGGCGACCGCATTTTGGCTCAGTCGTCGGCTTTGGCGGAGCTCTCCCGCGACCGCAGCCGCGTCTTGGCGAGGCGCGCCGCCGCCAAAGTCATATCCGTGTCGACGATCGCCGCGTATTCGCCGGCGAGGCAGGCGAGCGCGACGCGATGGACGATTTCCGCCGGCCAGAATCCGCCGGCGCCGTCGGCGAGCGCGACCGCCCAACAGGCGTCGGCGACGACGAAGACGCGATAGCCGAGATCGGCGGCGTGGCGCGCCGTCGCTTCGACCGAGTTGTGCGTCAGCACGCCGCAGATCACCAGCGTCGTCGCGCCGAGGCGGTCGAGCGCCGCCTCGAGCGAAGTGCCGACGAACGCGCTGTGAGCGCTCTTCGCCACGATCGCCTCGCCGGGGAGCGGCGCGGTCTCCGGCCTGAAGGCGTGGCTCGGCCGATCCGGACGATAGGGCGAGCCCGGCTCGACGGAATCGTGGCGGATATGGACGATCGGCAGGCCTTCCTCGCGCCAGGCGGCGAGCAGGGCGGCGATCGCCCGCTCGGCGCCCGGGTTGTTGCGCGGGCCCCAACGCTCGTCGTCGATCGCCAGTTGCAGGTCGACGAGGATCAGCGCGGCGTCGCTCGGCAGGCGCATCGCGGTTCTCCTAGCGCGGCGCCAGCGCCCAGTAGTCGAGGTCGAGGACGACGCTCGGCTCGTAGCCGTCGCCCTGGCGGAGCGGGAAATCGCCGCACGGGCGGTTCTTGGTCGCCACCGTCCGCAACCGCAGCGCGCCGACGTCGGCGCGGCCCGGCAGCGCCGCGGTTTCGACGACCTCGCTCCAGGCGAAAACCGTGTCGCCGGCGAACAGCGGCGCGACATGCCGGCCGCCGTTGATCGCCGCGATATGGAAGGCGTTGGCGAGGCCGTTGAAGGACAGCGCGCGGGCCAGCGAGATGACGTGGCCGCCGTAGATCAGCCGCTTGCCGAACCGCCCCTGGCTCTCGCTGAACAGGTTGAAATGCACCTTGGCGGCGTTCTGGTAGAGGCGAGTCGCGATCTGGTGCTCGGCCTCCTCGACGGTGACGCCGTCGACATGGTCGATACGCTCGCCCGGCGCGTAGTCGCCCCAGCGGTAAGACGAACCGGCGAGCGCGAAATCGTAAGCGGCGGCGTCGATCTGCGGGCAGGCGGCGCCGAGCTCGGCGGGCGCGACGGCGCCAGGCAGATCGGGGACAAGCGACGGCGGCGCGGCCGCAGCGGCGTCGCGCTTGCGCACCATCACCCAGCGCACGTAGTCGAGCGCCAGCCGCCCATGCTGGTTGAAGCCTTGCGAGCGCACGTAAACGACGCCGCTCTGGCGGTTGGAGTTCTCCTTGAGGCCGATCACCTCGGAGGCCGCCGACAGCGTGTCGCCGGGATAGACCGGCTCGAGAAAGCGGCAGGCGGCGTAGCCGAGATTGGCGATCGCGTTGAGCGAGACGTCGGCGACCGTCTTGCCGAACACGACATGAAAGGCGAGCAGGTCGTCGACCGGCGATCGCGGATAGCCGATCGCGCCGGCGAAGGTCTCGGCGCTCTGAACCGCGAAGCGCGTCCCGTAGAGCGCCGAATAGAGCGCGACGTCGCCGTCGGTGACCGTGCGCGGCGTCGCGTGGCGGAGCGTCTCGCCGAGGCGAAAGTCCTCGAAGAATCGGCCGGCGGCGGTCTTGGACGGGGCGCTCAAGACGGCGTTCAGAAGACGTAGGGGTAGATGTAGAGCGTGATGACTTCCTCGATCAGCAGGATGATCAGGAACAACACGATCGGCGAAATGTCGAGGCCGCCGGTGTTGGGCAGGAAGCGGCGGATCGGCCGCAGGGCCGGCTCGGTCATCGCCACCAGCGCGCTCCAGATCGTCCGGACGACCTCGTTGCGGGAATTGACGACGTTGAACGCGATCAGCCAGGACATGACCGCCGCAACGATGATGATCAGCTTGTAGAGATTGAGGGCGACGAGCAAGACGTCGAGTATGGCCCGCATGGAGGCTCCTTGTCGGCCTATCCCCGCTTTCTTCCGTTGACACTCGCGGGGCGCGCACGTAAACAGCCGCGCGGACGGGGCTGTAGCTCAGATGGGAGAGCGCTGCAATCGCACTGCAGAGGTCAGGGGTTCGAATCCCCTCAGCTCCACCAGACTGATGTGGCGGATATTTTTCCTAGTAAAAACAAATCATTACTCGATCGGTGTGCGTCGCCGCGTACCCACGTGCGTACCCAGCTTGCGTACCCAAATGATCGACGCGGTCGCCGCTGTGCGCGCTGAGGCAGGGATGCGGCGAATCGCAGCGAGATTGGGAATGAGCTTCGGCGGCCGGTCATGATGACGGCGACCGTCCGTCCGTTGCACCTCAATTGCTCGCAGAAGATCGGCTTGTCGCGGCGCGAGACTTTGCAGCGACTTCGAAGATGATCCGAGTCGGCATCGTCAGCGCTGGCGAGGCGAGCGCGCAACTGAGCGAATGCGGCAAGACCGATAATTCTTCATCTGACAGTCGGCGATCATTGCGCACGTCTCTGGGAAGACTGCCGTGCGAAGCTTCCCAAGCTTCATACGAGGGTTCGATCCCCTTCGCCCGCTCCAGTCAAATCAATGTAAGCGCTGTTCTCAGGCCACGGCTTTGAGCGGCTGCGAGGCGACGTAGGCCCAGGGGAGCAGATCGTCGATGGCGCGGTTGAGATGGCCGTTGACGATCTTGGCGAGGACGTCGGCGAGATAGGCGTAGGGATCGACGCTGTTGAGCTTGCAGCACTCGATCAACGAAGCGATCACCGCCCAGTTGTCGCCGCCGCCGTCGGAGCCGACGAACAGAGCATTTTTGCGATTGAGCGCGATCGGGCGGATCGAACGCTCGACTGTGTTGGAATCGATCTCGATCCGGCCGTCATCGAGGAAGCGGCTGAGGCCTTCCCAACGCGAGAGCGCATAGCAGATCGCCTCGGCGAGCTTGCTCTTCTGGCTGAGGCGCGGGAGCTTGGCGCGCAGCCAGGGTTCGAGTTCGGCGACCACGGGGCGCGATCGCTCCTGGCGGGCGGCGCGGCGTTGGTCGGGGCTGCGGCCGCGGATGTCTTTCTCGACGGCGTAGATGAGCGCGATGCGTTGCTGCGCCTCGGCGGCGATCGGCGAGGCGTCGGCGACGAAGCGCTCGTAGAAGCGACGGCGCACATGCGACCAGCAGAAGGCGAGGCTGACGTCGCCCTTCTGGGCGAGCGCGCGGTAGCCGGCGTAGCCGTCGACCTGGAGAACGCCCTT
>Ga0181520_10007421_pt1 | contig 16180 bp, 22 predicted proteins | sample PEATcosm2014_Bin_29_FD_132451 | JGI IMG/M metagenome (GOLD analysis project Ga0181520, IMG submission 132451) | Peatland microbial communities from MTU Mesocosm Facility, Houghton, MI, USA - PEATcosm2014_Bin02_30_metaG | ecosystem: Environmental > Terrestrial > Soil > Wetlands > Peat | place...
AGCGGCACGATGTCCTTGCGCGCCGCCATTGCGACGGCGATCTCTGCCTTGGATGCCATGGGCGACGTCCTCTGCGGTGCGGTACGGTACGGCTCCACCATAAGGCCGCCGGTGCTCATCTCGGCCCAGATGGGCCGGGCGGGGGGTATAAGGGGTGGTATGGGAGACCATGTGCTAGCCACCACCCTGGTGGGTGCGGGCGTGGGGGCGGGGGTGGGCCTGCTGGCCGCCAACGTGCTGGGGCCGCCCACCGCGGGGCAGGCGATTGCCGCGATGGGCATCTGCGGCCTGTCCGGGGCGGGGGTCACGTTCCTGCCCGCGTACGCGGCGCACCGGGGGGTCAACCCCTGGGCCATCACCGCCATTGGAACGGGCGTGGGGGGCGGTATGGGCCTGATGGCCCATACCCAGAACCAGCAGGGCTGCGCGGGATCGGGCATGGTGATGTGCCCGGACAAGGAGTCGGCGGCCACCCAGGCGATAGCGGGAGCCCTCTCGTTGGGCATTGTGGCCGGGCTGTGCGCCTGGGTCAACTCGTAGTGGTATAGGAGCCCCCAGGTGGCGAAACCCGCCCTGGGGTGGTACCCTGGACCCGCCTACCGGCGCCGCCATGGAGGCCCCTGATATGCCCCGGCTCACCATCACCTGCGAGGAATGCGGCTTCAAGCACAAGGTCGCCCGGAGCATCGACACGCCCCAGGTGGTGCGCATCATCTGCCATGACTGCGAGGCCCCCCTGGGCGCCTCCGTCACCGCCTGGGACATCGCCAACGCCCGGCCGGACATGTCGATTCGCCCCATCCGCGAGACCCCGCCCACCGCGGGCTAGGGGCGGCCCACCTCGGCAGGGTGCGCCCCGGCGCACGGTAGCCTGGGGGGTATGGGAGTCTCGCTCGCTGCCTTCATCGGCCAGATGCAAGGCGTCTGTTACACCCACGCCGGATACAAGCCGCCCGCCCAATGCACGGACTTGGTGGCCGCGTGGTGCGACAACCTGGGCCTGCCCGAGTTCTCCGGCGACGCCGCCACCTACGCGAACCAGCGGCCGTCAGGTTGGACCTGGATCGCCAACACCCCCTCTGGCGTCCCCTCCCCCGGCGACGTCATGGTGTTCACGAAGTGCTCCGCGCAGGGCATCGGCGGGGACGGCCACACGTCCATCTTCATCTCGGGCAACGTCGACTCGTTCACGTCCTTCGACCAGAATTGGCCCGACTGCCCGTATGACTGCACCTGCGGCCAGGACGCCGGATCGCCGCCTGCTATCACCAACCACAACTACGCCTGCGTGGCGGGCTGGCAGCACCCGGGGTCGGTGCCGTCGGGCGGAACCACCCCTCCGCCGCCCACGGGGGGCTCCTGCGCCGGGGTAACGTGCGGGCCTGGGTGTACCTGTAGCGGTGGCTTCTGTACGTGCCCCGCAGCGGGCGGCGAGCAGGGCACGTCGGCCGCCACGTGGGGCGTGTTGGCCCTGGCCGTGGGCGCCGCCGCCCTCCTGGTTCGCAAGTATCACTAGGGTCGGCCGGGCGACCTAGGGTTGGTGGCCTGGCCCCCACCGGCTCCCCGGATTCCCTCCTGGCGGAGGCGACAGGATTCGAACCTGCGAGGCTGTCACACCCGACGGGTTAGCAACCCGCTGCGCTACCGCTACGCCACGCCTCCAAGGTACCCCCGGGGCGATTCGAACGCCCACTGTCCTGCTCTTGACGCAGGCGCCTCCTACCAGTTGGGCTACGAGGGCGGGGAAAGTACCCGGGGCGAGATTCGAACTCGCAACCTTCAGTTCCTGAAACTGACGCTTCTACCAGTTGGGCTACCCGGGCACGCACGACACGTCGGATAACCCCTGGCGGGTGGTGGAGGATTCGAACCCCCGCAGCGCAGGATCACTGCACCTCTCCGGTTTTCGGGACCGGCGCCTTGCCGCTCGGCCAACCACCCACGAGGGGCCACCGACTAGGAAAGTCGGCGACTCGACAAGCGCAGGGATCGACCTGAACGAAACATCGTGGGCAGTATAGGGGGGCGGCCCCAGGACGTCAAGCTAGAACAGCCACTCCTGCTGGGCGTCGCCCACCACCGCCACCTGGGGGAGCGGCTCGGGCTCGGGCAGGGGCAGGGCGGCGGGGGGCGGCTCGTCGTCCAGGACGGGCTCGGGGAGGGGCTCGGCGGCGTCATACGGGTCGCCGGTCCCGGTCTCCACGAACTCGCAGCCCAGGCCGATGCGTGCGCAGGCTTCGTCGCAGGAAAGGGCGCCCCGCTCGATGCCGATGCAGGAGCAGCCGTTGCCGACCGCGGCGATAGCCGTGGAGCCAGATCCCAGGAAGGGGTCCAGGACCATGCCACCGGGTGGGCAGACCATGCGCACCAGATACGCCATCAACGCGATGGGCTTCACGGTGGGGTGCTTCGACTTCTCGGTCATGCCCTCGCGGCGTTCCGCGTTATCGGCCTTGGCAATGTAGAACATGCGGGACAGGCCACCCGAGTCCCCGTACGAGTAGGTGGGCTGCGGTCCCCAACCGCCCTCGTACAGGCCGCCCTTGGACGCCGTCCCGGCCCGGGCCGCGCGCCGGGGGCCGTCGCCCTCTACCACGTCGCCCTGCTCGTCCAAGACCTGGGCGGCAACCTCGTCCAGGACGAGGTTGGCTGGGTAGCGGCCCCCCGTCTCCTGCGCAACCCCGGACTCGATGCGACACGCGTCGACGTTCAATCCGCCCACCCCGTACCGGAGCACGTTGTCGGCGACGGTGCCGCTGAACGGCTTGCGGCACATCACGATGGGCTCGACGGCGGGTTTCAAAACGGTGTTCCAGCCGTCCCAGCGCTGGGCATCCTCGGTGATGGGCGTGCCCTTATCGGTGCGCTCATATCCGGGGCCGGAAAGGGCCACCGACTGATATTTCACCTCGCCATGTTGGCCGCGCCAATGGCCCGCCTTCTTGTCAATCGCCTTGGCAATATCCAGGCCCTTGGGCATGCCCTGGCCGTACACCCACATGATGCAGTCGCGAATCTCGAAGCCCGCCTCCTCCAGGCCGGTGGTGAGGCGGTGATAGGTGCGCGTACCCCCGAACGCGAGCAGGTATCCGCCTGGTTTCAGGACCCGCAGCGCCCGCTCGCCCCACGTCTTGCACCACTCTTGGAAGGGCGCGCCCGCAATCGCCACCGTGTCCATACCAAAGCGGATGAACCGGCCCTTCGAGGGGTCATCAAGCTCGTCCTTGCGAGCCTCGCGGGCTCTTGCGCCATGGCCCACCTTGGAGCCCCCGAACGTGTCCCACTCCTTGCCCAAAAACCCTAGGGCATAGGGGGGATCGCAGACCACGCAGTCGACCGAGTCGGGGGGGAAGTCGGCCAGTACCTGGATGCAGTCACCGTGATAGACGGTTACCGAGGACGGCACTGGGTTAGGGAAGGATACGGGGCCGCTGCAGGCGTCGGGTGTTGCGGTTCACCACCCGGATCTGCCAGCCCCAGCGGAGCCATATCCCGAACGTGACCAGATAGCCGGGAAGCATGCTGAGGTACCACCAGGACGACGTGCCCACCCAGGTCACCACGGCCACCACCGCTACCGCCCACATCAGAGCCGCCCACAGCGCGGTGACGCACCGGCGCTGCCAGACCAGCAACTCCAGCACGTCACCACGCATCGTCGGGGGCTCCTTTTAGAACTCAGCGGCCAGGAAGTTGCCGATGACCTGGGGAAGGGAGGCGTCCAGGCCGACGCAGTCCAGGGTCATCGGGTCCTGCTGGTCGGCGATGCTGGACCGGGTGGCCGTGAACGCCGCGGTCACCATGCGGCACGCGGGGTTCTTGGCCTTGCGGTACGCGGCCAAGGACGTGGTGGGGTGCTCGTGCCCGTACCACGTCTCCGAGTCCGTGTAAATGCAGATGCCGTCCCACGTCTCGGCGGAGCGGTGGGCGTACTGGATGGGCAGCGCGCAGTTGGTGCCGCCGCCAAAGGCGGCGACGGCGCGCTGGGCGTCCACCAGGCGCGAGCGGCCCGAGATGGCAAGCTCGTGCAGGGCGGTGTCGAAGCCCACCACGTGGGCCTGGGGCTCGGTACGGAGCGTGACCAGGGCCATGGCGACGGCGGCCTCGGTGCAGGTCATGTTCCCGGCCGTGGTCATGGGGTAGTGCATGGAGCCGGAGCAGTCCACGCCCAGCAGCAGGCGCTTGCCGGTGGTCGGCACGTATGCCATCGCGTCGTAGAAGGCGGCGTCCAGCGCGTCCACCACCTGGGCCACCGGCGTCCACGTGGCAACGCGGTCGCGGACGCGCTCCGAGGCGTGGCCCCCCTGGTACTGGCGCTCGGCCAGCAGCAGGGCCATGGGGTGGAGATGCGAGCCGCGCAGCCGCTGCTGGTCCTGAAGGCGCTGCACCACCAGCTTGGCGGCCGACGAGCCGGGCACCAGCAGGGCCGCCTTGCCCATGTTGCCGAGGTTGCGGACCATGGCGCCCAGGGGCATGTCCTCCAGGAGCGCCCCCCAGACCACGCGCTCGGTCAAGTGATCCGGCTGGACGCACTCGCGGGGCAGGCGGTACTCCTTGACCAGATCCGCCGCCGCCTTGGCGGTGGTGGCCTTCTGGCAGCGCTCGAAGCCCTCGATGATGCGCGGCAGGTCGGCGCCCCCGAACGGGTGGTAATGGGCGGGCGACTGGGTCGGCCGGGCGGCCCAGTTGAACAGGGCGTTGCGCAGGTCGTCGGGGGGCGTGGGGTGGGCGAGGCGCAGCAGGTCGCGGTGCGACCAGCCCACGCGGGTCCGGTACTTCACCATCTGGTACGCCAGCGAGTCGGCGTCTCGGTCCAGGTACCAGCGCGCCACCGCGCGGCGGGCGCCGTGTCCCCAGCCGCCCAGGGCCTGGATCATCTCGGCCCACTGGAAGAGCTGGGACGCGGTGCGGCACACCTCGCCCACGGTCGCGTACGCCAGATGGCGGGCCGCCTCGTCGCCCTTCTTGGCGCAGATGGCCAGCGCCACGATGCCCGCGTCGGGGCGGGGCGCCAGCGACTTGCGGGCCACCTCGGCGATCCGGCGCACGGTCCGCAGGCCGTCCTCGCGGACGCAGCGCTCCACGACCCGGGCGTTGTCCTGGGTCAGCTTGCGCGCCGAGGCGTAGTACGAGCCGTCGTCAGATCCCAGGAGCAAGAAGCGGTCCAAGCGGGTCCAGTCGTTCACGGTGAACGTGTAACCGCCCGCCTGGTTCTTGTGCATCTCCTGCTCGCGACCGGGCAGGGGCTGCGACTGAGGCGGGGGCTGGGTGATGAGCCGGGCGTAGCGGGTCGTGGCCATGACCTTCTCCCAAGGAAGGGTGGGATACAGCGGATGAGTTGTGGCTCGCGGATGTTGGTCGGGGTAGTAGCCCGATTCGCAGATTGGTAGCGATAACCCGTGGGCGTCCGACCCGCTGTCCCGTTATTCAGATGTGGGGCACACCGGCGGATGAGTTGGCGGCTGAGGGATCAAAGGCCCCGTAGAGGGGGGCCGGGAATTTCACAATGGGGCGATGCCCCTGGTCGAAATGCGATAACCCCCGGTCATCGACCCGCCGGTGCGTATTCAAGATGTTGGGCGCCGGGATGAGTGACGCGCCTCGGGAACTCCCTCCTGGTGCTCTAACCTGCCTGAGCTACCTCCCGCCTTCGGCGGGAGGGGCGGATTCGAACCGCTGACCCCCAGGTCCATGACGGTAACCCGATGCAGCCGACCCCGGCGTTCTGTTGCTGTGGTGGTGGGGCGAGGATGCCAACCGGGATGAGGTATCGCTCCGGGCCGTTTTCCGCTCTCCCAACTGAGCTACCGCCGTCACCGACGGACAGGACTCGAACCTGCGACCTGGCTTTTATCAAAAGCAATCGCTTCCTTTCCTCCTGGTGAGGCGTCCGGGGATGAGGGGTGGCAGCGGGTTTCTCGAATCGAACGAGTTTATCCATAACCCGCGGGCTCCGACCCCCGGAGGCCCTGCCACTCCCGTGCATAGCTGGGGTTGCCGGATGAGGGGTTGCCCTCGGGGTTGATTCGAATTTGCAAGTCGATAACCCGCGGGCGTCCGACCCGGCGAGAGGGGAGGATACCACAACCCCAGGGCCGGGTGTATAGTCCCCTGTGACTGGTGCCCTGGGGCGATCCTCGGCGGCGGCGACCCAGCATGTAGCCGCCGCCCCGGCCACGGCACCGAGGCCCCTCCGAGCATGTTCTCCCCGGGGCTCAGGCCTCGGTGCCGGTCGCCCCGTCTGCGGCGTCCGGTACGTCTGGCTCCGCCCTGGGCGGCACCATCTTCTGCCAGGAGCGCATCACCATCTCGGCGGCGTGCATCCATTCCGGCACCGCATACCGCTCGGAAAGCTCGGCCAGGCCGTCGTCCACCACCTTCTCCACGTCCTGGACCGCGTCCAGGCCCGCGTCGAGCAGGCCGTGCAGGCCCTTGCGAATTGCCATACCCCCAGGCTACGCGCCCCGGGTGGCCGGGTTGGCGAGACCGGGCAGGTACCCTGAACGGTGGAGATGGAGCCTCAAGCGCACGACCGCACCACAGATGAGATCCTCCTGGGTTTGGGCCTAGGCTTCATCTCCATTGGCTCGTGGATTCTGCTGGGCGCCAAGCCCACCCTGCTGCTGGGCGGAGGGGCCATCGCCGGTTATCTGCTGTACGAGCACCGCGACTCGTTGCATCTCACCGACCCGGCGGCGCCCGCGCCGACGCTGCCCGGCGCGGCCAGAACCCGACGCGACACCGACCACTGCCGCCAGTGCGGCTCGGACAATCTGTTCTCGGGGTACTTCGACCACGAGGGGTATGCGGTACCCCTGCGGGTGGGCGACGGCCCCGAGTATCTGCGCCACATGCAAGCGGAAGGCGTGAGGTGGACGACGTTCTGCCAGCAATGTGGGGCCGAGCAGACGTCGCGGCGGCGGCGTGTCGATAACTAGCTTCTGCCAGCAGATGGCTCCGTATGCGGAGCAGGAGGCGTCGCTCACCGGCCTCGATTGCCGACTGTTTCTGCTGCAATGGGTACTGGAGTCGGCGTCGGGGACGTCCACCATTGCCCAGAACGACCATAACTACGCGGGCATTTCCAACTCGTCGGGGCAGGGCTGTAGCTGCTGTGACGACGGCTACTCGATCTGTCCCAGCCCCCAGGACTTTGTGGCCCTGTACCACCAGATCATCACCAACGGCGATTACGCGGGCGTGTTGGGGACGGCGGGGCAGTCGCTGCAGGCGCAGGTGACCGCGTTGGGGAATTCGCCGTGGGCCGGTTCCCATTACGGCTCGCCCCCCGGCACCAACTTGTGGAACCTGTACCTCTCCAACCAGTCGGCGTTCAATGGCGCCTGCAGCGCGTCGGCGCCCGCGCCCCAGCCGGTGCCGGTGGCGACCTGTGGGGCGTGCCTGCCGGGCTGGACGTGCGTCGCCCAGACCTGTTACCCGCCCGGGGTTCCCGGCGGATTGCTCGGGGTATCTCCGCCGTCCTCGGTGGGGGCGGGGGTGCTGGGCTTCGTGCTGCTAGGCGGGGGGGCGGTGATGGCAGCGTGGGCCATCCGCCGCAACGTGCGGCTAGCCACGCCCCATCCCGCCGACTAGCCAGGCGGCGGAGGGTACGCTGTCTCCATGGCATCGGCGGCGGATACCTCCACCCAGGACGACTTCTCGGGAACGGACGACGACACCCTGGTGTGGGTGGGGGTCGGCGGGCTGGTGGCGGCCGGTGCGGTCGCCCTGTACCTGCGCTCGCGGCACGGCAGCACGACCACGCCGCCACCGCCCGTGCTCACGCCGCTGCCCACCGCCACCACCGGCACGGCCACCAACATCACCAGCACCACGGCGGTGCTGGGGGGCTCCGTGAACGACAACGGCCTGGCGGCGGGGGGCGGGGGCTCCACCACGTGGACCGTCGCCATCTCGGCGGCAGCTACGGGGGCGGGGGCCACCCAGGTGGCCACCGGCACCGGCACCGGATCGTTCGACGTCTCGGGCGGGGTCGGCAACTTGCAGCCGCTCACGCAGTACTGGTTCAACGTCTCGGCGACCAACTCGGCGGGGACGTCTGAGGGGGGGGCCTGGATCGCGTTCACGACGTTGGCGGCGGCCGTTCCCACGTTCGACACGTGGTGGAACACCGCCCCCACCCCGTACCGGCAGGCGGTCTCCATCTTCTGGACGTTGCTGCACCGGGTGCCCACCTTCTCGGGGGACACGACGTATCCCATCGCGGTGATGATGGACGCCGAGAATGGGACGGGCGGGTTCTGCGCAGCGACCGAGTACGCAAGTCCCGGCAACTCGATCGAGTACGTCGGCTTCCGCATCATCACCGACGCCGCGTGCGAGTTCTTCTCGGACGTCAACAAGGCGGCGGGGGGGTCCGGCACCGGCAGCACCACGTACGGGTCATCGACGGCCTGCGGCGGCACCCCATACGGCAATACCACGGCCTGGTTGTCGGCGGCGGGGACGTGGATCTTTGGGTCCTCGTGGACCGCCAATTCCGGCCAGATGGCCAACTGGGATCAGGGAACGTACTGCGGCATGGCGATTCCGCCGTGGGCCAACGCGGTGCAGATCGTGCTGATTGAGTCCGCCGAGTTCTCCGACATCATCCAGGCGCAGGCAGCGGGGACTCAGCCGCCCTGGGGCGGTGGCGCCGAGCTGCTGGGCTGGAAGTTCGCCGCGGGCACCGAGTCCATGCAGCCCCGGCTGCAGGACTAATCCCTTCGGTGGCCCTGTATCCCGGCATCGACGCCGAGATGATCGACACCTTGCCCGCCTCGGTGGTGGCGGGTGCCTCGGTCATCTTCTTTTACGGGTCGGCGTTCGGTTCCACCCAGGGACCCGCGCGAGTCACGCCGTCGGCGTGGGTGAACGCCCAGATTGAGGGTGGCAAGCCCGCCTGGGGCATCTATTTCCCGGGCTGCAATCCGGCGTCCGCGTATGCCCAGGCGGCATCGGAGCCTCGGGATACGGGCGTGGTCATGGACCTGGAGCCGGGGTTCGAGGAAGATGCCCAGTCGCTAGAGTGGTGCCAGGCATTCGGGCAGTACATGCTGGCCCAGGGCATGCCCTGCGTCATCTATTCGCACCAGGCCACCTGCGCCAAATTGGCGGCGTCCTTTGACGGCCAATGGTGGGACGGCCAGAGCAAGCCCACGGCGTTGCCGCCCGGGGTGGCGGCCCAATACGGCCAGCAAACCGCGAGCAATGGGGTCGCGTATGACCTCGATGCTTGCGACGGCTTTTACTTGACGGGCAAGATCGGGGAGCGTATGTCGTACATTCTGCACGAGACGGACGGTGCCCAGGCGCAGTACATCATGCCCGAGGGGTACCACATCGACACCACCCAGTCGGCGGCGATGACCGCGGCGGGGATTCCGATGGTGAATCTGGTGACCGCGGAATGCGCGCCGCTCTTGGCGGTGTCGAACACGGCGTTGCTGGCAGCGGTGCTGGCGGTTCCGGCGGGGCCTGCCGGAGCGGCGGGGGAGCCCGGGGCCGAGGGTCCCCCGGGGCCTGCCGGGGCGCCGGGGCCTGCCGGTCCCCCGGGGCCGGAGGGCGAGGTGGGGGCGGAGGGCGTGGTGGGCGCCACCGGGCCTGCCGGACCCCCGGGGGCGACGGGGCCGCCCGGCCCCCTGAACGCGTCGGCGCCGGTGGTGTACACGGTGACCGGCGGGGCGGCGTACCTGCTGTTCCCGGACCGCCAGGTGGCCCAGGTCACGGCGGGGGCGGTGCCGGGGCTGCTGGCCCTGTACCAGGGGGTGACGGTGGACCCGGCAACCTGGGCGAACATCCAGGCCCTTCCGGCGTGGGGCTGGGAGACCAAGCCGAAGTAACCGCGCCGCACGCGGCAACCGTACCGGGGTCCAGGCTGTTTCCCCCAGGACTCGCACGCCGCGCCCTTCCAAGGCGTAACATGCCGGGGCCGGGCAACCTCACCCCCCCGGGTAAGGCCCCCGGCCCCCTGATAGGCGACCCCGTTTCTTTGGCACAACGGGACGCCCTCCCCGGCCCTGGACGGTACCACACCCGTACCCCCCGCCCCGGGTGGTGTCCCCTGGATATGCGCACGGCTACCCCAGGAGGTTCTCACCCATGGCAGCATCGTCGGCCCCCGAGACGGTCCCCATCAGCAGCATCGCGGACCGCATTCTGGAAGCCCTGCACCAGCGGCCCATGACCGCCGTCGACCTGGCCCGCCAGTCCAAGGCGGGCGACTCCGCATCCACCGCCATCACCCGCCTGCTCCGCCAGGGCAGGATCGAGCGGGGTACGGACCAGAAGTACCGCCTGGCCCCGGGCACCGAGTTGCGCAACGACTCGCGCAGCACCGAACCCCTGCCCGAGGCGGTGCTGCAGCAGGCGTACGACGATGCCCACGGCTTGGCGACGCCCAAGCCCCCCAAGGCGGCCTCCAAGCCCCCCAAGATCCGCCCCCAGGGCGAACCCTGCAAGCGGTGTGGCGGAACCGAGAAGTACAAGGACGGATCGTGTGCCCCCTGCGCCCGAGGTCGCGCCGCCACGTTCCACCAGAAGGAGCGCGACCGCAAGCAGCCCCGGGAGGAGTAGCGGTGGTGGCCACTCCGTCGACATGTGGAGCCCAGCATCCGTGAATGCCAGCTTTGGGGGGATGCATCCCTGCGCCCACGCCACAACGGGCCGCATCGTTGGCGATCCCCCCTCGGGCCGCAGCCCGCGTACTTCGTGTGGCCCACCAAGTGGGCGCCCCGCGAGGTGTGGAGTCGGTACAAGTAGGGGGAGAGGGATGAACGTGCCCCTGTATCCGCCCGGCACCATCTTGGAGGTGCTGGGCGGGGACAAGCCGTGGGGCGTGCTGGTGGCGGGGCATCTGGACGCCACCGAGATGCTGCTCGCCGTGCAGGGCCAGGTGCCGGGCGTGGACGTCAGCCACGGCGACATCTCGCAACGCTGGGCGGTCCACAACAACGACGGCTGGTGGCCGGACGACACGCTGTTCGGCGTGAACGTCTTTGACCAGCGGGTGGCCGCCACGTTGTGGCGGGATGACCCATGAACCCCACCCGGGCCGAGGCGCTCGCGGCGGTGGAGGCCGCCCTCGACTATGCGTACGCGAAGCACGGCCGAGATCCCTGGGGGCGCCATGAGTTTTTTGGAGTCCTGTACGAGGAGATGCAGAAGGAACTGGGCGACGCCATCTTTGCCGACGAGCCCATCGAGCACGTTCTGGAGGAGGCAATCCAGGTTGCCGCGGTATGCATCCGTTACCTGGAGACGGGCGACAGGTACCGCGGCCCCCATCCCCCGCTGCCCCAGAAGGTGTGGCGCCCGGGCATCAACGCGACGGAGCCGTGATGGCCGCCGTTATCCGCGTGGTATCGCGGGACGAATTCGTGGCTCAGCAAGGCGGCCATCGGGGACGCCACCTGCAGCAGCCGTTGCTGTACTGGACCCAATGGGGTGGCTTTATCTGGGAGTGTCCACGGTGCGGACGCGCCCAGCAGGGCGAGCTTGGCCCCACGCCCAAGTATGGCGGGGACGGGACCCAGCGATGGGTAAACACGGGCACCCTTGCCCTGCCCACGCTCACCCCGCCGCTCGGCTGCATGGGCCTTCTGGACCACACCTGTTCCGGTCGTTACCTGCTCCGGGACGGCGTCCTGCAGCCCGCATGAGAACCACCCCGCCAGGAGAGGAGAACCGATGAGCGCACCTGACACCCGCACCCTCCAGGAGCTTCTGGACGAGGTCTACACGCCGGAGGGGCAGGCCGTGTGGCTGGCGGCCCCCAACCCGTTCCTGGACGGCGAGGTGCCCGCTGACCTGATCGCGCGAGGCGAGGAGGGGCGCGTCATGGACGTGCTCGCCATGCTCGCTGACGGGACGTTCGCATGAGCGCACCCCGGAGCACCCCGATGCCTGACCTTGCCGCTACCCCGACCTTCCACCTACGATCCCCAGAACACCCGGAGATGTCGCAACGTCCCCGGCACGGCATCAGCTTCCGCTGGACGGAGTGCGGGCAGAGCATGGATGCCACGCTCGTCTGCAATGAGCCGGAACTGGCGGGGTGCTCGGCCTGCATCGCGGCGGCGGCCGATCCACCGGACCCGTGCCCAATCTGCGGTGAGGATCGAGAGTGCCATGAGCCTGCCTGACCTGGCCGCTACCCCTGAGCGTATCCGGCCGTTCTACTGCGGGAGCCAATACGGAGACTGGCAGGACCGGAACTGCCTGCGATGCACCAAGTACAACCCGGACGAATTTGACGGAGCCTGCGAGATCGACGGCGCTCTGGGCATGGGCTACCTCACAGACGGCATGGTGACCGCCGAGATTGCCCGCCGGATGGGATACCGCGAGGCATCACCCTCGGAGCTTCCCGAGTACACCTGGCCGTGCCCGGACCGCATCCCAGCCCCCCAGCCGGGTTCGCCGGAGCACCCGTAGCGATGGAGGGGCCAGGGGTGCGGGCGGTGTGGCGGATTCGATGCCGCTCGTGGCAGGCCGTGAGCGGCTCGCGACGCTGCCGTCATGCGCATCGAACCGGCCCGGCGGCGGTGCGGTGCTCGCTCCGCCTGGGCAGGGCGCCGTCCTGGCTGCAGCCAGACATCGTGAACGCGTGGGTGGAGGTGGCGGCGGTGGGCGCGGCGGTCGCGTACGGGTATTGGTATGTGGTCGATCGCGGTGCGGTGCCGCCGCCCTGGATGGGCGCCAACGTGCCGCGCATCACCGAGTTGACCCCGCAGACGTCGGCGCAGGCGTGGGCGACGCCCGCCGGGCGACGACGGAACCCGGACGGATACGCCCGCATCACCATCGACAACAACCAGGAGGGGTACTAATGGATGCGCCGGAGGTGCGTGCCGTATGGCGACTGCGGTGCCGCTCGTGGCAAGCGGTGGACGGTGACTTGCGGTGCCGCCATCGGCACCGTACCGGACCCGAGGCGGTACGCTGCTCGGAGCGGCTGGCGTGGCACCCCGAGGACTTGGTGCGAAAACGGGACACGGTCGTGCCCGTAGACGACTTCGCGTTCGAGGTGCCGGTGTATGCCCCGGTGTATGCCCCGGGGTACTACACCGGCAACTATTACATCACGCTGAACTATGCGAACTGGCCGATCGGGAGGCCGTGGGATTTGCTGGACAACACTCATGGCTGATGACCCGCCGCCCCTGAAGGTGTCGGTGTGGGCGCCGTGTCTCCATGGGGAGACGGCGGCGGTCGCCCAAGCCCTGATAGATGGCCGCCATTTGGAGGACGTGGTCAACGACCTGTGGGTGGGGGACGGTTGGTCCTCGTACGAGATGGTGCTCCATTGCGATCAATGGGTGCGCATGTATGTCCGGGGGAGCTTGGATGCGGAGCCGTTCCGCTCGTACGAGGTGGTGGTGGAGGGGGACACGCCGCTCTTGGTGTACTGCGAGGCGTTGCGCCAGGTGCGCCTGTTGGTGGCTCCATGAGTGATGGCCTCCCGCTACGTCGGCGGGTGTATCTCGCGGGGCCGATGGCGGGTCACAAGCTTTTCAATTTCCCAGCGTTTGATGCGGCGGCCCGGGAGCTTCGGCGGATCGGCTTTGAGGTGCGCTCGCCCGCCGAGCATGCCCGGGATCTGGGCCTGGATGAACGGCTGGAGACGCTAGAGGGATTTGACCTGGGGGCGGCCCGGGCGTGGAATCTGGAGCAGGTGCGCAACTGCCACGTGCTCTGCACGTTGCCTGGTTGGGAGCGCTCGCCGGGGGCGCTGGAGGAGTTCGATCTCGCCATTTCGTTGCACAAGCCGATTTTGACCGGCGAGTTTCTCTTTACGGTCCACGAGCCCCGTCCGTCTGCTTGAGGCACCGGGCGAGAGAGCGGAGAATAGCCAGGCCCCCCATGGATGATGTGACCGCGGACATTGAGCGCGTGCGCCAGGCCCTGCCCCAGGTGATGGCGGTGCTGTGTCGCATTCCCGACCCCGCCCTGCGGGACGTGTACACGCAGGAGGCCGCCCAAATGTTGGGGATTGGCGCGGGGGGGCTGGCCCGGGAGGTGGAGAAGGCTCTGACTCGGCGGCGCCCATGAGCGACCTGCGCATTCTGGCCGGGCCGCGGGTGGGCAATGCCCCCGTCGAGATTTCCATCCGCAATTCCAGGGAGTTGTGGTGCGGCGAGATTGATCCGCGGCGGCCGGACCAGTGGCTGGACATCTGTATGGCCTTGGAGGAGGCGTACCGGGAGAATGCCCAGGGTCTGCTGCGCCTGATTGCGGCCCGGGTGGGGTACAAGGACCCGGCGACCACTCGCAAGTTTCCCACCCAGGCGTTGCCTGCGGCGATGTTGGACCTGGTGAGCTTGGGTGAGGAGATGGGCCTGGACGCGGGGCTGGTGGCGGTTCCGGCGTTGGCGACGGCGGCCACGGCGATTGGCAAGACCGCGTACCTGCATGTGCGGGGGTCGTGGGATGAGGCGCCGGTGCTGTGGATGTTGGTGGCGGCGCCGGTGGCGGCGGGCAAGACCCCGGGGCGCAAGCTGGCGGCGGCCCCCTTGTATCGTGCTGACGCGGCGTTGATGGCGGCGTTTGAGGTGGCCCGGGACGCCTATGAGGACGCGGTCGCGGAGGCCAAAAGGACGGGGGACAAGAAGCCGCCCTTCCCCACCGTGCCGATGATCGTGGGCGACGATATGACGGTGGAGGCGTTGGCCCGGCGGTTGCGCGACAACCCGAGGGGCTGTGGCGGCTCGTATGACGAGTTCGGCACCTTCCTGTATGGGATGAACCAGTACCGTCAGGGGGGGCGGGGGGCGGACCGTTCGAGATATTGCCAGTTGTGGTCGGTGCCGGAGCCATGGCGGGTGGACCGGGCGGGGGACCAGGCCAATCCGCTGCTCATTCACCGACCGCACTTCTCCATCTTTGGGTGCGTGCCCCTGGACCTGTTGCCCAAGATTGCGGCCCGGGATGACTCCCAGGACGGGTTGTTGTCGCGGTTCCTGACCGCGTGTATCGAGGCCGAGCCGCACGTCGAGGACGAGGAGGTGGAGACTCGGCGCCGGTCGGATGGCTGGGATGAGACGGTGGCGGCGTTGTTGCAGGCCCCCGGGGACGTGGCTCGCGAGGTGCGCATGGATGAGCGGGCTAAGAAGCTGTGGCGGGATTACCGGCACGAGATCAAGCGGCGGATACAGGACTCGGGGGCGTCGCCAGCCATGACCGACTTCTATGGCAAGTGCCCGTCGCATTTGGCGCGCCTGGCCCTGGTCCTGCACGTTACCGACGTGGTGGCCCCGGCGCACCAGACGTTGCCGTTGTTGGACCGGGGGGTGATGGAGCGGGCGTGGGAAATTCTGCAGTACTTCTGTGACAACCGGGAGCCGATGGAGCCGGGGGGGGAGGGGCTGGGGTTGGCGGCCAAGGCGGACGAGCCTGCCGACCGGCTGGTGACGTGGATGCGCAGAACGGGGCGGAGCACGGTGACGCCGCGGGACGTCATCGGGGCGCGGGTGCCGGGGATACGGGCGCGGTCGGACGTGGAGCAGGTGTTCGCGCGGGTGGTGGACCGGGGCCAGGGGACGGTGGCCAGCACGGCGCGGGGTGTGCCGACGCTGAAGATCGCCGATCTGGCGTAGTTGGCGCGGTTTACTGCTGACTGCTGACTGCTGACTTCTGCTGAGTAGCTCGCGGGGAGAACCAGAGAGTCTGAATACACGCCCTTCCTATCACTAAACCACAAGGAAGAATCCATTGACCCGCGCTACCCACGCACGCGTATTCAGATAGGTCCCCCCCGGGCTCCCGGGGTCCGCCCACCGACTCAGCAGAGTCAGCAGAGTCAGCAATCAATCCAGTCAGCAGTCCGGCGGGGCGGTGGATGGGTGGCACCGGGCGGCGTACACTGCCCGGTACGGGGGCAGGCGCGCCGCCCACGGGGGCCTCAGCAAGGCGGCACCTCTCTTGCCCGTCATGGCCGGGGTGCTTTCTAAGCCCGTTTCCGGTGTCACCCGGGGCGAGAGGCGGGCGCTATACTCCTGGGCCTATGGCCAGCGACCCTTGGGAGGTTGACCCGGCGATGCCCGACCATTATTGGAGTCGCTGCGCCCAGGGGACCGGCCCCAAGGCGCGCCGCCGCAAGCTACGGGACCGCGACCGCATCCACCGGCAAGAGAAGCACCGCGAGCGGCGCCTGGCCATCCAGCAGGCGATGCGGGACGGG
>Ga0181520_10007423_pt1 | contig 16179 bp, 12 predicted proteins | sample PEATcosm2014_Bin_29_FD_132451 | JGI IMG/M metagenome (GOLD analysis project Ga0181520, IMG submission 132451) | Peatland microbial communities from MTU Mesocosm Facility, Houghton, MI, USA - PEATcosm2014_Bin02_30_metaG | ecosystem: Environmental > Terrestrial > Soil > Wetlands > Peat | place...
CCCGGCCAGCAGCAGGTTCATGAACAGCCGAATGTAGTAAAGTGCCGGGCTGAGCTTGCGGTCGCGCGCGTTGGCGTGCGGCTGATACTTCACGAAGCTCGCGTTGGCGCCGGCATGGCAGCGGCCGCAGGTGGTGACCAGGTTGGCCTGGTTGATGGGCGAGGCGGGATCGCTTGCCGGCCGCACGTCGTGCGCTCCATGACAATCCCAGCAGCGGGCGGTTTCAACGTAGCCGCCGAGCGAACCCAACTGCGAGTGGAAGGTGTCGCGGTAGGTGGAGAACTTGTCCTTGTGGCAGTTGCCGCAGATGGGCGTGGACTGCATGCGGAAGGCCGATTCCGTAGGCTGGAGGATAGCGTGGGCGGTGTGGCAATCGCTGCAGACCGGAGCGTTGAGATTGCCGCCGGCGACGGCTTTGCCGTGTACGCCCTGCTCGTAGTCGGCTTCGATTTTGGCGTGGCACGTTCCGCAGGTTTTGGGAATGTTGGATTTGTAGGTCGGGCTCTGCGGGTTGGTGTGGCTGAGAATGTTGTGCGAGCCATGGCAGCTTTGGCAGTTGGCCGCGACGAGCAGGCCCTCTTTGCTGAGCGCGAAGCCGTGGATGGAATCCATGTAGAGCGGGTAGACGTTGGGCAGGCCGTGCTTCTTCGCCAGATCGGGGCTTCCGTGGCAGGTGCCGCAGGTCTTGGGAACGTTGAGCGGGTAGACGTTGGAGCGCGCGTCGTCTTTGGGGTAAATGTAATGGGCGACGCCGTGGCAACTGGTGCAGGGGTGGTCTGAGGCCGAGGCGTGAACACTGCCGGAGACGCTGGAGGCCTGATCGGCGTGGCAAGTCTTGCAGTCGACCGACGCGATTTTGTCTGGGTGTGGATAGGCCTTGATGTCCGCATGGCAGCTCGTGCACTGCAGGCTGCCGTGAATGCTCGAGCTGAATTTCTGGCCGTCGACGGCGATGCTGTGGCCGGCGCTGTCGGTCATGGTGGCATCGCCGTGGCAGGCAAGGCAGTCAGCCTGCGCGCGAAGAGCGATGGGCGCGAATGCGATGGCGAAAACGGCAACGCCGGCTGCCAGGACAGTTTTTCGAATGCTCGATCGCGCTCGTATCGGTGCGGCGTATTTCATCCTGCCGTCTTCTTTCCCCAGGCAAAAGAGGATTGACTGCAACTTTCCCTGGTTTCGTACATACAAGTCCGCTGCGGTTGGGGAGTGGGCCGCAGAGGCCACTCTTCAGAGATGCGCTTTTGAGGACGGTGCTGGCAGTGATAGGTGTCACAAGCGGGGCGATGTAGATCACAAATACAGCTTTCAGCCTTGGCCCGAGAGAAAGGCAACTTGGAACACATCTTGTTCTGGAGAAACCTCAATCTCACCCTTTAGCGGAGGGCAGAAAATGGGTGTAGGATAACTTTAATGGCGACGTATCGAGTGGTTCTGCGGCAATCAAATGAAGGTTTCAGCGTCTCCTGCCCGGGGCTGCCCGGGTGCTGGTCGCAAGGAGCGACCGAGGAAGAGGCGCTTGAAAACATTCGAGTTGCGATTCGGGAGTATGTTGAAGCAGCCGAAGGGTTGGCGATGGATGGGGACAGCCGCGTGGTCGAGGTCGCGTAGGCTTAGGGGTCGCTCGCATCTTGACAAATCGAATCGCCAATGGTCATACCCATGAGATTCGTTTCCTCCTCGGTCTTTGAGACTCGGATGCGCCTCAAACGGAACGCCACCGTTTGGGGCGTTTCTGGTTTCAGACCATAGGAGGCGGGAAGTCATGCCGAAGATCGCCGGCATCAACCATCAGAGGGCAGTGGCTGCACTCGAACGTGCCGGCTTCCGCGTTCTCCGTCAAGGCGCTCATATTGTGATGACCGATGGCGTCCGAATCCTGACGATCCCTCGCCACAATCCAGTGAACGCATTCACGATGGGCGGCATCGTGCGCGACGCCGGGCTTAGTGGATGAGTTCCGCGAACTTCTATAGTTCCGCGTCTCAGCTTCCGCCCAAAGCGGCCATATCCTGTAAATCCTCGCCAAGACGCTTTATCAGCGACAGATCCCTCGCCGGGGTGATGTGGGTCACATGCCGTCGAGTGTCGAGTTAAGGACAATAGATGCGCTAAGCAGTTCCACGATTGCTGTATGCCGAAAGAGCGGCCGTTGAGCGACGTTTTCATCGAGAAACGGCCGACGGATCTGGGAAGGCCACGCAAATCGTGAACAGCTTTGCTTGAGGAGGCCCTTGATGGCCACAGTTGTGGGCACAGTTGCGATTCCTGAAACGAAGACGATGCTGACGCTTCCCGGCGATGCGGTGCGGCAGATTCAATGGCGGTTTAGCGATCGGTTCGATTTGCAGATGCTGGTCGCATCGGCGCGCAGCGTGGCGCGGGGAACTGTGGCGCGCATGGTCGCCGCCGGCGAGCGCAACACGCACGAGTGGACTGCGGCGAAGGACGAGATGATGGACGCCTTTGACCGTGCGGGAATCACGGCGGCGTTTATGGAGCCCGAGGAGGGCGGATTCATCGTTGGGCCGAAGAACCTGGCGCTGGGGCTCGCGGCTTTCGAGTTGGCATGGGTGGATGGCGGCGCGGCTACGGCAAGCCTGGCTGGGTTTTTGGCGCTCTCGCCGATTCACGAACGCGGCACAGCGGAACAAGTGAGCCGCTACAAGAAGCTGGCGGCTCCGCCGCAACCGGGTGAAGAACGCAAGCCGTGGCGCGGAGCCTTCGCGCTGACTGAGCCGATTCCGTATGTGGGCGTGGATACTGGAATGCTGAACGGCAAGGTGCGCGTGGCGGAGTGGAAGGACGGCCAGGAGCCGTGGCTGCAGGTGGACAAGCGCGGCCGGTTCATCACGGGAATCGCCTTCGCCAACTTTGTAACGGCGGCGGTGAACTCCGACGACCCGCGCATCAAGGGAAGCTGTGTAGTGATTCTGGAAGAGACCGACGAGGGCACGTTCGACCGCGGCACGGCGACCAAGAAACTGGTGCACCAGCTTTCGTCGACAGGCGATCCGGTTTTCAATTTGAAAGTGCCAGCGAGCCGCATTGTGGGCGGATACACGGTGAAGGACGGCGTGATTGTGCCGAACTTCAACCATAGCGAAATTATCGACGCGGTGTTCCGGCGGACGCGCGTGCCGGTGGGATTGATGACGGCGGCCAAGTTGCTGTCAGCGGCGGAGCCGGTGATTCGCTATCAGCGGCAGCGCTTTCGCGGAGCCGAGGGAGCGAAGGCGGGATCGGTGCGCTACGAGCAGGGCATTCAGCAGCGGGAAGACGCGCTGCACAGGCTGGTGGATGTGTGGGCGACAGGCGAGGCGGCGGCCTCGATGGGCTTTGCGGCGGCGCGGCTGTTCGACGAACTTGATCCGCTGGAGAAGCAGAAGACAGCGATGCTGAAGGAGCGCGGCGTCAGCGGCGGGCGCGCGGAGATGAAGGCACTGAAAGAGAGTGAGGAACGCGCGATCGAGCTGACAAAGCTGCGGGGCAACAGCGCGCGTCGCGCGGAGCTCGAAGCCGACCCGCTGGTGCAGTACGTGCTGAAGGACGCAGAAGCAAACGTGCTGTGCCCGGCGACGAAGCTATGGAACACCGGTCACGGCGCGAACATGATGCGCGAAGCGGTGAGCCTGATGGGCGGCTACGGGATCACTGAAGATTGCCCGGGCTTCCTCGCCAACAAGTGGATGGATGCGCAACTGGAGGCGACGTACGAAGGGCCCGAGGCGGTGCAGCGGCGTCAACTGACGGTGACGATGACCAGCGAGGTTTTCCTGGCGCAGTTTACCGCGTGGACCGCGGAGATGCGGCGGATTGCGTCGACACATCCCGGAACCGGCGCGTGCACGCTGGCGTCGGCGATGAAGCTGTGGGCATGGACGCTGAATCATCTGCAAGAAGCCACTGATCCAGAGGGCGGCAAGCTTTATCACGGGCAGCGCCAGGGCGTGACCTTTGCGCTTGCCGATGCGCTGAGTTGGCTGATGGCTTCGCGTTGCCAGATTCTCGACGTGCTTGAACTGGAGACGCGCGGAGCCGTGGACGCAGTGGCGGCGGAAGGACTGGCCGGGACAGTGCAATTCCTGAGCGACCTGTGCCACACGCAGGCGGCGCAGGCGGCGGGCGAAGTTTCGCGCATCTGTGCGGAGCTGGTCTTTGGATACAACCGCCATCCCTCGTGGGATGAGGCGGAGCATCGCAGTTGCTTCCTCGCGGCGGAACTCGAAGAGCTGGAAGAGACGATGCCCGGCATCATGGCGATGGCCGTCGATGTTCTGGCTGCCGACGGAAGTCATCCGGCGAAGGCGGGGCCGTGCGCGGGCTGCGCGGGATCCAGCGAGTTTCTGCGGCTGCAGAGCAAGCTGACAACGTGCCTGACCGGTGCGCGGCTGGCGAAAGATCGTGCGGCGGAAACCGTGAGCAAGGTCATGATTCCCGAGGCGCTCGATTATCCAGCGGCAGGAGCGGCATGAGCTCGGCGCCACAACCGATTGAAGTCGACCGGCAAACGATGGAAGTCGACATCGTGTGCGCAGGATTCGGTCCGGCGACAGGCGGATTCCTGACCACGCTGACGCGAGCGTGGAGCGAGAACCCTGGCGATCCCGCGTTCGAAAGCAAAGTTGCACCAGGCATGCCGCTGCAGGTGATGTGCTACGAGCGCGCCGACGATCTTGCCGCGGGCGTGAGCGGCGTAGTGACGCGCGGCGAAGGGATTCGCGCGAGCTTTCCCATGCTCGATCGCTCTGAAATCCCCATGGCCGCGGCGGTAAAGCAGGAACACGTTTTCTATTTGCTCGATTCGATTGGGGCGAGGCGCTCCGCGCTTTTGCGTTTTGGAGATTTTTTTCTTGGTCTTGGACGAGAGTCGTGGGTGAAGGACCACGCGTTCGAGCTTCCGTGGACGCCGGCCTTTCTGCACAAGGATGGCGGCCTGATCCTCTCCATCGGACAATTCAACCAGTGGGTGGGTTCGCAACTGATGGCTGGCGGTCTGGCGCAGATTTGGCCGGGAACGCCGGTGAGCGGTCCGATCTTTGCCGAGACAGCGGACCAAGCGCGACGAGGTGTCACCGGGCTTCGGCTTGCCGATCAGGGTGTGGACAGGCACGGCATTCCGGCTGAGGGCTATATGCCGGGCATGGAGGTGCGCGCGAGGCTGACCGTTGTTGGCGATGGGCCTGTGGGCGCGGTGGGACAGAAACTCGATGAACGATTCGGTTTGCCGGCGGGACATGCGCGGCGTGAATGGGCGCTGGGCATGAAGATGGTGATCGAACTGCCGGAAGATTCCGAGCTTGAGCCGGGGACAGTGTGGCACACATTCGGATTTCCTGAGCCGGAGATCTTCGGTTTCCTCTACGTGCACCCGGAGCGGCTGGTTTCGGTCGGCATCTTTGTGCCGTCGTGGATGGGCAATCCGCAGCGCACAGCTTACCGGTACCTGCAGCATTACATCCAGCATCCGCTGCTCTGGCGTCATCTGCAGCATGGAACGATGCGCTCGTGGGGTGCGAAGTCGCTCGAAGAATCGGGCAAGCGCGGCGAGCCGTTCCTGAGCGGCGATGGATTCGCGCGGATCGGCGAGGGCTCCGGCTCGACCAACATGCTCACCGGTTCCGGCGTGGATGAGGCGTGGACGACGGGCGTCGAACTGGGCGAGGCAGCGCTGGAGCTGCTGCGCGCGGACAAGCCGTTCACGCAGGAGAATCTGGCGGCGACGTATGAGACGCGACGTCGCGCAAGCTGGGTGGAGAGCGGCGCGAAAGAAGCGGAGAACGCGCGCAATGGATTTCATGGAGGATTCGTTCGCGGGGTTGCGGGGATGGCGCTTGCTGGTCTCACTGGCGGCCGGCTCGCGCTTCGAGCACACATTCCGCCGGCGCCAAAACAGATTCGCCGGTTCGCAACCTTCATAGCGGGCGGCCTGTCGGTCGAACAAGCCGCAAAGGTGGCCCTCGACTGCGCTCGGCCGCTGCACGATGCGCTCATGAGCGCGCGGGGATGGCCGGAGATTGCATTCGACGGGCGGCTGCTGGTTACGCAGCAGGATGCGCTGCTGATGGGCGGCAAGGTTCAGGCCATGCCGGGATTCGCGGACCACGTAGTGTTCCTCGACCGGCAGTGCTGCATTGCGTGCCTGGAGAAGACCTGCATCGCCATGTGCTCGGGCCACGCCCTCACGCTGGGCAGCGATGGCGGCCCCGACTTCGAGCGCGAAAAATGCGTGCACTGTGGAGCGTGCCTGTGGAACTGCGCTCAGTCGCCCGATGGCGAGCGGTCAAATATTGAGTTTGCGGCTGGCTCAGGCGGCTTACACTCAGCGGAAAATTAGAAACTAGCCAGTAATCGAGGAAGAATCATGTCCTACGCACTGCATATCGTCGTTTGCGCGGGGATTGTGCCTGATCCGCTGCAGACGCTGGAACCGACGACTGGGCCGAGCGGGCCGGGGATCAAGAACGAGATGGTGCTGCCCGCGGTGCTCGATCCCTGGGCGGCGAGCGCTTTATATGAGGCCGCAAACCTGGCTGCGAAGTGCCCAGGCAGCCCGCAAAGCCCGAGCAAGGTGTGGCTGGTTTCGCTGGGGCCCAAGGCCAAGCTGCAGCAGGTGATGATGAGCGTGGCGCAGAAGGTGAGCTTCGAGCTCGTTCCGATTGATGGGCCGATCGGCGGATTCCCCGATGCGCAGGCAACGGCGGCGGTGCTGGCCGAAGCGATTGCCGCGATTCCCGGACTTGACCGCAAGCGGATGTTGCTCTTCGGCGGATGGGAGTCGGCGACGCGAGGCGCGGGCGTGACGCTCGGGCTTGTTGGCGAGCGACTGGGAATTGCGGACCAGTTTCAGGGAGTGGACGCGATTGAATTCCGTCCGGACGGCCCAGATGCCGGGTCGTTTGAAGTGCTTGAGCGAGTGGAAGGCGGCAAGCACCAGGTGAGCGTGTGTGTGGGCGCGCCTGCGGTGCTGGGCTGGGCGACGGGCAATCTGGCGGAGCCGCGCAATAATCCGCAAGTGGGTATGGCGAATATGCGGACGATTATGCCGGCGCTGCAGAAGGCAAAGACAGCCGCGCTCGAAGCGAATGGCTTGCACTACGTTTCGGTGAGTCTGCCGAAGCAGCAGCGCGAGACGCGCGTGGAGAAGAGCATGAGTCCTGACGAAATCGCGGCAGAGATCGTCGAGTGGATCGGGAAAGATGACTGAAAGCTATCAGCCGTCAGCCGTCAACTGAAGACCCGCAAGACAAGAGCTGAAGGCTGAGGGCTGAAGGCTGAGAGCTCGGGAGAGAAGATGGAATCCATTCTCGTACTCACGCATGCGGATGAAAGCGGAGCGGCGCTCAGCAAGGGGTCGCTGGAATCTGTGACTGCGGGCAGGGAATTGGCGGCGCGGCTGGGCGCGGAGTTGACGATTGGCATCGTCGCGAAGCACGCGGCCAGCGCGGCGGCGCAAGTGGTGGGCGCAGCGCCAAGAATACTAGCGGTGCAAGGCGAGGCTTTCGCGCAGGCGCGGTTTGCGAGCGATGCGGCGGCGTGCGAGGCGTTGTGCCGCGCGGCGCAGGCGACGATTGTGCTGGCGCCCGAGAGCTCGCGGTTTACGCGGGTGATGGCCGCGGTGGCGCATCGCGTGGGCGGCGCGATCGACACTCACATCACGTCCATCGGCGGCGCGGCGAATGTCGAAGCGACGCGGTGGTTCTACCGGCAGCGGATCGAGGCAGTCGTGAGCCGGGAGAAGCGGCCGTGGTTTCTGCTGGTCGATCCTGGTACGCACGCGCCTTACGCCGGGTCCGGAACTCATCCGGCTTTTGCCGGGGCAGGAACAAATGCGGCCCTTGCGAGCGATGCGGCGCAGGCCCAGGTGGAGGAGATTGCGATTGCGGTTGAGTTGCCGGCGATGCGGACGCAGGTGACGGGATTTCGCTCGCCGAAGACCGATCAGCAAACGATTCATCCGGATGCGAAGCTACTTTTTGTGGCGGGGGCAGGCTGGACAAAGAAGCAACCGGACGGGCAGGTCCACGTTGAGCAGGCGGGCGAGCTGATTCTGAAGTTCCTCGCGGTGTCCGGCGCGTCGCTGGGTAGTTCTAAATCATTAGTCGATCAGGGCGGTGAAGGGAACTCCGTGCTGCCGTTTCTTACACATCTCAATCAAGTCGGGCAGACGGGTTCGACGCCACGACATGCGAAGGGTCTTTCGACCTGCTGCCACGGCGAAGAGCCGCATGTCGTAGGCTGGCGATTCGTCGGCGAGCGGAGAGCTGTGTCGCTCGATCCAAATTGCGGATGGACGCGCGGGAAAGCCGACGTGGTTTATGTGGCGGATGCGTTCAAAGTGATGGCGAAGGTCAATGAGCTGCTGGAAAAAGCAACTTCCAGCTCCTAGCTTCTGGTTTTGAAAGCGCAAGCCCTCGTTGCCGCAAAAATCTTCCAAACTCCTGAAAACACGTCGCTAATTGTACCTGCCAAGTTTGCCGATTATTTCCAGGTTTGGCGCACAATAGTCACATGATCGAGGCACTCGTCCAGACTCGCTGCCAGCTACTGCTTACATGCTGCCCACCGCTCCCTCGCTCCCTGCTTCTCCGTTCCATGTTCTTCTGGTCCCTGGTCCCTAATCCCTGGTCCCTGTCTTCACCCCACCCCCCCATGCCGTTTTGTGAAACTGTGAAACTGTGAAACTGTGAAACTGTGGAGCGTTCCGAATCAACAGGTTGCAGCCGTTCGTTCCACAGTTCCACAGTTTCACAGGGTTTTTTCGTCGTTTCTCGCGCTGCTCGCTCCCGCCGCGGCAAACGGACAAACCAGCGGGAATCAGCAATCTGCGAGCCTTTCCGCGCGATTTCGAAGTTTCCCGGTTTCTCTGTGTTAGGTTGGAAATTTGGAGTGAAATAGAGAGATATGGCGTCAATTTCGGACTTCATCAAGCATCACTATCGTCATTTCAATGCCGCCGCGCTGGTGGATGCAGCTGAGGCCTACAACAAGCTGCTGGCCGAGGGCGGCAAGATGTTTGTGACCATCGCCGGCGCGATGAGCACGGCGGAGCTGGGGCTGAGCCTGGCCGATATGATCCGGCGGGACAAGATTCACGGGATTTGCTGCACAGGCGCGAATCTCGAAGAGGACGTATTCAACCTGGTGGCGCACAACTTTTATGAGCGCGTGCCTGGCTACCGTGATTTGACGCCGGCCGATGAAGCAGCGCTGCTGGCGCGGCACATGAACCGCGTGACGGATACATGCATTCCCGAGATGGAGGCGATGCGGCGGATTGAGAACGAGGTGCTGGCGGAGTGGGTGAAGGCGGACAAGGCCGGGGAGCGGTGGTTCCCGCACCAGTTCATGTACAAGATTCTGTTGTCGGGGGTGCTGAAGAAGAGCTATCAGATCGACCCGAAGGATAGCTGGCTGCTGGCGGCGGCCGAAAAGAATCTGCCGATGTTTGTGCCGGGGTGGGAAGACGCGACGCTGGGCAATATGTACGCAGGACATTGCATCACGGGCGACGTGAAGAAGGTACACACGGTGCGGACGGGCATTGAGTACATGATGGAGCTGGCGGAGTGGTACACGGAGACGACAAAGAAGACGCCGCTGGGGTTCTTCCAGATTGGCGGCGGGATCGCGGGCGACTTTCCGATTTGCGTGGTGCCGATGCTGCACCAGGATTTGCAACGCGAGCACGTGCCGCTGTGGGCGTACTTCTGCCAGATTTCGGATTCGACGACGAGCTACGGATCGTACTCGGGCGCGGTGCCGAACGAGAAGATTACCTGGGGTAAGCTGGGCGCTGGTACGCCGAAGTTCATTATCGAGAGCGACGCGAGCATTGTGGCGCCGCTGGTGTTTGCGTATGTTTTAGGATGGTGAAAAAGACAGGGACCAGGGACGTAGTGACGTAGGGACATAGGGAGCGAGAGATCAGAGAGCAGAGATCAGAGATCGGGATGGGGAAGTGGACGGCGCTGGGCGCCGTGGCGGGAGTGCTGCTGGCGGTTGCAGCCGCCGCTCAGGACGGGGGAGCGTGGGTCGCGGCGAGCACGAATGCAACGTCGATCACAAACAACATTGCGATTTCAAAAGACAGACTGTCGATCGACTATTTGACGTTTCCGCTGGCACCGATTCGCACCTTGAAACCAGTGGAAGTGAGCGCGGTGTTTGACGCGGATGTGAACGCCGGGATCAGCGGGATGCTTTACCGGCTGAAGATCCCGGCGAACACGCGGTTTCTGCACAAAAGCTCTTTATGCGGGGACCAGGACACGCAGTGGATGGCGACGTACGTTACGGGACACTCGCTCAGGGTGGCGTTTTTCTCAGGGGACGATATGCCGGTGTTCACATTCGATGCGATCTCGAAGTCGACGGCGCTGTGCGGGACGTTTGCGTATTCGAGATAGCTTGTAGCCAATAGCCAATAGCCAATAGCCAATAGCCAATAGCCAATAGCCAATAGCCAGTAGCCCTAAGCTATTAGCTCTTCGCCATTAGCTCGTCGGGCTGAGCGAACAATGGTGGTTTCCCACTAAAGAGCGAGATTCTCCGGCTGCGGAATTCGGACTTGGATTTGTCAACGAGCGAAATCCTTCAAGCCTAGTTGTCGGGCAGGACCGCGAAGGGGCCGTTGATCTCGTGCCCGCCGACGCCTTCAAACGCAGGCTGACCCAATCGGGGCAAACCGATCTCCCACTTTGGCCCCTCGAGCTCCGGCATGGGGCGCGCCTGGAAGAGCTTCTTGCACATGTGAGCGGTCCAGCGGGCCCATCGTTTTGACTTTTTCCGGCGAGCGCTGTCAGTGGAGATACCGGTGCCCGCATACATCTGCCGGTAGAGCTTGGAGAGGAAGATGAATCCGAGCCGGGCGCGCAGAGTCGGTGTGCATGCGGACCGTTCCCAGATGGCTCCCCACGTGTAGAAGCGGTCCCAGACTTTTTGCGTGCGCTCGCGAATTTCGTCGGAGCTCATGGTGGGATGCGGCGTAAACATTTTGGGGCGCACTTCAGTGGGGATCATCCAGTAGCGCGTAATGGGCTCGCCAGCCACCATCATGGGATCGATGGCCTGTTCTTTCTCCCAGCGGACGAAATCCACGGTGCCGGGAAACGGCGTCATCATGACAAACTGCGCAAAAGTCACGCCTGCCTTGATCGCCATCTCCACAGTGGCGTCGAAGGTGGAGGGCCTGTCAGTGGGCAGGCCGAAGATGAACGAACCGAGGACGTGAACGCCGTGTTGCTTGAAGGTCTGGAGTTGTTTGGCGAGAGCCTCGCCTGAGTAGTTCCAGTCCTTATAGACGGCCTTCAATCCCTCCGGGGTGACCGCTTCGACGCCCACGAGCGCACCCTTGATGTTGGCCTTGCGCATGGCGTCGAGATAGCTGCCATCTTCGCCCGCCTCCATGGTCATTTGCGTAAAAAACACCATGTCCTTGGGGAGCTTGGCCAGCTCTTCCATGAGCTGCAGGCGCTCGTTGCGAATGGCGGTGAGCTCATCGAACTTGGCGGTGTTGCCCTGCTCGCGGGCGAGCCGCAAATCGGTAAACGTGACGGGGTAGAAGTTGTCGTCGGCCAAGGCGATGAAACGGAATCCGAGCCGGCGCAGGGCGATGATTTCGTCGACGACATTTTGGAACTTCCGTTGGCGGGGCTTTTGTCCGTCGGTGCGCCAGACGCTGCAGAAGGAGCAGTGCTTGGGGCAGCCGCGGATGGTTTGCACCGAGGCCCACATATACTTTTGGGGATCCATGAGGTCCCAGCGCGCAGAGAGGAATTCGCCGCCTTCGATGCGGCCGCCTTCGTAGATTTTTTCGGGCTTGCCGGCGATGCAATCGGTGACGACCTTGCCCCAGGCAAGATCGCCGTCGCCTTTTACGACCGCGTGAGCTTGGCCGCGCTCGACCGCCTCTTCAGGAAAGAGTGTGGCGTGAATGCCGCCGTAGACCACCCAAGCGCCACGGCCGCGGGCCATACGGCCGACCGCATATCCGCGCAGCGCATTGCCGGTGTGTACGCTGATGCCGACGATGTCGCCGGGCTCGATCGACTCGGGCACAATTTGATCTAGAGATTCGTCAACGAGAATGGGATCTCCGACAGAACTCGGTGTGGCGGCTGCAAGGACGAATAGCCAACGCGGCGTGATGACCGCTGTACCAAAGGAATTGTCGCTGGGATTCACGAGATGGACGCGCAATCGGGGCAAACCTTTCGCCGTACTGATGCGGTTGGCCTCACTGCGATTGCGGGGTTGCCGAAATGCGGGGGCGGTGATGGGAAGCGGCATCTGAACAAAGAAGATGCCACGCAGAAGTGGGACTACGTCAAAACTACTCTGCAATCGAGCGTACGTCTCTCGAATCGGGTGAAACGACCGAAAAGATCCCTGCCACCATTGCTGGCACGGCAGGATCTTTCTCGGAGAATTAGTTTTCCTAACACGTTTCGCTCATCGTACAGGTTTTTGGGGGGACAATGTGGTCAATATTGACCACTTTTTGCCGGGAATGAACCAAACTTAAAGGAAAAGCAAAGGAATTAAGTGCTGGCGGGGGCTTAGCCGACACGGGAGCACTCTTCGACGGGAATAGGGACCTGCTCGACGATTTCGAGGCCGAAGCCTTCGAGGGCGGGGATGTGCATGGGGGTGTTTGAAAGGAGGCGGATGCGCTGGATGCCGAGGTCTGAGAGGATTTGGCCGCCCAAGCCGATGGCGCGGAGGATGCGGCCGGAGCGGGCCTGAGAGCCTTCGCGGGCGCGCAGCTCCTGATGGAGGATGAGGCGGCCAGTCTCCTGCGGGGCGGCAGTTGCGGGGACGGCAGCTGCAAGAACAGCCGCGCCTTCTAAGTTGAACGGGGCGGCCGGAGTGTGGTCAATCGCGAAGCCGCGCGAGGTGTTGTGGAGATAAAGGATGACGCCGCAGCCTTCTTCGGCGATGATGCGCATGGACTGATCGAGGATCTCGCGGCAGTGGCAGTCGGCGGAGAAGACGTCACCGGCGGTGCAACGGGTGTGGACGCGGACGAGGACGGGATGCGGGCAGATGGGGCGCGGGTCGGCGGATGGCGCAGTTGAGACGACCGCTGAGGCGTCGTGCAGTCCGTTGGCGAACGGCGCGGGCGCAGGGCCGGCGTGGAAGGCGGGGCAGTCGGGGCAGAGGTCGCCACGGATGAGGGCGATGTGGCTTTCGCCGCCCTGAACCTGGCTCTCATAGGCGATCATGCGGAATTCGCCGTAGCGGGTTTGGACGCGGGATTCGCCGGCGCGGACGATGTAGCGCTCGTTACGCAGGCGGTAGCGAATGAGCTCGGCGACAGTGATCATGCGCAGGCCATGCTCGTGGCAGAAGGGGATGAGGTCGGGGATGCGAGCCATTTTGCCGTCGTCGCGCATGATTTCGCAGATGACACCGGCGGGGGTGAGGCCGGCGAGGCGGGCGAGGTCGACTGAGGCCTCGGTTTGGCCTGCACGGACGAGGACGCCGCCGCGGCGGGCGCGAAGAGGGAAGACGTGGCCGGGGCGGACGAGATCGGAGGAGGTAGCGCCAGGATCGATGGCGACGCGGATGGTGCGGGCGCGGTCGGCGGCCGAAATCCCTGTCGTCACGCCCTCGCGGGCCTCGATCGATTCAGTGAAGGCGGTGCCGAAGCGGGAGGAGTTCTGCTGCGTCATGGGTGGCAGGCGCAGGTGGTCGGCGCGCTCCTCGGTGAGCGAGAGGCAGATGAGGCCGCGACCGTACCGGGCCATAAAGTTGATGGCCTCGGGGGTGACGTGGTCGGCGGCCAGGGTGAGATCGCCCTCGTTCTCGCGGTCCTCGTCGTCGACCACAACGACCATGCGGCCGGCCTGAATTTCGGCCACGGCGCCGGGTACGTCGGTAAAGGGCGGCTCGGGGGTGCGGGAGGGCTGGGGCATGTGCTGGACTTATTTTCGCTGATTGAGAGAGCAAATGCCAGAAAGGGGCGTAAGTGGTGAGTCAAGCTCTGGTTTGCCGGTCAGTCGGGACTCACCCGCCAGTAAGTGCCGGCACGTCTACTTGTCTGGGCGGTATACCCAATAAAGGCCCGCAGGGAACGATACCAATCGAACGGAGTTGTGGTTTTCTCCCGGATACACCGTAAAGCGATAGTCGAGCCCCTTCGGTTTGAGTTCATCGAGGAGCCGGGCGAAAGCGGTTGTAGTCTTGGCAAATCCAAGTTCATCATCGCTTCCCACCGAGAGGTCGAGGCGCACAGGAGCGGGCAGGGCGCTGAGGGCACGGTGCGCATCGGTGAAGATCAAGTCGTCGCCCGTGAAGAGAGCCGGGCTGGCGGCGACGATTCGCTGAAACAGGCCGGGCCGCTGCTCGAGCGCGTAGAGGGCAAACTCGCCGCCGAGTGAGTGACCCAGCAATCCGCGGTCAGCGGGATTGGTGCGATACGTGCGATCAATAAAAGGGATGAGCTCGTGTTCAAGGAAGTCGAGAAACATGGCCGCGCCACCACCGCCGCCCTGGGTGACTGCTTTGAGGTGTAGTAATTTTCCGGCAGGGAAATGAACAGGTCGTAACTCCGGCCGATCTTGGAAGATGCGATGGTTCGCTGTTCTGTGTCAGCGAGGGTAACAGCAGGCGCGGGCGTTTGGGCCAAGGCGGCTGCGGTACTTACCAATAGTGTCGCCAGTGCGATCGGTACCGTGGTTCGAATCATGTACATGGATTCTAATTTGAGCGGGCTCCCCACACGCGATGGCGGGTAGAGCGGATGTACTGATTTGAGATCACAACCTGTGATCTCAAACCGAGCATGGTTGGCCAGATTCTACCATCTGGAAACTTGACTTCGGCCGTTTTAAGGGCAGCAAAAACGCCGCCCGAAGGCGGCGTTTCTGTTTGAGCTCGCGAAAGTGTTACAACGTCGATTCAATCTCAAATCCCCAGGCCTCGAGAAGGGCCTCAGGGATGTATTTGGAATTCTTGTTACGGCGCGCCCACTCGCGAAGGCGGGTAGACCGGATGTACTGGTCCGGGGGCAGCTTGAACTCCTTTGTGATCTGCTCGAAGGAGGTAACCGTGGGCACAACCGGGCCAATGGGCTCCGGCTTGCCCCAATTCGGATTTCCACGACGCTTTGCCATTGATTTGTTTGTCCTTATCCTTAGAAAGGAGTGTTTTTGGTGGTTCAACCTCGGACGCGGCTGGGGATGCGAAAGAACCCGAGGGACGTACATTCTCATTCTAGGGGTTTTTCGTTGAAAAATCAATAGGAAAGAGCTTTTTGGCGGGGGATAAAACGCGGGGAGATTTGCTCATATTCCATTACAAATCAATAAGTTAGATGAATCTTGCCTCGATTCCCACAAGTGGAGCGTAGTTTGACGTGACGGGTAACGCTGGCGACGATGGGGAGGCAAGTGGCACGATATTCTTATGGGGACATTCAACGCGGTTCTCCAGCTCGTATGTGGCGTTTCCAGTGCTATACGGGATGGCTTTTACTTCCACCCCAACGGCGAAGACCTGCCGCTGGGGGCCCCGGGATTGAGGAAAAAGCCACTTCGCGGTGGCGGCTTCGTCTCATGGCGGCTGGAGAACCGGTGGCGGCGGGTAATTGCAGCGAGTTTGGTGCTTTTTGGAGGGGTTGCGGTGAGCCACGGGGTGGAGTTGACGGTGAGTCGCGACGCCCTGGAGCGGACGCTGAAGCAGCAGCTCTTCAGCGGGCCGGACGGCCGGTACTACCTGAAGGGGAATGCGCACTCGGCGTGCTTCATTTCGACCGAGGACCCGCAGCTGCGATTCGAGCAGGACCGGATCGTGGTGCGGGTGAAGACGAGGGCGCGGCTGGGAGTAGGCGGCGCGTGCCTGGGAGTGACGGTGACGCTGCCGGCGGAAGTGTCGATGGAGCCGGATGCGGAGGGCGAGACGATCGGGTTCCGCGACGCGGAGCTGGACAAGGTGTCGGACCGTAAGGAGATCAATTTTGTGCTGGCGCCGTTTTTGCGGGGGCAGGTGCCAAAGAGCATGAAGGTGAATGCAGCGGATTTGTTGCGTGCCGCGCTGGCGGGATCGACGGCGACTTCGGGATACAAGGTGAGCCTGGGGCGGCTGAAGATTCTTTCGATTCAAATTGTGGGCGACAAGCTGGTGGTGGAGGCGGACGGCGACATCAGCGTGGAGTGAGGGGCGCGGCGTGAAACGCGC